>Ga0209952_1002761_pt1 | contig 12819 bp, 11 predicted proteins | sample ThiBiot_750_biof_2_FD_183951 | JGI IMG/M metagenome (GOLD analysis project Ga0209952, IMG submission 183951) | Wastewater bioreactor microbial communities from Cape Town, South Africa - Thiocy_cont_750_biof (SPAdes) | ecosystem: Engineered > Bioreactor > Thiocyanate-remediating >...
AGCCGGGCGATCATGTTCTGATCTCCTGCATATCCTCCTGCGGCAAATGCGAATACTGCCGTCGGGGCATGTATTCCCACTGCGCGACCGGTGGCTGGATTCTTGGCAACCAGATCGACGGCACCCAGGCCGAATACGTCCGGACCCCGCATGCCGACACCAGTCTCTATCCTATTCCGGTCGGCGCCAACGAAGAGGCGCTGGTCATGCTCAGCGACATCCTGCCGACAGGCTTCGAATGCGGCGTGCTGAACGGAAAGGTCGCGCCGGGCTCGTCCGTCGCCATTGTCGGCTGCGGGCCCATCGGTCTTGCGGCCCTGCTGACAGCGCAGTTCTACTGTCCCGCCGAACTCATCATGATCGATCTTGATGATAAACGTCTCGATATCGCGAAAAAGTTCGGCGCCACCCACACGATTAACAGCGCGTCCGGTCAGGTCGTCGACAAGATGAAGGAACTGACCGGCGGCAAAGGCGTCGACACCGCGATCGAGGCGGTCGGCGTGCCCGTCACTTTCGAGCTTTGCGAGGATATCGTCGCCCCCGGCGGCACGATCGCCAATATCGGCGTCCACGGCAGCAAGGTCGATCTCCATCTGGAAAACTTGTGGTCGCACAATGTCTCGGTTACGACCCGTCTGGTGGACACGGTCACGACACCCATGCTGCTCAAGACGGTCCAATCACGGAAGATCGACCCCGGCCAATTGATCACGCACCGGTTTCCGCTCGATCGCATTCTCGACGCCTACGATACATTCAGCCGCGCGGCCGATACGGGAGCTTTGAAGGTAATTATTACGGCCTGAAAGCGAGATCTGGCACGCGAGCAGTCGCCCCGGGGGAGGATGCGTCCGCACATGGCTGCATCACGACTCACTTCAAAGACCCTCCGTCACGAGATGCATCTCGGTGATACCCCCGCGAGCATAGCCAGCATGCTGAGCGAAAGTGCAACAAAGCCCGGCGAAGCCGCCAAGTAGTGTCAGCGCCAGAACTAATCCGCTTCCGAGCGCCCCACTTCCCGTCTAATGCGATATGAAAACGGGGACCGTCATCGTCGCTAGAATTCCGCGCGTCGCCCCGCCCAGCACGAACTCACGTAGACGGGAATGTCCGTAGCCGCCCATCACAAGCAGGCTCGCTGAGCAGTCCGCGACGTGTGACAAAATGACATTTGCCACGTCAACATCGGCTGCTGGTGTTGTTTCCACTTCCACCTTGACATCGTGTCGGGCCAGATGTCGGGCAATGTCGGCACCGCGAAGCACCTGTTCGTCTGCGGTTTTCTCATTCGCAACGATGAACAGCTCGACGCCGTTGGCTTTTCTCAGCAGCGGCAATGCATCATTGACGGCGCGTGCCGCAGCACGGCTCCCATCCCAGCAGCAAACGATCCGATCTAGCTTCAGGCCGCTCCTCTCCGTGTAGGGGACGACGATCAGCGGTCGACCTGAGTCGAACAAAGTCGCCTCGATAAGGAGGTCATTGTTGAACCCCCGGTCATCATCCGATTGCATAATGACGCTGAGATCGAAATGCCGGGCTGCTTCCGAGAAAGTCCTCGGCGGCCCGAAGTCACTCTGCAAGATGAGACGCGCCTCGGCCGAAACACCGCTGCGTTTCGCGGTTGCCTCAAACCGTTCAATGGCACTGCGGGCCGCTGTTTCACTTTCGGCGAGCAAATCCGCCAGAATATTGGCGGGGAAGTCTGGCAAGATGTAATTTGGAACCATAGCCGTGAAGGCTTCGGAAACTCCCGTCAAATGTGCGGCGAACGTCTCGGCTGTCGAGATTGCGAAATCGCGTACGGCATCCCGCGAGGCGTCACGTTCCAGATGAAGAATAATATCTTTGATCATAAAATTGACTCCCGACTAGCGTGCTTCGCGAAAGTGTAAATCATCGGCATTCTCCCAGGTTGACGCATATCAAAAGCAGGTTGCGGCTTCCCGATCTGATCGGTTTCCATACGGAATGGCGACGAATACCTGCTATCTATCAGCATCTTCTGCGCGATCATTGCTCATTCAGGTGGTCCCAACAACGGAGGCTTGAGCTAGATCAATCGGGCCGAGTGTTCTCATGATAGATGTCCACCTCAACTTTCCATCTCAAGAAAAACGATGCGCACTGGTCGATTTCTATTCTGGACACTGCTTTTGCTTGTCGCCTCGAGCGCGATGCACCGTGTTCAAGCTGCAAACATCGAGCAAGGCCGACGCTTGGCGCAGCTTTATTGCGCAGGATGCCATGCGATCGACAAAGTCAGCCCAAGCCCGCTTCGGATAGCTCCACCGTTCCGCACCCTGCATGAACGCTATCCCGTGGAGATGCTTGAGGAGGCACTCGGCGAAGGAATTTCGACCGGCCATCCCAGCATGCCGCAATTCCAGTTCGAACCCGATCAGATCGGCGACTTCATCAAGTTCCTTAAATCCCTCGAGTAATCTGCATCGTAGGCTCGCGTCCACCTGCTGCAAGCTATCCTTCGCTTTACTAGCTAGGTCATATACTGGCCGCCGTTTATCGATAGGGTCGCACCGGTAATGAAGCCGGCAGCATCGGCTGCCAGAAATACCACGGCTCGCGCGATATCCTGCGGTTCACCCAGGCGTCCTACGGGAATCAATGGGAGGATGTCTTTCTCCATCACTTCATGAGGAATCGCTTCCAACATACTGGTACGGATGTAACCGGGGCAAATTGCATTGACGGTGATTCCGGCGCGAGCGGACTCCAGTGCAAGTGCACGGGTGAAGCCAAGATCACCGGCTTTGGCAGCCGAATAATTCGTCTGTCCGAATTGCCCCTTCTGGCCGTTGATAGATGAGATGTTGATGATGCGGCCGAATTTTCGGCTCCGCATACGTTCGATCACGGAGCGACACATATTGAAGAGCGCCCCGAGATCGGTGGCGATCACGATATCCCACTCGTCTTTCGTCATTTTATGCAAAGCATTGTCACGAATGATGCCTGCATTATTGACAAGAATGTCAACCGGTCCGAGAGCAGCCTCGACGGCTTTGATTCCAGCTACGCAGGCGTCAAAATCGGCGACATCCCAACGATAGATGTCGATTCCGGTCTCGACGTGGAATGCGTCGGCGGATATGTGGTCCTCTCTGTAAGTTGCCGCCACCGCATAACCAGCGTCCTTGAGCGCTTTGCTGATGGCGGCCCCGATACCTCGCGTTCCGCCAGTTACAAGCGCCACCTGCTTCATACCGAATCTCCCGTTGCCTTAGCTTCATCTGATTCTCTCTAAGCCATCCTTTCGAACACCGATTGATGTGCATCAATCGCTGCGGCATCAGAGATCAAACGGCAACATGAGCTATGTCAATGTGCACTTGGCCATTTCAGGACCTGATAGGTATTCGCAGTCGCGAACCGACCTATTTCCTGGAACGGAGGCAACCGTGTTCAAGAATCTTCTCGTTCACATCCCTTCGGAACGATCATTACGAGCAATCGTCGATGGCGCGGTATCGCTCGCCATGAGCTCAAGTTCCCATATCGACGCCATCTCGATCGGTTACGAAGCGACAGTCGTTAGCCTACCCGCGATCGGCGATAACATGCTCGATGCCACGATCAAAGATGAGCAACGAAAAGCGATCGAGCGCGCCGAAGCAGCTCTCGCCGTTTTTGAGGTAGAAGCGAAACTGGCCGGAATCACCTATAATTGTCGATCCGTCAGCGCTCTCCCGGATGAAGCTGTCGACGTTATATGCGCGGCCTCCCGGCTATACGATCTAAGCGTCGTTCTACAGCCTGAAGCGGACAAAGATACGTTCGACAACATGATCCCCCAGGAGATCCTGTTTCAATCGGGCGGTCCGGTGCTTTTCATCCCGCATACGCATAACAAACCATTTTCGCTCAAACGTGTCGGAATAGCCTGGGACGGAAGCCGGCTGGCTGCACGTGCGCTACGCGATGCAGTACCCTTTCTCCACCAGGCGCAAACCATCACAACTATCAGTGTGGACGAAAGTCGGCTTATCCCAACCGATCTATCTTCAGCTTCGGTTATCGCTCATCTCGCCCGACGCCAGCTCCAAGCAAACGCCATACACTTGACATCCGACGATACCGACATTGCTCAACTCATACTTTCGGCCGCAGCCGATGAAGGCTTCGATTTGATGGTTATGGGAGGTTATGGACATTCGCGCCTGAAAGAGCGCTTTCTAGGCGGCGTGACGCGAGACATGCTGAAATCGATGACCCTCCCTACTCTGATGTCTCACTAAGAGAGCTATAACCTCGAAGACCAAGGCAAAACATACCTACCGCAGGCGCTTTCAGAGTTGGAGCGCCGTTGAAGGTCGATGGCGTCGTGAACATACAACTCTATCCGGAAGCCAGACTACGACTGCCTCAAACGGACGATGTTCACCGTGACTTCCGGCTGGATATCTGTCGCGGGATGGCCCTTTGGTTCGTATTTGTCGACCATGTGCCGAATAATATTGTCAGTTGGTTCACGCTTCGAAACTACGGGTTCAGCGACGCGACCGAGGTGTTCGTTTTTATCTCCGGCTACACTTGCATGATCGCTTATGGCGGCGTCTTACAATCGCAAGGATGGCTCGCCATGAGCCTCCACGCCGTCCGGCGAAGCTGGCAGATCTACACAGCCTTTCTGTTGCTGCTGGTCGTCTATCTCGCCTTTGTTCAGAGTTTCGACCATACACGTTATCTCGACGAGACGAACGCCGCTGTGTTCTTCGCGCACCCCGGGCCGGCTATCCTACACGCCGGCTTGATGCAATACAGGCTGGTTAACACCGACATTCTTCCTCTGTTTGTGCTGTTGCATCTCATCTTTCCTGCCTTGCTGTGGCTTTTCACACGCAGCATCAACGTTTCTTTGACTGCGTCACTCCTGCTTTATGTCTCCGTGCAAATCTTTCGCATCAACTTACCGGCCTGGCCGCAGGGCGAATGGTATTTCAATCCGTTGGCGTGGCAGATTCTCTTCGTCCTTGGCATGTGGTGCGCGATGGATCGGTCCGCGCCGATACGAAGAATGGCTCGATCACCGATCTCACTGACAGCATCGGTTCTGTATCTCATATTGAGCTTGATTGTAGTGTTGAGCTGGCAAGTCGAGATACTCGACAAATTCACTCTGCCGCAAACGCTATCAAACCTGATATACCCAATCGATAAAAGTAATCTTTCCCCTGCTCGGCTTCTGCACTTTGTCGCATTGGCATGCGTTGCGATGCGGCTGCTGCCGCGCAGTTGGCGCGGATCTTCTTCACTGTTGGCGATCGCACTCATTCGTTGCGGCGAAAATTCGTTGACGATCTTTTGCTTGAGCGTCCTATTGTCGCTCATTGGCTACGTCGTGATGGAGAACACGTCCGGCACGGTGCTGATGCAGGTTCTGATCAGCATGGTAGGAATCGCCGTTATGGTTGCCATAGCGACCCTGTTAACGTGGACCGCTAAATTGGAGGGCCCCAAGCCGCGACTGTTCTGAAGATTGCAGCGAAACTTCAGCCAATGGTGGAAGCCAACCCAGTGGGCCGTAAATCGCCACCCACCCCACCGGGGCAGCCTTAAGGTTTGCGCTGGGGCGGAAACGCCTGATTGCTGAACGGCGATACCGTCGGCGTCTTCATGACGATGAAGCCACGCCCCATGGATTGATGGCAAGCATTGCAGCCGTTTGTCAGCAGGCCGAATGTATTGGAAAACGCTCGAGTGTCCTTAGCCGCAATGGCGCTGGCGAGGGCCTGAACGGGCTCAGCCATCGTGGTGACATTGGTCACCGGAATGCCCGGATACAGTGAGGCCGCTTCGACTAGGCTCTCTTTCAGTTGACGCAGTTCATAAGCCGCGAGATTCCAGTTCGAGGATGCTCCGGCAAACCACAGTTTCATATGCCGCAGTTGCGTCGTGCTCATGATATCGGCCAGCCGTGGGACATGCTGCTCGTTGCCACTTTCCGCAGCGCCAGATTGCATGATGGCCATCGGCGCCGAGGCGAGCGATAGTAACAGCGCCACAGTCATGAAGCGGAACTTCATTCGATCCTCACCATGTTTCGCTGCAAACCACGGGCCCGTATTCTATCCGACCAGAAGACCGGGGAAGAACGGCTTGACAATCTCAGCGCTGCTTACGCTTTCTTCCTCGGACGCTTGCAACGTAACGAACTCCTGCTTGCATTCGAGACATCGCCAGAGCTTTTGAATCTGGTGGGGATCGAGGCGCTCTTCCCAATCGAGATAGATCAAACGTGATCCGCAGTGCGTGCACGTTTCTTCATGGTTTGCCGTGGTCGATGCCATTTTTGTTCTCCCGGGTTTCCAGATTTCTCCTCATCCTACAAAGCCGGCTCCTCACGAAACTGATCTAGCTCAAAGAGCGGTGCGTTTCCTCCATTGGAGTGGCCGCCGAACGGCGCTACAGGGCATCGACGGTCCACGCGACCACACCCCGAGTGATCCGCACGAATGCGTCGTTGAATGCGGTGGCGGCGGTCGGCGGATCGATTTTGTCGAACTTTTCAGCCTCCTGAAACAGACGCGAGGCCACGACCTTGCCGTCCTTGTCGAGGATCCGGGCCGACAATTCGATATCGGCGACGGGCTCGGGATCGATCGTAATCTGGAAGCGTCGAACATCAATCAGAAGTTGATAATCCGCCTGCACGCCGTCCATAGACCGCAGCGGAGCGTGCGCAATGTCATAGTTCTCAAAGCTTTCGAGCAGTCTGGCCTGCAACAGCTTGGGGATGCTGTCCGCCCACATCACGTTGGCGAATTCGGGAGCCTCATTGGCGGGCGAGAACAGGAAACGCTGCGTTTCCAACATCGCCACGGCTGTCGGCTCGGGAACGACCAGTTCCCCTTTCAAGATCTTGCCGGACATTCCGGGAAAGGTGCGCGCGGCGCGAAGATCGTAGGTCACCTTCGCCGCTGAGCCACCGCCTCCGGTCATTCGCTCGAGGCCCGTGATGATGCCGTCAAGCTTGCTGGTGTTGCGGGCCAAGCCTTCGGAGAAAACCTGAAGATTGGCAATGGTCGTCTTCAGCGGCTCCGCGTTGTCCGCCAGCACCGCATCGACCCGACGCAACGCATCGCGCGCGGCCTGGGTCATGCTCTGTCCCGCACCTGCTTCCGCGATCAAGGTTGGGACCGCCCCGGAAGCGCCGGGTTGCTGACCGCCCTCCAGCGCGATCACCGGCACGCCGGTCAGGCCCTGAAACTCGAGACCCACCTTGGTGTCGGCGCGCACCGGCGTCGTCGACGTCACGGCAATCGTCGCGTTGACGCGGCGCGGATGATCCGGGGCGAGGCCGAGGTCGGTCACCTCGCCGACACGAATGCCGTTGAAGAGAACTGCCGCGCCGACCAGCAGGCCGGGCACCGAGCCTTCGAACTGCACATGATACGACGTTCGCGGCCCGAGGCCGCCTGTATTGTGCAGCCAATAGACGAAGCCGAACACCGCCGCGATGGCCGCGAGGACAAAGGCGCCGATCAGGACAAAGGGAGCACGGGTTTCCATGGCTCAACTCGCTTTCGGTTGCAGCATCAACGAGCGCTTGCCGTGAAAGTAGGCGCGCACCCAGGGATGTTCAGATCGCAGCAAGTCGCGCATCGGTCCGATGGCGACGATCTTGCCGTCCGCCAGCGCCGCGACCCGGTCACAGACGGTGTTGAGACTGGCGAGATCATGGGTCACCATGAACACCGTCAGACCGAGGGTTTTCTGCAATGTCTTAATCAAGGTATCGAAATCGCCGGCGGCGATGGGATCGAGACCGGAGGTCGGCTCGTCGAGAAAGACGATCGCCGGATCCAGCGCCAACGCCCGCGCCAAGGCGACGCGCTTGGTCATGCCACCCGATAGCTCGGACGGAAACTTGTCGCCGTCCTCCGGAGTCAGGCCGACCATCTCCAGCTTGGCGGTCGCGATCTCGTCCAGCAGCGCATCGGACAGCGCAAGATTTTCCCGCAATGGGAACTGGATGTTCTGCCGCGCGGTGAGCGAGGAGAACAACGCCCCTTGCTGGAACAGTACGCCCCACCTGCCCGCCGCTGCCTGCGTTCGGCGATCGAAAGTCGAACCGATCCCGGTGCCCATCACCTCGATCTCGCCGCCTTGCCGCGGAATGAGGCCGATGATGGTGCGCATCAGCACCGATTTTCCACCGCCAGACGCGCCGACAAGTCCGAGAATTTCACCACGACGAACATCGAGCGTCAGATGGTCGATGACCACGCGGCGGCCGAACCCGACGACAAGGCCGCTGACGCGAATCGCGAACTGCTCTGCCGATTGGTCCATCGCTACATCCCGATCGATGCGAAGAACACCGCGAACAAGCCGTCGAGCACGATCACCAGGAAGATCGACTTCACGACCGAGGTGGTCGTTTGCTTACCGAGCGACTCGGCGCTGCCCTTGACACGCAGTCCTTCGCTGCACGCCACGATGCCGATCACCAGCGCCATGAACGGAGCCTTGATCATGCCGACCTCGAAATGTGTCACGGAGACAGCGTCGTGCAGTCGCGCGATGAAGATCGACGGCCCCATGCCGCCGTAGAACCATGCAACCAAACCGCCGCCATAAAGCGCGGCCATCGATCCGATGAATGTCAGGATCGGCAGCGCTGCGACTAACGCCAGCACGCGCGGCAGAATCAGAACGACGACGGGATCGAGACCCATGGTGGATAGCGCGTCGATCTCCTCGCGCATCTTCATGGAGCCGAGTTCGGCCGTATAGGCGCTGCCGGAACGGCCGGCGACCATGATCGCGACAATCAGCACGCCGAGTTCGCGCAGCACCAGAATCCCGACCATATCGACCACGTAGGAATCGGCTCCGAACTTGCGGAAATGAAAGATGCCTTGCTGCGCAATGATCGCGCCGATCAGAAACGTGATCAGCAGGATGATGGGGATCGCCTGCCAGCCGACGCGATACAGCTGATAGACCAGCGAAGTGAGCCGCAACGAACGGGGTTTGCGCACGATGCCGAGCAAAGCGACGCAGAGCGAACCGAGCATTTGCAGGAAGACACCGACGTCTTCACTGGACCCCCATGCCGAACGGCCGATTTCCTCCACTTTTGTAACGATTGGATTGCGAGGCCTTGGCGGCGGCGGATTGTGACGGTTGACCTGCCGGATCTCCTCGATGAGGCCAGCGTTGTTTTCGGAGATTCCAATAATCTCGATCGGATGATCGTGGGACGCCGCTCGCCGCGACAATTTCTCGAGCAGCCAGGCGCCCAACGTATCAAGCTCGCTTACTCCCCTCATATCCATCTTGAGGGACTTCGCCTGCTCAAGCTGGGGCATGACGGCGTTCGAAAGCGTTTCCAGGTCGCTGCCATTCGCAGCAATCCAGGATCCGCTCGGACGCAATTCAAGTACGTCGCCCGCTGATGTTGCCGTCAATTGAGGTGCCGTCGCCAAATGCGAATCTCCTCGCTCGCTCAACTGTCCGTAAACGCCCGTTGGAAACAGACGTTGACCTGCCTCAAACTGCACAACAGCGGCGATCCGCCGAAGCGCACTTTGAGGCAAGTCAATCGCATCCTTCGCCACTCAGGTAGATTCCAGGACGCGGCTCGACGATGGCGAGCCTCGAAAATTCGTCGAACGAGGAGGCCACAACCGTGCAACTCAAGCCGATCCTGAACACATCCTTGCCGCCGCAGTTCCGGCAGATTCGCCTTGAATTGGCGCGCGAGCCGGACCATCCCCATGGCGAGGACGATGTCGGCTACATCGTGATCGCCCCGCTCGAACGCGACGGCCACATCGCGCTTAAGTCATGGATGGAACATCGCGACGCCTGCCGCGTGACCCGTTTCCGGCCAGATGGACGGGAAGAAGTTGGCCATCTCGTTCATCGCCGCGACGGAGCCTGGGCCTTCCACTATGATCAGGCGACTGGCCTCCCTGACGAAACCGGCTATCATTTCGCGAATGAGCGCTTCGTGCCCGGCGAATATGTCTCGATCAACGAGAACGGTGCCATGCACACCTATCGCGTCCGGTCTGCCGTCCGCTTATGACTCAAGCAGGATGCGCCGATACCCGGTAGGGACTGACTAAAGCGCGAGCTTCACATGACAGATATCATGCTCGATGGGATCATTCGCGATCTCGAAGCCAAGACTGCGGCACATATCGAGCATCACCGTGTTTTCATGCAGGACATCGCCGGAGATGTGCTTCAAGCCTTCGGACCGGGCATATTCGATGATCAATTGCATCAACATCCAGCCCAATCCCCTCCCCTTCAGATCCGAGCGAAGTAGGATCGCGTATTCGCCGGATTCGTAGATCGAATCCGAGTGAATGCGAACGACGCCGACCATCTCGCCGGTTGCCTCATCAAAGGCCACGAAGGCCATCGCGCGCGCGTAGTCGAGTTGCGTCAACCGCGCGATGAATTCATGGCTGAACCGTTTCATGGCCGCAAAGAAGCGGAGCCTTAGATCCTCTTTGGTGACATGGCGAATGAACTCGTAGATCGACGGCTCGTCGTCTGGCCGGATAGGCCGGACCATGATCCGCATGTGATCCTTCAGTTCCAGGTGCCGAACCCATTGCGATGGATAGGGCCGAACGGCGAAGTTGGCATTGCCGGGGCCTGCGAATTTCCGCGCTGGAGTCCCCACCGCGATACGGGCATCGACGGCAAGAACCCCGGTTTCGTCGGCGAGAAGCGGATTGATGTCAAGTTCGTCGATTTCGGGAATATCCGCCGCAAGTTGCGCCAGCTTGACCAACGTCAGAGGTATCTCGTCCTGCTTGACGGCGGGCACATCGCGATAACCACGTAATAGCCGGGATACACGGGTGCGTTCGACCAGATCACGCGCGAGCTTGAGATCGAGTGGCGGCAGAACCAGCGCCTTATCATTGATCACTTCCACGGCCGTGCCCCCATGGCCGAACACGATGACGGAGCCGAATGTCGGATCGTTGGCGATCCCGAGAATGAGTTCGCGAGCTTTGGGCCGCAGCAGCATCGGCTGCACCATGAAGCCGTCGATCTTTGCATCCGGGCGCTTGGCTTTGGCATTCGCAAGAATGGTGACGGCGGCCGCGCGAACCGCATCGGCGTTGGTCAAGTTGAGAACGACGCCACCGACGTCGGATTTATGGGAGATATCGCGCGAAAGCACTTTGAGCACGACAGTCGCACCTTGTGCGAACCATGACGCAGCCTGGGTCGCGGCTTCCTCGGCATTGGCCGCCACCCTTGTCGGAACGCTGACGATACCGTAGGCATTCAGCACCCCCATGACTTCGATGGGGTCGAGCCACTTCCGTCCCTCCGCCACCGCCCGCTCGACAATGCGCCGCGCCGTTACGACATCGGGCTCGAATTCGCGCGGCAGGCTCGGCGGCACCGCGGCCAGCGCTTCCGTCACCTCGCGGTGATGAACAAGATGCATGAAGCCGCGCACGGCGTCGTCTTCCGTCGGATAGTCGGGAATCCCAGCGTCGGTGAAGGTTCGCGAAATCCTGTCATCGGCCCCCACCCACACTGCCAGCACCGGCTTCGGAGACATGCGCTTGCGCCGATCGTCTTTGATGACTCGGGTGACAGCCGCGGCGATCTCACCCGAATCGGCAATTGCCGTTTGCACATTCATGACGAGAACCGCATCATTGTCGCGATCCTCCAGCAGGATATTGAGAGCCGCGACGTAGCGGGCCGGATCGGCATCGCCGATGATATCGACCGGGTTGGAGCCGGACCACGCGGCGGGCAGGACCGCGTCAAGTTGCTGCTTGGCTGCGGCAGAGAGGGACGCGGGGACGCCGCCCAGTTCGACAAGCCGGTCCACCGCCAGAACACCGATGCCGCCGCCATTGGTCAGCATCGCGAGCCGCTTTCCGGATGAAAACTTGACCCGGCTCAGCGTTTCCGCGCAATCGAACAATTCGCGCAAGTTGAAGACTCGCAGCATGCCGGCGCGACGGAACGCCGCGTCATAGACGGCATCGGAACCGGCGAGCGCGCCGGTGTGGGTCGCCGCCGCTCTGGCTCCTTGCGCCATCCGTCCGGATTTGACGACCACAACCGGCTTGACGCGTGCCGCCGCCCGCGCGGCCGACATGAACTTCCGCGCGTCCTTGATTGCCTCGATGTACATCAGGATCGCTTTGGTATCGTTATCCAGCGCGAAGAAATCCAGCAGATCGGCGATATCGACATCAAGCTGGTCGCCCACCGATACGATCCCCGAAAATCCGACGTTGCGGTGCGCTGCCCAATCCACCATGCCGGTAGCGATCGCGCCCGATTGCGAGATCAGAGCCAGATTGCCCACGCGCGGCATGTGCGCCGCGAAGGAAGCGTTCAGTTTCATCCTGGGCATCAATATGCCGAGGCAATTGGGCCCGATCAGCCTCATCCGATGCGCGCGAGCCGCACGATCAGCGGCTTCCGCCAGCGATCCGGCGCCGTGGCCTAGTCCGGCGCTGACGATAATGGCTCCGGCCACACCAAGACGCCCGGCTTCAGCAACGATGTCCGGAATCGTTTGCGCCCGCGTGGTGACAATGATCAATTCCGGAACGAACGACAGTTCGGCCAGCCGGCCGACGGTTGGGATGCCGCAGATATCCGGATAATGCGGATTGACGACCCCGAACGAGCCTTCGAATCCCGACGCGCGAATGTTTCTCGCAATCGCCTGTCCGACCGAGCCATGACGGATGCTCGCGCCGATCAATGCGATCGACTTCGGCTCCAACAGACTGTTCAATCGGTAAGTTGACATGGAGCCGTCATAAACTTCCGCATGGCCAT
>Ga0209952_1002768_pt1 | contig 12791 bp, 10 predicted proteins | sample ThiBiot_750_biof_2_FD_183951 | JGI IMG/M metagenome (GOLD analysis project Ga0209952, IMG submission 183951) | Wastewater bioreactor microbial communities from Cape Town, South Africa - Thiocy_cont_750_biof (SPAdes) | ecosystem: Engineered > Bioreactor > Thiocyanate-remediating >...
GGCCAAGCAGGAAGGGCGTTATGTCGCCGAAACGATCAAGGCGCGGTTGAAGGGGAAAATATCCCCGTCGCCGTTTCGCTACAGGGATGCGGGCAGCCTGGCCACCATCGGCAAGCGAGCGGCGGTCGTCGATTTCGGCCGGATCAGATTCACCGGCCGGCTGGCCTGGTGGTTGTGGGGGTTGGCCCATATCTATTTTCTGATCGGAATTCGGCATCGCCTTGCCGTCGCACTCAGCTGGCTGTGGATCTATTTCACGGGCCAACGTAGCGCGCGTCTCATCACCACAAGGAGTGCCGATCGCCGGCCGACGGTCAAGCAACCGCCGACTCCGCCGACATTGCCATGATCGTACGTTCTCAGCCCAGTTTCAAAGACATTCTGTTCACGGTCAATGGTTCGATCCTGCCGCGGATTCTTGGACGACTGACCACGATCGCGTTCGTTAGTCTGGTGGCGGTTCTTGCCGCGCGAGAACATCCGGGCATCTTCGCCCGGATCAGCGCCATACCGTTTACGTTGATCGGCATTGCGCTCTCCGTATTCATGAGCTTTCGCAACAACGCCTGCTATGCGCGCTGGTGGGAGGGCCGAAAGCTGTGGGGTGATCTGATCATTGCATGTCGCTCGTTTGCCCGCCAGGTCTCGACATTGAGCCCGGAGGACAGGCGCTTCCTTTTGCATGGGCTGTGCGGCTTTTCCGCGGGTTTGGCGGCGCGATTGCGCAATGCGGACGAGCCAGCCGCGATCAAGCTGTGGTGCGATATCGGTCGCGACTTTCACGGTCCAAATCCGACGAATGCCGTGCTTGATCTTATCGGGAAACGCTGCCTGTTGCTGATGCAAAACGGAACGATCAGCCCAATTCACTATTCGGTTCTGGAGGGTCAACTCACGCAACTGTCCATAGTGCAGGGCGGTTGCGAACGTATCGCATCGACTCCGGTGCCGTTCGCCTATTCGCTGCTGCTGCACAGGACGGCGTTGACCTTCTGCATTACGCTTCCCTTTGCGCTTGCGGGATCGCTGGACTGGTGGACCCTTCTGCCCGTTCTCCTCGTCGCCTACACCTTCTTCGGGCTGGATGCGTTGGGCCACGAACTGGAAGACCCGTTCGGCCTCAAACCGAACGCCTTGCCTCTGTACGCCATGAGACGCACCGTCGAGAGGGAGATGCTTTCGTTGCTGGGGTGTGAGGAAATCCCGCCGCAGCTTCAGCCTCGTAACAACATTCTAAGCTGACTTTGATCGGCTTCGCGCTTGTGAAGTGATCCGCTGCTGCAGTTGAAATGCTGATCCGGCGCGCACTACCGAACCGGGCCGATCCGCGACGTGCGAGTAATTTCGGAGCTGGGGACGAACCACCAGTTTGACCGGACCTGGATTGCGCTCGGGAGCGGCAGTCATCCACAGACAGGCCAATACCCGTCGCGTCTGTTGATCGAGAGGCTCGGCGGTCCGCCCGTCAGTTAAGAGGCTCGGTCTCGAATTCCTGCACAGATCGCGAATTTCCTTTTGCGGCGCTGGAGGAGGGGCGCCGCCTCCGGAGCCATTTCCGTGTTGATCGCGCTAGCTCTTTACATCGTATCCAAAACACCAATTTCGGCTGCGCGATGGATAGAGCAGGATTGGTGGCCGCGAAAAGGCAACGCGTGGATCTATTCGCATAATCGACTGTTATTATTTATATAATGCTGATTTTGAGAGAAGCCTATGGCCGACTCGGACCTGGCGTTCTCTGCACAAAATTCCGCGCTCAAGATTTTTTGGATACATTTCTTGACTCTTGGATACGTATCGGTCAGCATTTCAACAATAATTGAGGGGGAGACGGCGGTGGGACGTTCCGAACTGCGCGCGCCGAAGGTGACGCAAACGCTGGCCGTGTTGGCGATGTGCGCGGTGCTGATCGTCGTATTCTCGCTCACCCTGAAGGGCTTTTTCAGCCTCGGTAACTTTTTCGCGCTGGCGCGCAACATCTCCATCCTCGGCATACTCGCGCTCGGCATGGCGGTCGTGGTGATCGGCCGCGGGCTCGACCTGTCGCAAGTCGCCGCCTTTGCCGCTTCGACCGCGATTGCCGTTATTTTGATGAACTCGGGCTACGCGACGCCGGTGGCGCTGCTGATCGGCTTCGTGATGGCCATTCTCATCGGCGTCCTCAACGGATTCCTGATCTCGGTGATCGAGATGCCGCCGTTGTTGACGACGCTGGCGTCGAGTTTGGCGGTGCTCGGCATCGTCCGCACGGCGGCCGTGCAGCACTATGTGGTTTACCTGCAGAAGGGGCACGACGACTTCCTGCGGCTGGGCGGCAACATCTGGGGAGGAGTGCCGATCTCTCTTCTGGTCTTCGCGGCCACCGCTGTCGTCGTTCATCTCTTCCTGTCGCGAACGGTGACAGGGCGCTTCGTCTACGCCCATGGCGACAATCCCGACGCGGCGCGTTTGACCGGCTTGCCCACGCGTCCCCTGACCATGGTCGAGTACGCACTGTGCGCGGCCATCGGCTATGTCGGCGGCGTGATGATGGTGGCGCAGACGGCGTTGATGCATCTTCAGGTCGCGGAATCGACGCTGATCTTCGATGTCATCATGGTGGCGTGAGTCTCGTTGGCGGTCGGGGCAACGTGATGAGCGTGATCGCAGGGACGCTGCTGATCGGCGTGCTGCTGAACGGCATGACCATCATGGATATGGACGTGCAGACCCAGAACATCGTCAAGGGGATCGTGCTGCTGGTGGCCATCGTGCTCGATTCCCGCCTGCATCCGCGCGACGAGGAAACATCCAAGCAGGGCGATTGATCCTGCCGCGCTTCGAACCATCAAAAAAAGCTCAAACGGTCAATCAACACAGGGAGGCTACCAATGAGGACTTCAATCCGAGCGAAGATGTTTTCCGGCATGGGCGTCGCGGTCATGCTTGCGGCGACTGCGCTGGCAACGTCGGCACCTTCGAACGCGGCGGGACCGCGCGAAAGGCTGCGCGAGGGATTCGATAAGGCGCTCAAGGGCAAGACCGTGGCGTGGTCGCCGGTATGGATGGGAGTGCTGGAATCCGAGTGGACGCGCGTGATGAAGAGCCGCTTCGATGACTACGGAATGAAGCTCATCACCCGCGATCCCAATATGAAGTCCGACGTGCAACTCCAGACCGTCAGCGACTATATCAACGAGAAGCCCGATGTCATCGTCGTGCAAAATCCGAACGTGACGCTGCTGGCGCGCGAACTGAAGCGTGCGATGGATGCCGGCATCTATGTCGTCCAGGTCAACATGGCGTCGAATACGCTGACGGACGCTTATGTCGGCGTCGATGCGCAGGACCTGGGTCGCAAGATTGCCCGCGAGGTCATCAATCAGTGTGGCGGTGGCAAGGGCTCCGGTGAGATCGCCATTCTTGAAGGCGAGGCAACAGCGGCTTACTCGCTCGACATGAAGAACGGCGCGATGGAGGTTTTCAAGACCGATCCGTCCATCAAGGTCGTTTCGTCGCAACCGACAAGCTGGGATGCCAACAAAGCCGGCGATATCACCACGACGGTGCTGCAACAGCATCCGAATCTGTGCGGAATTCTCAGCGTCTGGGGCCCCCAGACGGCAGGCGCCGCGCAAGCCATCAAGGCGGCCGGACGGGGCGACAAGGTGAAGGTCTTTGTTGCCAGCGACGGCCAGCCGGCCGATTGCGATCTTCTGGAGCAGGGAGCCTTCACCGCCAATCTGTCCTATCGCGCTGACGTGCAGGGCCAGACCATCGCGGATGCGGTGATCGCGCTTCTCCAGAGCGGCGACAAGCCGGGCTCCAAGCATATTGCCTACTACACGACGCCGTCATGGGTGAAGTCGAAGGACGATCGCATGTACTGCTTCACCGTGCCGAAGGGCGCGAAGTAACTGCGATCCGGCCCGCGCCGCTGGCCGGCGCGGGCACTCCTACTCTCCAAGCTTTCGTTTGCTTTCTCCAGCCGTCCGGTTGTTTGCGCCGGAAACGGATTTGTTTTGATGAAAAGCCTGCAGCGTTTCTGGCACCGAAACTCGCCCCAGCTCTTTCTCGGCGAACTGCTCGAGAAGCGATGGATGGAACCGATCATCCCGTTCACGCTGACGATTGCGGTCTTTCTCGTCTTCGCGCTGACGATTCCCAATTATCTGAGGCCGAGCAGTCTTCAGGAACTGATGCGGAATTTCGCGGAGCAGGGCATGGTCGCGGTGGCCATGGCTTTCTCGATCCTTTCCGGTGGCCTCGATCTTTCGGTCGGCGCTGTATTTGCGATGGCGAACTTTCTCGCCATTTACCTCTATCTCATTCTCGGGCTGCCGCTGCCGCTGACGATTGTGTTGGTCATCCTGTTCGGGGCGGCGATGGGGGCGATCAACGGCGGCCTCATCGCCTATGGCAAGACCCGCCCGTTCCTCACCACGCTGGTGGTCCTGATCATCGTCCGGGCCGCCTACAACAAGGTGACGGTGGCGTTCACCAACGAGCTTGCCAGCATCGATCTCGGGTCTGGCGTTTGGGATTTCATGGGGTCGGGCAAGATTCTCGGCATTCCGGTCAACATGGCCGCGCTGATCGTGCTGGCGGTCTCAACGCATTTCTTCCTGACGCGCGTGAAGCCCGGCGTGCACATCATGGCGGTCGGCTCCAGCCGCAAGGCGGCGCGCCATGCCGGCGTCAACGTCAAGCGCGTGCTGTTCTCGGCTTATGTCATCTCCGGTTCGATCGCGGCTCTGGCCGGCGTCTTTTATGCGGCGCGGCAGAACAGTTCCGGCACGGATACCGGCGTTGGCTGGGAGATCAACGCGCTGGCAGCCGTCGTGCTCGGCGGCATCAGCCTCGCGGGCGGACGCGGCACCATCGCACGCGCGGTGATGGGCGCGGCGATTATTTTCATGCTCATCAGTGGCATGGTGCGGCTCGGTATTTCCGGCAATCTGACCACCGCCATCATCGGCATCATTCTGCTTGTCGCGGTCGGCTTCAACGTGAAGTGGGTCAAGAACAAGGGCAAGGTGCTGCAGAAGGTCTACGTGACGCCGAGCTGGGTCGATTTCGAACCGCCGCCGTCGGTCGAGCGTGGCAGCGGCACGCCGTTCGCCGAGAATGATCGGCTCAAGAATGCCGAAGCGATCGCGCTGAACAAGATCGAGGGACCCGAGGACATCATTCTCGATCGCAAGGACAATCTCTATACGGTCAACCGCAACGGCTCGATCATTCGCTTTCTCGCGCCGGACTACGAGGTGCGTGAGGAATTCGCGCGCATCGGCGGTCGTCCGCTGGGTCTTGCCTTCGACAAGGACCAGAACCTGCTGGTCTGCATCGCCGGCATGGGCGTTTATGGCGTGAAGCCCGATCGCACCGTGTTCAAAGTCACCGACCGCACTACGCGCACGCGTACACGCCTCAAGGACGACTCGCGGCTGTATCTCGCGGACGATCTCGATGTCGCGCCGGACGGCAAGATCTATTTCAGCGAAGCCTCGACCCGCTACGAACTCGCAGACTGGGCGCTCGACGGCTTCGAAGGCCGCGGCAACGGCCGGCTGATCTGTCACGATCCGGCCACCGGCGTCACCAAGACCGTTCTCAAGAACCTGGCGTTCCCGAACGGTATCTGTCTGTCGCACGACGGCCAATCGGTGCTGTGGGCAAGCACATGGCTGTGCCAGATCAACCGCTACTGGATCGCAGGGCCGAAAGCCGGCACCAGCGAGGTGCTGATCGACAACCTTCCGGGCTATTGCGACAACATCAACCGGGCATCCGACGGAAAATACTGGCTTGCTTTCGTCGGCCTGCGCACGCCGGTGTACGATCTCGCGATGCGCAATCCCGGCTTCCGTACCCGGATGGTGAAGCAGATTCCGCCCGACGAGTGGCTGTGTCCGGGCATCAACTTCGGCTGCGTCGTCAAGTTCGACGACAACGGCGTGGTGACGGAATCGCTGTGGGATCCGGGTGGGCAGTCGCATCCGACCATCACGTCGATCCGCGAGCACAAGGGCTATCTCTATATCGGCGGGCTTGAGAACAACCGCATCGGCCGCATCCGTCTGGAGGGTGCCGATCCGACCTGGGAAGCGCATAAATCCTATTGGGGAGGTGTCTGAGTCATGTCTCTCCTTGGCGACATCATCGATCGCGTGTTGTTTCCGAATCGCGAGATCCACGGCATTCCGGTGCTCGATGGCGCGTTCTCGCCGAACCAGCGGCTCGACCGGTCGCGCCGGCTCGGCGGCGAGATTGAACGGCCCGACGACATCGCGCTCGGTCCCGACGGCGCGCTTTACGTATCGACCGGAAACCGCATCCTGCGTTGCACGGGTGACGATTTCGAAACGCGCGAGGTTTTCGCGACGCTTGGTGGTCCGGTCGGCGGACTTGCCTGCGCGTCCGACGGCAGGCTGCTGGCCTGCGTCTCCGGCGCGGGGTTGGTGGCACTCTCGCCGTCTGGCGAGATCGTCGGCAAGCTCGAAAGCGTCGGCGGCGAGAAGATCGCATGCCCGCTGTCGGTGACAGTCGCGCCGGACGGCGGGATTTATCTGACCGACGGTTCGCGCAACAATCCGCCCGATGACTGGCTGCGCGACATGATGCAGAATCGTGCGCCGTCGGGCCGTCTTGTCGTCTGCAACGCCGCGCTTGGTGATGCGAAGGTCGTCGCTGACAAACTCGCGTGGCCGCTCGGCGTCGTTGTCACGGGTGACGGCAAGGAGGTGTGGGTCGCGGAATCATGGAGCCATCGTCTGACCGCGTTCGAGCGCAGCGGCGGCGGGAAGCGCGTCATCGTCAAGAACTACACCGGTTATCCCGGACGTCTGGCCCTTGACCCATCTGGCGAGGTCTGGATGTCGTTTCTCGCGCTCCGCACGCAACTCACCGAATTTGTTCTGCGTGAGCGCGCATTCTGCGAGGAGATGATGCGGACCGTGCCAACCGATCTGTGGATCGGGCCGGCGCTCGACGGCCGTCTGAATCCACGCGAGCCGACTCAGATCGGCCGTATCAAGAAACTCGGCATTCAGAAACCGTGGGCACCGCCGCGCTCCTATGGTCTCGTCGCCCGGCTCGATGCCAGAGGCGAGGCGATCGAGACGTGGCACAGCCGCGTCGACGGCAAGGTGCACGGCGTCACCGCGATCCGTCCGATCGGCGCGCGCGTGATTGCCGTTTCCAAGGGACGCGATTGTCTGGTCGAATTGCCGCAAGCGCGCGGCGCGCAAGAAGGATGAACGCCATGCCGGTGGAGGAAGGCGCGCGGTCGCCGCTGCTTCAGATCGTCAATGGCAGCAAGGTCTATGGCGGCCTGCACGCGATCGACAAAGTGAATTTTGAACTGCGTCCGGGCGAGATCCACGCGCTGCTCGGCGAGAACGGCGCGGGCAAGTCGACGCTGTGCAAGGCGATCGCCGGCGCGATCGAGCTGACCTCCGGCGAATATCGCATCGAAGGCCGCAACGTCAGCTTCGCGTCGCCCAAAGAGGCGCTCGAGGGCGGCGTTGCGATGGTCTATCAGGAGTCGAGCCTGGTGCCGTCGATGACGGTGGCGCAGAACCTCGAACTCGGCATGGAGAAGTGGGTCACCGTCTACAGCAAGATCAACATTGCGGCGACGCAGTCGCTGCAATCGATGAACTTCAACGTCGATCCATTGGTGCTGGTGGAAAATCTCGGCACCGCCAAGCGGCAGATGGTCGAGATCGTGCGCGCCGTCCGCCACAACGCGCAGGTCTTCATCTTCGACGAGCCGACGGCTTCGCTCACACCCGAAGAGACGCAGCACCTGTTTCATCTTCTCAACACGCTGAAAGAGAAGGGCGCAGGCATCATCTTCATCTCGCACGCGTTGGAGGAAGCGTTGAATATTGCCGACCGCATTACCGTGCTGCGCGACGGCAAGCTGGTCGCGACCGTTGCCGCGAAGGAGGTGACACGAGATTCGCTGGTGCGGATGATGGTCGGCCGCGAGGAGACGGCGGCGCAATACGCTACTCACGGTGCCGATCCCGGTGCACCGAAGCCGCTCGCGCAACGCGGCGACAAAGTGCTGTCGGTCGAGAACGTGACGATGGGCAGCATCGTCAAGAACATGTCGTTCTCAGTCTTCAACGGCGAGGTCGTCGGCATTTTCGGACTGGTCGGCGCGGGGCGTTCCGAGATCGCGCAGATCGTCAGCGGCGCACGCAAGCGCAACTTCCTGCGCGGGGGCATGATCTATCTGCGCGACAAGCCGATCCGCTATCGCGTGCCGCGGCAGGCGGTGCGCGACGGCATCGCCTATATCACCGAGGATCGCAAGGTCGACGGCTTCTTCGAAACGATGACGGTCGACCAGAACATCTATCTCGGCTACCTGGCTTCGCCTCGGGTGAAGCGGTGGCTGTATTCAGTGCGCGACATGAAACGCGTTGCCGACCAGTGGATTTCCGCATTGTCGATCTCAGCGCTCAAGCGGACGCTGAAGATCATCGAATACTCTGGCGGAAATCAACAGAAAGTCGTGGTCGGAAAGTCCCTGGCGCAGGAACCGACGGTGATGATCTTCGATGAGCCGACCCGCGGCGTCGACGTCAGCGCCATTCCGCAGATTCATACGGTGATCCGCAATCTCGCTGATGAAGGCAAGGCAGTCGTCGTGATTTCGTCGTATCTGCCGGAGATTCTCGCGATCTCGGATCGCATTCTGGTCGCTCGCGGTGGACGTATCGTCGAGGAGATGGCGCGTGCCGATGCGACCGAGGACAAGATCATGTATGCGGCCATTCACTGATTGGATGGATCTTCGATGAGTGTCTTTCAAGGACCGTTCCAGCGAAAGGATCGGGATATCGGGTCCGAAGATCAGGACGATGGTCTCCTGATGAGCGAACGGATCGCGACCGAGATTCGCAATGCCGTTCTCAGCGGCGAGATGCGGCCGGGTATGCGCATCCGCCAGGAACTGCTCGCTTCATATTTTGGCGCCAGCCGCATTCCCGTGCGCGAGGCGCTGAAACAACTCGAGAACGAGGGATTGGTCGTCATGGCCCCGAATCGGGGGGCCTGGATTGCCGACGTTAACTCCGAAGAATCCATCGAGATCTACAAGATCCGTGAAGCGTTGGAGCCGCTCGCGATTGGCGAAAGCATTCCCTATCTCACCGATGCGGATATCGATGTGCTGGACCGACTCGTTCACGAACTCGACCGCACCACTACTCTGGAAGGTTACATCAAGCTCGACCGCGAGTTTCACCTGCGCACCTATTCGCGCGCGCCCATGCCGCAGCTTCTCGCGATGGTGGAGCGGTTCTGGAACAGCACGCAGCATTTCCGTCGTCAGTTCGTCAATGAAGCTTATGCAAAGGACGGTCTGCCATTCTCCGATCCGCAGCATCTTCTCCTGATGGATGCGATCCGCGCGCGGGATGTCGAAGCCGCGCAAGTCCTTGTTCGTTTGCACATTCGCCGGACGCGCGTGTTGATTCAGACCAGCGACGGGGGGGCCAGCACGCCGCCGAGGTCGAGTCGCTCGCCGATGCCGCGCGGCCGCGCCGGAACGGTTTATCGGGGAAGAACGCATGACTAGTTTTCGGAGGATCGGTGTCGTCGGAGCCGGCATGATGGGGTCCGAAATCGCCTTGATGTTCGCGCTGGCCGGTTATCCGACGCTTATCAGCGACGCATCGCGGGATGCCGCCGAGCGCGCGCTGGCGCGACTGAACGACGTGCTTGATCGCGGTCTGCCCCGTGGATTCTGGACCGAGGAAGCGGCCGCGACGGCGCGCCATCAACTATCGGTTGCGAACAATCTCGATGCCTACGCCGATCGCGATTTGGTCGTCGAGGCGGTGTTCGAGGACGAGGCGCTGAAGCGCGATGTATTCAGGCGCCTCGACGCGATCCTGCCGGCGCAAGCAGGTCTTGCCTCCAACACGTCCTCTATTTCGATCACGTCGCTCAGCGCCGCCGTGGCCGAACCACGCCGGGCGCGGTTCATCGGCACACATTTCTTTTCGCCGGCTTCGAGAATGAAGCTGGTGGAGGTGATACCCGCCACCGACACCGATCCCGCCTTCGTCGAAGACATCATGAATATCATGACAGCAATCGGCAAAACGCCGATTCGCGTCAAGGATGTCGTCGGCTTTGCCGTCAACCGGCTGCTACACGCGCTGGTGATCGAGTCGATCCGTCTGGTGGAAGAGGGTGTCTGCTCGCCGGCGGAGATCGATACCGCCTGCAAGCTCGGCCTCGGTCATCCGATCGGTCCGTTCGAACTGCTGGACAATACGCAGAACGCGCTCTCGCTCAGCGTGCACGAGATTTTGTATCAGGCTTACGGCGAGAGGTTTCTGCCGCGTCCGCTGCTGCGCCAGATGGTCGCCGCCGGATACAACGGTCGCAAGGCCGGCCGCGGATGGCATCGTTACGATGCCAATGGCAAGAAAAGATGACATCAACGGCTGATCTCGTTACTCCGGTCGATCTATACGAAGATGCTGCGGACCGCTTGCGAAGCCGGCTCGGGCGTTCGGCCGCTGCCAGCTTGTCGCCGTCGACGCGCACCGCGCTGGATCTGTTTTCGGAGGCTCCACAGGAGGCCATTGCCGTATATTACTTCGATGTGACGCTGAGCTATGGCGATATCGACCGGCTCAGCGATCGTCTCGCCGGCCGGCTCGCGCTGGGTGGCGTCGGGCGCGGCGACCGCGTCGCCGTCATTCTTCAGAATGTGCCGCAGTTCATGATCGTGACGGTCGCGATCTGGAAGCTCGGCGCCATCGTGGTCAGTCTCAATCCGATGTATCGCACGCCGGAACTGCTAAAGCTGTTTCGGGATTGCCAGCCGAAGGCTGTGATATGCCACGATGATCAATGGGAAACCGTGTATGCCGCTGCCGATGAACTGAATGTCCCGTTGATTTTCTGGACCTCCGCACGCGAGTTTCAGTCTCGCAACGATGCCAGGGTTCTTCCCGCGCCAAACAGCGCGCCGGCCGACCGTGCGCTGGCGAATGTCTTTGTCGACGCGACATCGGCCGCGCTGCCGCGGCTCTCGATCGATCCCAACGAAATCGGTCTGCTACTCTACACATCCGGAACGACAGGTGTTCCGAAGGGCGCGATGCTGACGCATCGAAATCTTGTTGCCAACGCGGAAATCTGCTGCGCTCATCTCCAGTTGTCGACGCGGTCGCGAATCTTCGGCGTGGCGCCTTTGTTCCACATCACCGGCTTTGAGCTGCAACTCGTCGCGGCTTTCGCCAGGGCCGCCAGCGTGATCTTGACGTATCGATTCCATCCGCAGGTCGTGCTTGACGCGTTCCTCGAACGTCAGCCGACCTTTGCTGTCGGCGCAATCACGGCGTTCATTGCACTCATGAACCAGCCGAACGCCGAAGAACGGCATTTCGCCAGTTTCGCGCATATCTATTCGGGCGGTGCGCCGATCGCGCCGTCGGTGGTCGATGCGTTCGGAAAGCGCTTCGGCCGCGCCATCCGTTCTTCCTACGGCATGACCGAACTAACCTCGGCCAGTCATCTGGCGCCGAACGAGGGGCGCATACCGATCGATCCGCAATCAGGCGCGTTGTCGATTGGAAAGCCCACTCCGGGCACCGACGTCATCGTGGTGGATGATACGCGGCGGCCACTTGGCGCGGGCGAGCACGGTGAAGTGGTCGTGCGCGGGCCGGGTGTGATGAACGGCTACTGGCGCAAGCCCACTGAAACGGCGGAGATGCTGGTCGACGGCTGGCTGCATAGTGGCGATATCGGATTCGTCGATGAAGAAGGCTGGTTCTATCTGATCGACCGCAAGAAGGACATGATCTCCGCGTCCGGTTTCAAGGTCTGGCCGCGCGAGGTGGAAGACGCGATCTATGCGTTTCCCGGCGTCCGCGAGGTCGCCGTCGTTGGCGCCGCCGATCCCTACCGTGGTGAGACGGTGATCGCGTTTGTGTCGGCGCAACCGGGTGTCGCGATCGATGTCGAGGCTCTGTCGCGCTTCTGCCGGGAGCGGTTGGCGGCCTACAAGTGCCCTTCCGAGATTCGCGTGCTTGCGGATCTGCCGAAGACGGAATCAGGTAAAATTACACGCAACACGCTACGAGACAGCATACGCGATAGATAGTTGGAGGAATGACGTGGATATTACCCAGAGCGAACGCAGCCAGGAATTGGCCGGCCGCATCCAGCGCTTCATGGCGCGCCATATCTATCCCAACGAACGTCGCTTCTATCAGGAAGCCGAGCGGCTCGGGCCCTGGGCGGTGCATCCGGTGGTCGAGGAGCTTAAGCCGCTGGCGCGCGAGGAAGGACTGTGGAATTTGTTTTTGCCGGCGCATGAGGGCGGGCTGACCAATCTGGAATACGCGCCGCTGTGCGAGATCATGGGGCGGTCGCATCTTGCTCCGGAAGTCTTCAATTGCAGCGCGCCCGACACCGGCAACATGGAGACGATCCTGCGCTACGGCACCGACGCGCAGAAGGATCGCTGGCTGAAGCCGTTGCTCGCCGGTGACATCCGTTCGTCGTTTGCGATGACCGAGCCGGACGTCGCCTCGTCCGACGCCACCAATGTTGCCAGCCTGATCGTGCGTGACGGCGACGATTACGTCATCAACGGCCGCAAGTGGTACACCACCGGCGCCACCGACCCGCGCTGCAAGATCGTGATCTTCATGGGGCAGACCGATTCGAACAACCCGGATCGGCACAAGCGCCAGTCGATGATTCTGGTGCCGAAGGACACGCCCGGCGTGCGCGTGATCCGTTCGCTGCCGGTGCTCGGATTTTATGGC
>Ga0209952_1002771_pt1 | contig 12783 bp, 15 predicted proteins | sample ThiBiot_750_biof_2_FD_183951 | JGI IMG/M metagenome (GOLD analysis project Ga0209952, IMG submission 183951) | Wastewater bioreactor microbial communities from Cape Town, South Africa - Thiocy_cont_750_biof (SPAdes) | ecosystem: Engineered > Bioreactor > Thiocyanate-remediating >...
TCTCAGCCCGGCATTCGCCGATGGTTGTTGGTACTGCCGCGCCGGATCGTGCCACATCATACTGCGCCATCGCCAGCCCGCAATGCGACGAGGCTGATATGCAAGTGAACCGAGTGCGAGGCAGAAATTGATCGGAGATGCGGAACAGATCGCAGGCCGATTGGTAGCGCGCAAGCAAACCGTTGCATTGGGCGTGGGGAATGATTCCGAACTCGATGCCCGTCTTGATGTCGGTCCGACCTTGCTCATAGGTCGCATTTTTGCGCGCTGACGCGACAGCATCTCGGCTTGTTATCTTGTTTGACGGAGGCCTCGAACAGTGCACGCTAACTCGGCGCGCAAGCCTCTGGATTGAGGTCGCGCGCCTGCACGCGGCGATTCGGGTTCTTCAGCATCTCATTGTAACTGCGCCGAGCAAACAGATGGTCATCCGAGAGAAGGTAGTGGATCGGAGCGATACGTCTGCAGTTGCCGGACGTTCTTCGCGCGCAACGGGGCAAAATCGATACTGTCATTCGTCCCATAGACCAGCCCAGACATTCGGCGACACGCCGCCGCGCCCGATGATGGTCCGCGGTTCTTAACGACGTCCGAAACAGGGGCTGATTGAGCAGTCCGGGCGCAACGTGACTGCCGCGAACCTGAAGGTAGTAGCGCCCCTCCCGACAGGCGAGATAGAAGACGCGCGCCATAGCTGTCCCATGGGTATATCACCGTGAGATGTCTCACAGTGGTCGGGACCTTCGGCATTTATAAGGCGCTGATATTCAATGAAAATTTCTGATGGTAGCGGGAGAGGGACTCGAACCCCCGACCCCAGGATTATGATTCCGGCAGTTTAACGGGATTGAGTCCCAGCCCGCGCAACAGCGCGGATTTCCGCAGTTCTTGCCCTCTCAAAACCCAATTCTTGAGCACCGAGGATTGGCGCCGCGCCGCTCATGTGCTACCAATTTGCTACGGATTTGTGGACGTCGCGCTATGACCAACAGATCTGTTCGCACCATCATTACGCCGAAAGTGGTCGCAGAGGCCGTACGGTTCGCTGCACTTGCGCAAGATTCGAATGACGTTCGCGACTACCTCGACTCTAAGCAGCATTACCTACAGCTGCGCCAGCGCGGCCGATCCGCCAACTGGTTCGTGCGAGCCAAGGGGCGCTCGCAAAAAATCGGCACCGCGATTTGGAATGGCGGAGATCCCGAACACTTAAGCCTCAACGAAGCACGGCAGCGCGCTGGCGAAGTCTATTACGCGATGCCGGCCCGCCGGGTTGGCGCCGCCGCCCGTCTCTTGGGCTGGACATGGGGAGATCTCGATCGGCGCTACCAGGCGCTGCTGGAGGTGCCCCGCAAGGTTGGCAAAAGGATCAAACGTCCTTCGCGGGCCACGCAAGATGACGTCAGGCTTTGCTTCGCCAAGCCAGAGTTTTCACGCTGGCAAACGCTCCGCCTTGCCGACCTGATGCCCCTGCACCTGATCGAATTGCTCCACGCGGTGCACGCCGCCCGCGGTCACCGCAACTGCGAAAAGACGCTGGCCTATGTCAAGGCAGCCTTGTCTTGGGCGCAAGCGGAGAAGCCCCTGGAAAGCGGTCTGGCCGACCGGATGCCATGGTGGAGCACCCTCAAGCCACCACAGCCAAGCGCGCACGAAATCGAAGCGATGGAAGCCCGCACATGCGCACTGGTTGCGGCCAAGACCAAATTTACGATCGCTCACCTCGGTGAGTTATTGGTCAAACACGAACAATTCTGCGCCGAACGTCGAGGAAATGAAAAAATCTCACCTGGGATACGCTGGGGCATCTGGTGGCTCATACTGACCGCAAACCGCTGCTTTACGATCACCAAGCTCCGACGCGACGCTGTGCAATGGGACGATCCCCGGAATATCTATTCCACTACGGACCAGCCTTGGGGGCTAGCTGAATGGCCTCCCGAACAGGTCAAAAACAAGGTCACTTTTATGCTGCCCATACCGCCCCTGGGGCTGCACATTATAAGGTCTTGCATGTTGGATTGGGATGTTGGCGTCAGCACGAAGCGCGGCTTGCGTGATATGACAGAATGGGTGTTCGCCTCGACGCGGCGCCGCCATCGCGCCGATCACCCCGACAACCCTGACCCCAGTGTTTATCCAAACAGCCTGGCTGCGCACCTGCGGGCATTGCGCGGATTGAAGGGAAGCAACACCATCGACTATCTCGTCGATTTGCCTGGATTTTGGCCTCACCTCATTAGGTCGGTAACAACTAATTTCTTTGCGCTACACCAACTGACCGTGCCGCCAGCCGCAGCGTCCGTGATGCTTGGACATGTACTGCCCTCCGATAAGGAAATCGACCCGCGGCAGATGTCGGCGACGACCAAAGAATACTATCTCACCGCTCAGAACATGGACCTCAAAACGATTGCCATGAAATTTTGGAGTGAGGCACTCATAGAAGCTTACGTTAACGCCGGCGGACTGCTTCCCATGCCCAGCGAAAAAGACCCGTTCAAGCCGGAAGAACCTGGATGGGTACGTCCACAGTTTCCACGCCGCGATTCACCGACCAAGAGTGGAAGATAGCTAAACGTCAGCGATTGGACTAGCTAGGTCAGTCCAACAATCGCAGTGGGTCTAAGGCGATGACAATCTCTTGGATGACCAACTGGGCTTCGCGTTTAGAAAAGCTAACGAGCCGAAGAGACCATCCAATCCCATGACCTTCATGATCAAGTACCGTCGGGAGAATCGTTGGCTTGATAAGCGCTCCCGTAGAGGCTTTTTCATTTGGTTCTGCTTTAAGTCCTAGTCCGTTCGCGAATGCTGTATTCCGAACGCAATAGGACTTTAAATGGTGCAGAACGGAAACAAACGGACGCATGGCCCGAAACCGTTGGTTGATCGCCAAACTCCAATTCGATTTCGGCGCCGCGCTTCGGGCTTGGATCCTACAAGGCCTGGTTGTTGTCGCACAAGCTACGCCCGGCGATGGTCAATCCGGACCGCACTCCGCTTCAGGGCGACGTTTGTAGTTGCGCCACAGAAATGGCATACGCCCCCAGATAGCATTCATATTGAATCGATCGCTTTCGCGTGATTGCACGCAAACCAAAATCGGTCTCACAATAACTCTGTGGTTTCATTTCCATTCGCGATGAAATCCACATTGAGCGACGATTATCGTTGATCCATTCAGAAACTGAGGAGATAGCGTGACGTACTCCAAAACCGGGGGTCGCAGGTTCGAGCCCTGCTGTCACTGCCATCCCGAAGCTGGCCGCGCCTGCTCGATGCGGTAGCGCAGCAGAAGTAGCCACATGAACAGCTTGGGCGGAGGCGTTCCGAGCAATCCGGCGACGTTATAGCGCGCCCGAAAATCGTGATGTCGCCGCGGGCAGACGCAACGCCAAGCTTCAGATCGGAAACGACTATCGTGACCGTGACTCCTGAGACGAGTGCGCGCATGTCGATCGCATCACCAGAAAGTCCGCGACTACTTGGTTGAACTCACGGCTCTTCGTTTCCGGATGGAAATGTCCACCTTCCTTCAGCACGATATATTCAGCATTGGGAATCGTGGCCGCCAACTCGGCGCTCAGGAATTTGGGGACCAACAGGTCGTCATTCGTGGCCAGAACGAGGGTGCGGTGCAAGAGATCCCTGGCTTGATCGGACACGTTCGAATCCAAAATGGCGTCGATGCGCTTGATTGTGATACCCACATCCACGGAATTCGGCGGCGTCCATAGGCCTTCGTTCTTTTCGAGATCAGATGGCCGATAGCGGAGGAAGAGACCTGCAGCGTGATAGCCCGCGAAATCGCCACGTTCCAGCAGCGATCGCCGGAATTCAAAAACGTGACGAAAATAACTTCCGGGTTTGCACCATGTCGACGACAAAATGAGCCTGTCGATACGATTTGGCCAGCGGGCAGCCATCGTCTGTGCGATGACGCCGCCGGTTGAATGACCGACGATGGTTGCTTTTGCAATCCCCGCATAATCGAGGACTGCGATGACGTCTTCCGCCATCTGACCGATCGAGTAATTCGACGACATCTTGCTGCTGAATCCCGTTCCCCGGTGATCAACCGTCAACACGCGGTTGCGAGGCGAGAAATGCTCCTGCTGCGATCTCCAGAACGATCCGATGCCACCGAAACCCGGCACAAAAACCAGAGGGTCCGAGCCCTCAGCGCTATCTTCGTAGTAGAGACTATGCCCTGAGCTGTTCGCGTATGGCATCGAATTCTCTGTCGGTCACGCGGTGTCGAAGCTCGGGGACCACCGCCGCGATATTTCGGCGCGATCCTCATAGGAAGCCTCGAAAATGCTTGCAGCAAGCGACGCGCGTACATGAAGAACTTTTTGCTCGATGTTCCGGAAGCTATGTTTGGCACCGGCAGGGATCAATACGGATTGATTGGCGCGAACGATCATCTTTTCCTTCTCGAGCCATATCTCCGCGACGCCATCGATCACCTCCAGGATTTCCTCGACCGCATGGATGTGTGTCGGAGCACCGAGCCCATAGTCGCAGAACTGATCAAACACGCAGAGCTGTTTGCTTCCAAGCACGGCTGACATCCGCATTCGTGTCATTACGCCGTCGCGCCATTTCTCCAACGGCTGATCGTCATGTATCATGGGAGGCATTTTCTACCTGTTGATGAGATTGACCGTTTACAGCCCGCCTATCCCGATCGACGCTGGCCCGCGATCCTTGAGATGCGCTCTCGCGGGCGGAAAGGACCAATCTTGCCGCGTCATCACGGATCCAACTTCGTGCGGCTATGGATCGAAGTAATGAATCTCAAAAAGCATACAGCCATCGTTTGACTTGAACGGGCCATGGTGGACGCCCGGCGGTCGAACGGCGTAGGTGTTCGGACCAAAGACCTCGCCACCGGCGCCCTGCTCGTCATTCCCGACGACGAGGTCGCCGGAAATGAGATAGACTTCTTCCCAGTATTCGTGAACAAACGCCTTGGTCGTATAGACACCAGGCGCGAAGCGAAGCAGTCGTGAGCGGCTCCCTGATTTGTTCGCTTCGTCCAGCGCGCCGGACAGTATCTTTTGCTGGATCCCGGCGGGATAGCCGGCTGGCGTCTCCCATCCGCTATTCATGTCGATGGCGTGGAATTCCGTGTGGTCTTTGTTGACGGACATTGGCTGTCTCCTGTTTCGGAGCGGTTGCTTAGGGGCGTCGGATCGATAACGGTGCGGCCGTGCTAGTTGTCGGGTTCAGCGCCATCGATGTTGATTCGCGCCGCGGACAACGCCAGGCGTAGGCGCACGATTTCTTCGGAGGAAATCTTTGCGAGTGGCGGCCGAACATAGGCGTGCTTCAGCCGGCCTAGCAGAACGAGCGCTTCTTTCATGCGGTTATGCATGTCGACAAACGGCGGGGCGTAGAATGCCTGTTGAAGAGGAAAGAGACGATCGTTGATTTTGCGTGCCGCGAGAAGATCGCCGCGTTGGACGGCGCGGAACAGCGAAACCTGCATATCGGCAACGACACTACCGGCGCCTGACAGCAGTCCCTTGGCACCCATGGTGAGCGACGACATCAGCCACGAGCTTTGAGTGGTTAGAAGGTTGACGGGACGAGAGAGACTTTGGAACGTGCGAATGTTGCGCTCGTGTGCGGCCGGTTCCGCCGTCCAGTCCTTGATCGCGCAGATGCTCGGGATTTGCTCGCACATCAGCAACAGAGTTTCGAACGGATAGCCGAATGTCGCGAGCGGGTACTGGAAGCAGATTATCGGCAGGTCGGATGCATCGGCTATCCGCTTGAAATGGGAGATTGGCATTTCCGGGCGAAGCTGGGCGCCCATGCCAAAGCATTGTGATGGAAAAGCCAGCAGAGCCGATGCTCCGCTCTGCTGCGCCATTCGTGCGATGCGGGCAGCTTCCAGACTTCCGTCCGCGAATACGCCGCAGACAACGGGTATCTTGCCGCCGACTTCCTCCAGCGAGAAGTCCAGAATGCGGCGTTGCTCGTCGAACGTACAGGCATGAACCTCCGATGCGTGTCCATTCACGGTTACGGCGGCGACGCCGTCAACGTCGATGCAGTGGCGCAAGTGCCGGCGCGATTCTCCCTCGTCAATCTCGAGGTCCGCGGTCAAGGCGAGAAGTGTCGCGGGGATCACTCCCTCGGGAACGAAACGCGGTGATGCAGCCATGATCTCTCCCAGGACGCGATGCTTGTCGTCGTCGAATTCGCCAGATTCAATGGTAGGATGCCGACGTATCGCCCGTGCTCAGCCGGCATTCTCCGGCTGGAGCACCAAGGTTGCCTGCGCGGTAAGGAGAGGGCCGTTGGCTTCGGTCTCCCGCTTGATGGCCTGCCATTCGGGATCGGTCTGGAAAGCTTTCCACGCGGCTTGTCGCGAGATGTCATCGGCGAAGCAGGTGAGATAGTACAGTTTCGAGAGATCGGATGGATCCGAATAGACGCCGACGATATCGATACCATGCCTTTTGAAGAAGCGCAGTGTGTGCGTCATGAAGCGATCCTTCATCGCAGATGCGGCGCCGTCGGCGGCTTTGTATTCTTTCCATTCAAAGATCATCGATTGTGCTCTTCCGTTCTTGTTGCGGGTCTGAGGAAACGGTGGTGACGGCGGGATCTAGCTGGCGCGGGAAATGATGACGTCATCATTCCGTTGGGCGCGAAGTTTGGCCGCGACATCGGACAATGCAAAAGCCGCGACCTGCTCGGCCATGATCCTTAGTCCGGGCATCCAATCGGCGGACTGCCCTGCGCCGGACGGCTTGATATCCGTCTGGATTGCGACGCCATAGGGTGTTGGCCATCCGCGGAGCGCATGAACGATCGAGCGCATGGCGATGAGCGTTGTGCCGACGGCCTGCGCGCCGTTCGCGCAAACGATGCAGCCTGCAACCCGTCCCTCGAAGTATGATCGCGCGTCGTTGCGCATCTCCTCGGTGTAGTCGAGGGCATTTTTAACGATACCGGAAATCGAACCGTGATAACCGGGCGAGGCGATGATGATGCCCGACGCCTTGCGGAGCGCCGCGATCATTCGGATAGCAACGGGGTGCGCGTCGGCAATACCCATCTCGAAATGCGGCAACATAAGATCAGGACCCGCGAAGGCGACGGTGTCGCAGCCGGCTTCCTCCACGATCGCCAACGCATCGCGCATGGCTCGTTCGGAGGTCGATCCTGGCCGCGTGGAGCCGCCGATGCCTACGACGAGTGGCCGATTTTTGGATGTACTCTGCGTTTTCACCTTTTCAGCCTCGACTTCTGGTCGGGCGGAATCATTTCAGCCCGGGACATGTTCTACTTTTTGGCCGACGCGGCTGCGCCGTTGTGCGGCAAGTCGATGCAGACTAGAGGGCTTGATAGGTCGTCGCTACGTAGGCAGAACTGAAACGTCATATTAACAATGCTGATACCTGCAGTGCAGCAAAGGTGGGGAGGCGAATGGAAATCAAGCAAATCCGCTATTTCATGTGGGTCTATGAAGAGGGGTCGTTTAGTCAGGCCGCACAGAAGGCGCGCGTGGCGCAACCGGTCCTCAGCATGCAGATTCGCCGCCTTGAGGATGAGTTCGGCGTGCAGTTGTTCGAGCGTCATGCGCGCGGCATCAGGCCGACGGAATCTGGCCTGGCGCTATATCGGCGCGCGGTTTCCATCGTCAACAACGTGACGGCGGCCGAGAAAGAGCTTCGGCTGCAGAACAGCGGTGAATCTCTGGTCGGGCGCCTTCATGTCGGCCTCCCCGGAATATTCAATCGTAGCCTCCTCAAGGATGTGTTGCTTCCGTTTACGGAGGCATATCCCGGCGTCGAAGTGACGGTTTCCGAAGCCTACACCGGAACGCTGGTGGACTGGGTGCGCGATGGCGTGATCGACTTCGCGCTCGGAGCAAAACCCTTGTCAGAAGGTAACCTGGTACAAAAGCATATCTACAGCGAGCGGATCATGTTGATGAGCGGCGCTCCGATTTTCGGACCGTCGTTCTCTCCCTGCGATCTCCGATCATCCGAGCAACTCAAGCTGATACTTCCCACCGAGAAATCCGGATTTGGCGCATTGGTGCGCGATTACATACAGCGCGGCGTCATCAAGGTCGGGAAGGTTCTAGAGATCAATGGCGCCGCCGGCTCCATCGCCGTTGCACAGAATTCCGACTGGGCCGTGCTTGGATCGTTTATGGCGGTGATCGCCGATCTCGATAGTCCGAACTGCTATGTCTATCCGGTTGTAGCTCCCACGATCCCGTTCGACCTGTATGTTGTTTACGATCGACGGCGGCCATTAAGCGCGGCTGCGCGACGATTCATCGATGCCATCACCCGCGAACTGCGGAAGGTCGATGAAATATGGGCGAGGTCGGCGGAGCCGATAGATTAGATCATCCCACGTCTCGACCGTTGAGAAGGTCTGGTGTTTTGTGATGCCCGCGACGCGTGAAAGCAACGTGTCGTGTCACGATGAATCCATCGTAAGCGACAAGGACATCCCATCTAGCGTAGCGGGTGACGAAGAGGCGATGGTGGCACTGCTGTTGCGAACGGGGTGTCAATTTTCATGTCTACGCCTATGCCTGGAGATAGAAGCTTTCACTTGATCGAGGCGGTTGCGGATCGCATCGAGGGTGCGCCGGTGGCGGGGCGGCGGCGCTGGTCGGATGCCTTCAAGGCGGAGATGGCGGCGCGGAGTTGTGAAGCGGGCGCGAACGTTTCGGCGCTGGCGCGGGAGATCGGAATTAGCCCGTCGCAGTTGTTTGGCTGGCGTTCGGTTTTGGTCCGGAAAGGCGCGATCGAGCGCCGTGGCACGACGGGCAGTGGCGTCGGCTCTGAGCCAGGAACGGCGCCGTCGCCGGTCATTGAGATCGATGTCAACGGGGTAAAGGTTCGCGCCGGCGCGGATGTCGACGAGGCGCATTTGCGGCGTGTTCTGCGTGCGGTGCGCTCGGCATGATCCCGGCAGGCGTAAAGGTTTATCTGGCGAGCCATCCGGTCGACTTCCGCAAAGGAATTGATGGTTTACTGGCGCTGGTGCGGGATGCCGGCTCGGATCCGTTCGATGGCGCGTTGTATGTGTTCCGGGCGAAACGGGCCGACCGGATCAAGATCGTATGGTGGGACGGCAGTGGCGCGTGTTTGTATTTGAAGCGGCTTGAGAAGGCACGGTTTGTCTGGCCTTCGATCGGCCACCATCGGGTCCAGTTGCATCATGCCCAGTTGCTGGCTTTGGTCGAGGGGATGGATTGGAAGCGGGTCCAGGCGATGCCGATGGTGCGTCCGGAATCGGTCGGCTAGATATCGCTGCGGCACAGTGAATCAGGCCGCGGAAACAGCGGGCAATACGTCGCCGAGTATGCTCTGATCGGACATGGGCTCCCCTGAACTTGAGCTTCCGGATGACGTCGATGCGCTGAAGGCGATGATCATCGCCATGGATGCGCAGCGGACGCAGGTCGAGGCGCGGAATGTTGAACTCGAACAGCGCAACACGCATCTTGAGGCGGTGACCAGAACCGCCGACGAGCGCATTGCGCGGCTGACGGCGACGATCAAGGTTTTGGAACGGAGCCGCTTCGGTCGTCGCTCAGAACGGCTAGGCGCCGATGCGCTGAACGAAGAGCAGTACGCACTGGCGTTCGACGAGATCGCAACCGGCGTGGCGGCGATCAGGGCGCAACTCGCCAAGGCGGCGGGGCCGTCGAAGACCCCGCGTGCACCGCGCCCGCGCAAGAGCTTTGCCGGCCATCTTGAACGGGTCGAGATCGTGATCGAGCCCGAGATCCCGGCCGGCTGCGAGCGGCTGGAGCGTGTGCTGATCGGCGAGGACGTCTCCGAGCGGCTCGACGTGACGCCAGCGAAGTTCCGGGTAATCGTCACGCGCCGTCCCAGATACGTCTACAAGGGCTGGGACGGGGTCGCGCAGGCGGCAGCGCCCGCCCGCATCATCGAGAGCGGCATTCCGACGGAGGCGCTGCTGGCGCAGATCGCGGTGGCGAAGTATGCCGACGGCCTGCCGCTTTACCGCCAGGAAGCGATCTACGCGCGCGACAAGGTCGAGATCGACCGGGCGCTGATGGCACAGTGGATGGGCAGGATCGGCTTCGAACTCGAGCCGCTGGCCGAACACATGCTGCTCCGGATCAAGCAGGGCGAGCGGGTTTTTGCCGATGAAACGACCTTGCCGACGCTGGCGCCGGGATCGGGAAAGGCCAAGACAGCGTATCTTTGGGCGTATGTCCGTGACGATCGCCCCTTCGGCGGCAGCGACCCGCCCATGGTGGCTTATCGCTTCGAGGACAGTCGGGCCGGTGCATGTGTTGCCCATCATCTGGATGGCTATCGCGGCATCCTGCAAGTCGATGGATATGCCGGATATCGACGGCTGGCTCGCACCGATCAGGGCAACGACGGCGTGACGCTGGCCGCGTGCTGGTCGCACGTGCGGCGCAAGTTCTATGAACTGCACGTCGCGGATCAGTCGGCGATTGCCTCGCACACAATCGCGCTGATGGTGCCGTTGTGGACCCTCGAGGCGGAGGTCCGTGGCCACGCTCCCGAAATACGGATGAAAACGCGCCAGGACAGATCCGCTCGCATCGTGACTGAGCTCTTCGCGTTGTGGGAAAAGGAATTGCCGAAACTGTCGAACAAGTCGAAGCTTGCTGAAGCGATCCGCTATGCCATCTCGCGGCGCGGCGCGCTCGAGCGCTTCCTCGCCGACGGCCGGATCGAAATCGATTCCAACACCGTCGAGCGTGCGATCCGGCCGCAAACGATTACGCGCAAGAACAGCCTGTTCGCCGGCAGCGATGGCGGCGGCCGAACATGGGCGACCATCGCGACCCTGTTGGCGACAGCCAGAATGAATCAAGTCGATCCACTGGCCTGGCTCACCTGCACTCTTGAACGCATCGCCCACGGATGGCCCAATAGCCGGATCGAGGACCTCATGCCGTGGAATTATCCACGCTGAACGGCCTCGGCTTCCCGCTTACTAAACTTCGATCCCAAGCCGATTACCCTGCCTTCGGAGCGCGTGGCGTCCGCAGCCTTCTCAAAAGTCGCGGCCGCCCTGCTTTTCCGTTTTGCGTTGGACATTGCATATTATTTTTATGTAGCTCCGGCATTCATCGACGATCCCATAACGCCGATGCATGTACATATATCGGCCGAAAGATACACCCTCTCCATTGCGCTCGTGATGCTGGCGGCGGCCATCGTTCCATTCACGAAAAAGAATCTCAGCGGCATCTCATATTTAGCTGCGATGATGTTTCTTTACATACCGATGACGTCGATGATCGGATTCAACGATCAATTGCCGATCAAGCCCGTTTTCATTACATTTTTCGCCATCGTGGTCTCACTCATCTTTGTCGGCATGCCGATTGTCCCGATGCTCGCGATGGGGCGCAATGGCGAGCGCAGAGCGATCTTCGCTTCAGTCGTCGCAATCCTGCTTTTTGTTGGCTGGTCCATCTATTCTGGCGCTGCTCGCAACGTCACTTTTGACCCGGGCAAGATGTACAGTTTCAGGGAGGCGAATAGCATCCTTCTCGACGTTGGAGCTTGGTCCTATCTCGGATTATGGGCCGCAAAGATTTTCAATCCGCTGGTTCTTGCTGTTGCGCTATATCATCGTAACAAGACACTCGTTTTGTTTTCCTTGACGCTACAAATCTACTTCTTCGCCATCACTCAGCACCGTATTCATCTTTTCGCGCCTGTGCTCGTCTTCATGATGTACCTGCTCTACAGCAGGCCGATTTCGCTGGCCCGCATCTACGTTTATGCTGCTCTTGGTCTTCTTGCCGTGTTGACCGTCGTTCTCGAACTCAACCTCCACGAAACAGCTTCGGTGTTTATCCGCCGATCCCTCTTTGTCGCGCCATCCGTAGCGATAGATTGGATCAGGTATTTCTCCGAACTGCCTAATATTTACTGGACCGATCGGTACTTGTTGGGACGGCCTCCTACCGAATGGACCGGCATCGATCTCCCGTATTTCATGGGCCACGTAAAGTCCCCGGACACACCGTTCTCCTTTAGCGTCGGCATGGTCGGCGCTGGATACGCTCAAGCCGGACTATGGGGCGTTGCTTGTTACGCAGCCATACTCGGCATGATCATCAATTTTGTAAACAGACTGATCGGACGGGGTTTGCCAGTATACGTTGCCGCAGCGATTCTCATTGGGCCAATCCGTACAGCTTGGGCGGACAGCGACTTGCTGACAACTTTGTGGAGCCACGGAGTCATCGTCGGAATCATTGCTCTTGCAGTCCTCGGCTCTGCGAGAACCCAGAGTTTCCAGCGCTCGCACACATTGCGCTCGCGGTCGATGTAGCCGTGAGGTTCGCGTGTAAGAGGCCTAATTAGTTGCCATACGCAATTCCATTCACCCCGGCACGAAAGTTGTTTTCTCGATTAACAGGTCGGATACCGCCACAATCTCAGCCCAATTGTCTTCGAGACACCATTCGCACCCGAGCCGCACTTCCCGCCGATCACGCGGGGACCTTCACATCGACCGCGCTTTCGACGATCGACACTACCAGATCGTAGGAATTGGCATCGTCGAGGAGCGACATGTCGAGATCGCCGCTCTTGAGTGCCGTAAGGAGCTGATGCCTGAATGTCGTCGCCGATGTCGCGGTCTCCGTCCTGGCGATGTGCTCCATCGCATGGGCGAGGCTTAGAGAAAGCCCGCCGATAACGATGTGAAGTTGCTCGGTGCTTGCGTCGGCCGGAATTCTGATTTGTGCCGCCATTGACCGCTCCAGAT
>Ga0209952_1002781_pt1 | contig 12757 bp, 18 predicted proteins | sample ThiBiot_750_biof_2_FD_183951 | JGI IMG/M metagenome (GOLD analysis project Ga0209952, IMG submission 183951) | Wastewater bioreactor microbial communities from Cape Town, South Africa - Thiocy_cont_750_biof (SPAdes) | ecosystem: Engineered > Bioreactor > Thiocyanate-remediating >...
CCCCGCGCTCCCTGACCAGCTTCACTGCCTCAAGCTTAAACTCCCGGCTGAATTTCCGTCTCTGCATGGCAACCTCCGGCCTCATGAAACACCCAATCTCGGTGTCCATCAAACCGGCAGCAGCTCACCCGCAGCCTTCGCACCTTTGGTGTCTTCAACGTGACCCCTTCGGCTGGATTGGTGCGCATCTTGCCGTTCGCCACTGCCCAGCCAAAGATCGTCTTGAGGCCCGCAAGGTCATTGTCCTTCACGGTCTTTGCCGAGATGGTGCGGCCGGTGCGTGGGTTGATTAACGCGAGACGGTGATCCTTGAAGCCACGCACATCCTCGACCCTTAAACGTCCTGCATCGTCGTGACCAACAAACGCCACTAGGGCCTTTATAGTATTGCTATAGCTGTCATGCGTGCTCGGCTTGAGGTTGCGAGCCTTAGCTTCGACCCACCATCCTTCGACCAATGCGGTTAATGATCCTCCTTTGATAGCTGAGACAGGCGGGGCAAGTGGAGATACCCTTGCAGGGAAGCGTTCGGCCTTCCCGTCTGGCGAGTAGTCCCCTTGTGCATTCCTGAGGCGAAGCTCCAAGGCGTCCCGCAGAGCACGCCAGAAGGCCACGAGAAGCAGCCCGCGAGATTGCGGTACGACGCGGCCGATGCCCTTAGCCAGCAACAGACGGTTCACGAGCGGACCTAGCGACGTCTCAAGGTCGCTTGCCTCGGGTCGTTCATCGGCAGGCGGAAGTTGATCCAGGTCCATCACCTTCTTCCCATAGAGGCCCGGCCGAACGTGACGCGCAAGGGATGCCGTGAAGATGTCTTCATCGTCCAGCGGATCATGCTCAACGATGTGCATCTCGCCATCAGCACCCTGCTCCACGGCAATGGTTCGCTCACGCCTCTCGCTGGATGTCCATGCCCGGTATAATTGACCCGCCAAGGCTTCGGCTTGCTCCGGGGAGAGCTTGACGGGTGTGTCTTCGCGGAGAGCCCGCCAGACCTGCTCAAGGTGAGCATCAACAGCGGCGCTCCTCGCCTTCACCTTCATCGGATCATCGGTGCCGAGAGAGAAGCGCACGGACTGTGCTTGTGGTGTGATGGTGACTGCTCGGGTCTCACCATCGCCCAGCGGAATGGTCAGCTTGTGGCCGATTGCTTTCGCCCGGACATCGGCAGGAATCCGACGCACGAAGTATCGATTTCGCGAACCATCCCGTCGCATCGGGCGCACCATCCGAAACAGCATTGTTGCCCACCGTTGTTACACAGTCGGGTGAGCGCAACTCACTGTAAGGGCTTAACTTCTTGAAGGGAAATGCTTCTTCAAGTCCATGGTGCCCAGGGGCGGGATCGAACCACCGACACTGCGATTTTCAGTCTCACTGCCTTCGTTGTCTCTCGTTGTCGTGACATCGCTACACTTGAAAGAACAACGTTTTTCTTCCAACTCATTTGCTAGAGTTTTCATTCATTGGCTTTCCCGGTTGCAATGGGGTTGCAAAGTCGAGTTGCTCATATGAGTACCGCGTTGTCATTAACTAAGTTGCCATCAACATCCGAGCGCACTCCGACCACCCGCGTGAAGCTGACGGAGCAGCGCATAGCGAACCTTGTAAAGCCACGGGTAAGCGTGGCCTACGTTTACGACACCGTCACGCCCTCGCTCGCCGTCCGTGTTGGATCGACGGGCGGCCGCTCGTTTGTAGTCGTCAAGAAAATCAACGGGCACACTCAGCGGATTACGCTGGGTCGTTACCCCGGTCTTAGACTTGACGATGCGCGTCAGGCCGCACGAACAATTGCCGGTGAAATCGCCAAAGGTAACGACCCTGTCGCATTGCGGAAGGCCGCGCGTGCCCGGAAGACCAAACTTTCCGATCTGTGGCCCTCATATCTCTCTCATTTGAAACAGCGCAATCGGACTTGGCGCCGAGACAAGCAGCGCTGGGAGACCGAAGTGAGCCCAGCTCTTGGCAAGAAGGCTCTGGCGGAGATTTCCCGCACCGATTGCCAGGGCCTGATCGATCGGATTGGAGCCGACCGCCCGATTGCCGCCAATCGCGTTGCCGCATTTTTATCGGCTCTTCTAAACTTTGCTGTTCGATCAGACCGGCTGGCCGTCAATCCGGCTAAGGGTCTGATGCGGTTCCAGGAAACATCGCGGTCCCGCATTCTGAAATCCGATGAACTCGAAAACCTCATTAGCTCAATCGAGACCGAGGGAGAGCCTTGGGCGAGTGTCTTTCTGATGCTGCTGTTTACTGGAGCTCGTCGGGGAAGCGTCCTTGGCATGCGTTGGGAGGATATCGACCTCGGGGCTGCGAATTGGACCATACCGGCGCAAGTCGCAAAAAACAAAACCGCAACCCCCATTCCGCTCACGACACCAGCCGTCAAGCTGCTTCAACAGCGGCTAGATCACTCCGCTGGCGAGCCATGGGTTTTTCCGAGTCCGGTCGGCTCCCGTCATCTCATTGGCTTGACAAAAGCGTGGATGCGGGTACTCCGCCGAGCGGGCATCCAGGACCTTCGCATCCACGACCTGCGGCGCTCAGTCGGGACGGCGCTTGCGCGCGCTGGCGCAAGTCCGCACATCATCGCGACCGGGCTGGGACACCGCAGCATCGCGTCGGCAAGGACTTATGTGCGACTGGCGGGAGAAGACGCACGCCAAGCATTGAACGATGCGGTGGCCTCTCTAACCGCCCGTGGTTCCAACAATGCGTAAATACAGTTGGAAATCTGGCACCACACCCCGCCTCGACGAAAGATTGGAGGATTTGGATGATGTTCGCCCGCCAGCCGACTGCGCGTCTCTTCCGGTAGAAATAGAGCAGAATTTGCGATACTTGATCGAGCAGGCTCTCAGCCGGCACGGCTTGCCGGTCGCGAAAGAGGTCGTCAATGAAATCGTCGAAGAGGTGTCTTACGCCTACGCGGGCCGGCAACATGTGTTGCGGGCCAAGGGTGCAGGACGACCGCCGAACGGCACGGCAATGTTGTTGTCAGTGAATGTTGCAGACCTTCTAGACAAGCATGGAATTCAAGGAAACTGGCAGCAGTGGCCTGGACACGCTGGACCAGTCACCGAGCTTGAAGCAATCGCGCAGACCGCCTTTCATCTTGCGTGCGATGGCGACGTGGGCTCCCTTACCCGTCCAGCCCGGACCAGCGAGGCACGCAAAACATTAGGTAATATTCACCGCAACGACCCCTTGCCGTAATTCCACTCAAATAATTAACGTAACAACGTCCATTTCCTGATGCTGCTACGTGCATCGTGGAGGTAATCCACGATGATAGACACCAACTCTCACCGACGGTCCAGCGCGAAAAAAGAGCGGCCGAGATTAGCGCCGCGCTCGCTGGAGGAAATCTACAAACTTCCGGCAAATGCCCTGCTTACTCCGTCAGAAACGGCTCTAGTCACGCGGCTGACCGAAGCTGCCCTGTCCGTCAGGCGTTCCAAGGGCCAGTGGCCTCCATTTCTGAAATTTGGCCGTCTGGTCCGCTACGGTTTTGCCGATCTTTTGACGCCGCCCAGCAGCAGGGGCGAACGATGATCGATATCGCCAGCCATTCAATCGACACTGGCCAGGAGGACCGCTCATCCTTGCTCGTTGCTGCCACAGCAACAGGCGCTACTGACACAATCCCGGCTAATAACGCTACCCACGAAAAGGCGATGGCGTGGGAGTTTCTCACCGCGCTCGATGCGCATGCGACCAAATTCACCTTCCAATTCATTAGCGATACTGGTGGCGGCCGACCGGAAATCTTCCATGGTAGCCTGGATGAGGTCTGGCCGAAGGTTGAAGCATTGAATAACCAACGGCACCAGTATGGAGTGTTCGTCACACCCAACGAGACCGATTTCAAAGGCCGCAAGGAAAAGAACATCGTCCGAGCCAGAGCGCTCTTCGTCGATGCCGATGGACCGGAACAGGTGGAGCATTGCGAAAGCGTGCTCGCGGCTTCCGGCGTCGCCGCAAGCGCCGTCATAAGAACCGGAAGAGGCGCTCATTACTACTTCTTTGGTGATGTGCATCGTGATGCTTTTTCTGACCTTCAACAAGCTCTGATCGAGAAGTTGGGAACAGACCGCTCGATCAAAGACCTTCCTCGAGTTATGCGGCTACCAGGCACGCTGCATTTAAAAAATGCCAGCCAACCTCGCCTTGTCATCTTGGAGCCGTGCGGGGGTCTAAGGCCGCAGCATTCGCCGAACGCGCTTATCGCAGCGCTGGGCGCATCAGCTCCGCCTCAGATGTCGCCTTTGTCTTCAGCAAAACCGCCTTCTACTCCGCCGGTCGACCTATTTCAGGTCGATGAACAAGTCCAAAAAATGATGAAGGACGCTACCGATAGGCTCTCCGATGGCCTCGAATCGGGCGGCTGGTTCGAGAGGCTTCCAGCCGATAAGCAAAGCAACGTAGTGCGCCATGCGGCCCTCCACATCGCAAAGAACTCCAAACTTTTTGAGCTGGCAGCCAATGGCGGTAGCTATCAAGACTATTTGAGACTGGCACTCGCAATCGCCCGCAGCGGAGTAATGGATGCGGAAGATATCTTTGTAGCGGCGGCGTCGACTGCAGTTAATGCAGATGCACCGGATAGCCTGCGGGAGTTTTTTGAAGGTTGCCGACGCACAGTGTCACCGGCGTCCGGGGTAACCGTTGGCACATTGATCCACGTCGCCAACCAATGCGGCGCGAATTTTGATCAATGGAAGCTGATTATAGACGCGGCCGATCCGAATATCGCGGTGTACAAGCCGGGGAACGAAGCCGGGTGCCGCGAGCGCCTTGACCACATCGTAGGGGCCGATCCCGACACCTTCACGTTAGGTGACTCGACCGGCCCACTGGTGATCCTGCGAAAGCCGAAAGATGACGAGCTGCCATTCGGTGCGCAGTGGGAGGGCGATCTACCCGGCACAACGCTCGCCACTTCGGCAGATATTATGGAACGAGCCGAACGGCTGGTGTGGCAAAAGCGGGAAGGCGGCAAGGACGAGAGGCGACTTGTGCGCACCCATCCGCCGCGGTCCTTCGTCAACGACTATCTTGCTCAAATGCGCGGTCGATACGGTGCGCGGCCGTTGCGCGGCATCGTCCGTGTGCCACGCATCGACGACAATGGGGACGTCCATTCGATCTCAGGTTATGACGCTGGAACCGGCTTATTCCATGACAGGTTGCCCGATCTCGACATCCCGCGGGCACCAAAGCTGGACGAGGCCAGAAGAATGGCAGAGATATTGTGCCTGCCGTTTTCCAAATATCAGTTCGATAACCCAAATGCCGGCAAAGCGCTTGTGCTCGCTGCCATCTTTACCGCGCTGGAGCGTCCCTTTTTACCCGTGGCGCCGATGTTCGTCGTGCGCAGCTCGATGCCCGCGACAGGTAAGGGCAAGATCGTGCGCGGCCTCGTGCGTCTGGCTTTTGATACGGGGCCGGTTGTTCTCACGTGGGGCGGCAGCAGTGAGGAGTTCGAAAAACGCCTGACGGCTATTCTGCTGCAAGCACCGGCGGCGCTCATGATCGACAATGCCAATGGAATGCAGGTTCAGGGCGACCTGCTAGAAAGCATGATTACCGAAGGCCGCGCCGATATTCGTCCACTTGGACATAGTGACATCGTGAAGGTCCGAAACTGCTCCTTCATGTCACTGACGGGCAACAACCCAATTATCACGGGCGATATGGCGCGCCGAACGATCCCGATCGACATCGTGCCGGCGTCCGTAGACCCCGAACGCCTTCGCTACGGCTTCGATCCCGTGGCGTACATTCAGCAGAGGCGTCCCGTTCTGCTGCTGGCCGCCTTCACCGCTATGCGGGCATTTCGTCTGGCGGGTATGCCAACTCAGCGGTTACCAGCCATTGGTTCGTTCGATGCCTGGTCGACTAAGGTCCGCGACCTCGTCTATTGGATTACCGGCTATGACATCAGCGAAGTGTTCCGTCGGAACAAGGCGGAGGATCCGCGGCGTCAGACTGACGCATCATTGCTGGCAGCGCTTTATCAGCAATTTGGCACGGTGCCTTTCAGGGCTGCGGATGCCATCGCGGTTCACAAAAAGGTTGCAGATAGCCAACGCTCGACGGGAGCAATTCAGATGCCCCAGCCAACGCAGGCAGAGCAGGCGCTGCACGACGCCCTCAACGACGTACTTGGGAGCAAGCGGATCGATGCAAAGCTGTTTGGATATTGGGCCCGTCGCCTTAGGGGGGCTCACAACGGCGGCCTCATTCTGGAAATTAACCACGATCACACGACGAACTCCAACCTGATCACGGTCCAGCCGAACGCAGGAGCGGCAATCGCTCCGGGAAACCGGGGAAGTACGGGAAGTTTTCAGTCCTAACATGAGGATCAAAAAATGAAGGTATCGTCCCATATTGATCAATACCTAGGGCCGGGTACTTCCCGAACTTCCCGCACCTCCCGGCGCCCTGCAATAGTGTGCGCGGCAGGCCGGATGCAGCTAGCTGCTAACGTCGGCTACGCCATTGCCGAGCGCGCCGAATCTATTATCCGCCGGAAGCGTCACGGATCGACTGCTGCGGACCCGAATACCCTCTCAGTTGGAGATTCCAATGTCCTTTCTTGAGCGCATGCGAGAAGCAGCCGACCAGCTCAATGCTCCACCTACTGACCCCTGGCGGAAGATTATCGCCAATGCCGTGCGTGACAGCGAGGCCATGAGCACCGCTGCACTGCTCGACCTTGTCGGAGCGCGCCCAACCACCAGCAACGCGCGCCGGCTCGCCGCGATTATGCGCGAGCTCAATTTTATTCCGATCCAGTCTCGCCGCCTAATGCCGGGCGGCTTCCGCGACACCGTCACGCGAGGCTGGGCGCGGCCCATGCGCGGCTCGGCTCAATCCTCAACAAGGTACAAAGGTGAGACGGCGGGCTGGGGTTGATCGGTCCTGAAAGACAAGAGAAGGAGGTACACGATGATCGGCGTGAACGTCGCAAGACTGGTACAAGAGCCAGGCGGAGACCTGGTGTGGAGCTTAAGAGAAAGGATTATAGGGCGGGTCTTCAGGACAGGCGGCGCCTCTTGGGGCGTATCATGGCCGTCGATGCAGCGGCGGCTCGTTGATCTATTCCCTTCATCCCACGCAGCATGTTTGGCTGCGGAAAAATCTTGGCCTGCAGGAGCACAGCTCGGCTGGATTGAAAGCGCTCAGGGTGGATTTTTCCGGCGGTGGGGGCGCTGCCGCTGCTATGTCAGGCGGGGGACATCGGGTTGGTATGCGGTACGAGGCTCCAAACTCTTGGGTAGAATGGGAAAGGTCATTTGGTTTGCAACCGCCAGCGAAGCCATGGCCGCTGTCGAAAGGGATCACTATACACCTTTCGATGCTGATCCTTTCCGCGATACTTCCGGCCGATACACCTGGCTGACGATCGCCCGACGGGCGGCTTGAAGTAGCGGAAGTGGTGAGCAGAATGGTCCGGCCGCTTTTGTCCCTGCGCGGTATCTCAAAGCACCCGCGCGTGGACGACGGCCCTTTCCATTTCTAATCGTGTGCATCGGCACGAACTGCCAATATCGTTATGGCGCTTACTGCTGGAGCGCTAGCGCGCAGAACGAAGCTCCACGCAAATGCGTTTGGGCAGCGTACGGCGGGTGCATATCGGCGCCTTGCGACCTTAATGGCGAATCGCGTTCGCGACTTCACCCGTGGCGGCTACAAGGAGCAGGTACGCGGATATATCCGAAATGCCCGCGCCGTAAAATGAATGCGCCTACGAGCGGCGATTAATATAGGAATGGCGGAGTGCTTCGGCGATGTTCCGGTGAGCCAGGAGCCGGCCGTGCAGCAACTCAAGAGGATACTGGCCGACTTCCTTGAGAGCGGCAGCACTGCTCATCGACAGGCTTCTCGAGATGGACACATCGTATGCGGAGTTCCTGAGCAGGAGGAACTAGTCGCGCGGACCCTCGGTTACGCATGGGAGCAGCCGGGCGGATGGCGATGAACGACGTAGAGGCGCGCGTGCAGGAGATCATGGACGAGTATGGCGACCTGGTCACGGGAGAGGAGCCGCAGGTGGAGGAGTTCAAGAGGGCGGTGCAGGACTTCCTCGAGCGCGGCCCCGGCTTGCCCGACCAGCGGCGCCAGGCGCTGCTCAAGCGCATGAAGGCTGGGACGCCGACTATGTGCACTTCCTGACGAAACGGGGCTGAACGTTCGGCGGGTGTGAATAGCGGAGCTTTGCGGGCACGGAAAACAAGTTGACCACTCTTGCCCTGACATCTGAACAGCATCGGAAAGAGAGCCGACTAGGATACGGATACATACCGGAGCATTACAGCTGCTTCACTTGCTGCGTCTGAGGGCATCAGAGGTAAAAGTGGGGCTAGTGCTCAATTCTCGCTGCTGCAACGCCGGTCCTTAACTATATCTGGCCTGACTAGAGGGCTTCCTCTCCTGCAGGTGCTGGGTGTCTAGTTCATCCAGCTTCTTTTCGAGCGTTCTAAGCTCGTCCTTGTTGAGGCTGATTTCGGCCGGGTCCGTCAGTCCGAGCGAAAGCCCGCGGTTGTGGGCAATCTCTCGACGTAGATCATCGCATTTGCTGCACATGGCTCGTTCCTCGTTGGGCGGGAAGCGGGTCGCTGTCGTGCAGTCGCATGGCATCCCTTCGCCGCAAATGCAACCGAGCTCATCGTCTGTATCTATTAGGAAGGCTTCAAACCCGCGACGACGGCGGGTCTTTTGACCGCGGCGCGGTCCCGCAAGGCTCACCGGGGCACGGAGCGCGGGGCCGTGCCGGCCAACGGCAGGAGATAACCGCGGCCTGGAGATTAATTTCGCACCTCGGGTCTCGTTCCCAGCTACCGTTCGGCGGGATGGTGCTTCGCAACCACTCTGATCAGATTCTCTTCGAGGATCTCGATGTCGGCCGTGCTGAGGGAGATGCTGGCGGGATCTGTCAGCTCTGCCAAAAGCTCGCGGGCGGCGGCGATCTTGTAACGTACGTTGTCGCACTTCCTGCACATCGCTCGCTCCGCATTGGGCGGGAGCGCGCGGCTCTCAGTCACCGATAGCTGCCAAGGAGAGAAACGATGATGGACTACGAAACGAAGTTGGGCGCGTACGGTTCCGGCGTGCCTCAAATATTTGGGCCCTTAACTTAGGCGGCAGTTCGGGCGGATTCCTCCACGTTTCAATCTCACTCGCCGTCTCGGCACGCTGCACCTTCTTGAGCAGCTCATCGCGCTCCTTGCCGTCGGGCAGGCCTGCGGCCTCTTGGCGCGTCTCCTCCGCGAACTCGGCAAGGCGCTCCTGGATCGATTTTGTCCGCGTCATGTTTTGCCTCTGCTGCACGTTGTCCTCCACGGTGGCAGCTACAAACGTTTCTCGCCCGAGCCTGGTTCCGCGAGACGCCTCAGGAGCCCTTGTTCCACTGCGCCCAGCGCGCCCTTGCCCTTCTCTTCAGGACGCATTCGCTCGCCGCCGAACGCCGCGCGGAAGATCTCTGCGGGCTCCTCCTCGGCGAACATGAACACCTGATAGAACGCGCCGTCCGACACCACCGAGTGCCCGTGCGGCGAGAGCGAAAGCCCGCGCTCGTCGCAGAATATTCTCAGCATCTGGTAGTTCGCGCCGATGCACTTCTCCTCCTGAAGCGCGACCCAGTGCCTGTGCGTATGGTCGGCGCCTCGGAGGATGCGCCGGTAGACGCTCATCGGAAGCGCCGCTCGATCGGTCCGTTAATGGCCTTGTTCGTGCCGGGATACTTGGCGCGCTGCTCCTTGGCCTGGCGGTCGCGCTCGGCGCACAGGCCGGCCACTTTCGCCGCCATGCGCCCGAGCAGCTCTTCGGCAGCCTTCGTCGATATGCCGGCCCGCTGAAGAGACTTTATATCTTTGCGCTGGCGCACCATCTGGCGGCGCATGCGGTCGATCTCGCTTCGCAGGTAGGAAAGGTCCGGCATGGGGGAAGGCTCGTCGGTAGCAGGTCAGAGGAATAAGAACGTAACGTGAACGTAGAGTCAAGACGCTGGTTTTTCATTATTCTGCGGCTTCGGCTCCTTGCCGTTCGTTTCGTCCTTCGCCGCTTTGGCGGGCTCGAGAGGCAAATCGCAGTTCGGACAGACGAACCTGCGCCGGCGCGGGTGCTGGCCTACGAAAGCTTGCACCGTCGGGCCATGGCATTTGGGGCAGATGCGTTCGTCGCCGGCCATAGGCCCCATCGTAGTCTTTATTCCGGCATCGCGCAGTTGGAAGAAAGGAGGGGATGAAGCTGCTTCTCATTGTCCGCCTGTCAATCGGCGTTGAACTTTGACCCCGTATCGGCGTCCAATTTTGACCCCTTCGCGCGGCGTGGTTTGAGGGTAGCGCTCGTCTCGTTGGAGCTGGCCGGGGTTGCGGAGACGAGACGAGCGCGAGTGGCGTGATCGTCGTCGCGGCTTTTGAATCGCCAGCTGTCGTTACCGGTTTCGACGATGTCGCAGTGGTGGGTCAACCGGTCGAGCAATGCGGTGGTCATCTTGGCGTCGCCGAACACGGTGGGCCATTCGCCGAAGGCGAGATTGGTGGTGACGATGACGGAAGCGCGCTCGTAGAGCCGGCTAACCAGGTGGAAGAGAAGCTGGCCACCCGACTGAGCAAAGGGCAGATATCCGAGTTCGTCCAGCACGATGAAGTCCATCCGGGTCAGATGTTCGGCAAGCCGGCCCTGACGTCCGTTACGGGTCTCGATCTCGAGGCGATTGACGAGGTCGACCACGTTGTAGAAGCGACCGCGGGCGCCGGATCGGATGCAGCTTCTGGCGATTGCGATGGCCAGGTGGGTTTTGCCTGTGCCGGTGCCGCCGACGAGCACGACGTTGCGCTGCTGGGCGATGAAGCCGCCGCCGGCGAGATCGTTGACGAGCGTCTGATTGATCGGGGTGCCTTCGAACTGGAAGTCGTCGAGATCCTTGGCCAACGGCAACTTGGCGATGGTGAGCTGGTACTTGATCGACCGCGCCTGCTTCTCGTTGATCTCGGCGCTGAGCAGGTCGCCGACGATGTGCTGCGGTTCGTGCTGGCGCTTGACCGCCGTCGCCATGATCTCGTCGAAGGCAGCCCTCATGCCGTAAAGTTTGAGCTCACCCATGAGGTCGAAGATTTGGGTTCGTTCCATCAGATGATCCTCCGGAGGTTGTCGTAGCGGGCGCAATCTGCGATCGGCATATGGCGGAGCGTCAGCGCCGCCGGCGTCATGATGTCGGCCGGTGGAGCGGGCTCACGTTGGCGAGCCAGGATGTTGAGAACGACGTCAGCGGAATGGACGCCGTGACCAAGCGCTTCGGCGCAGGCGGCTTCGACCGCCGACAAACCGTCCGTCAGCACGGCGTTGAGGATGTCGACCATCTGTCGATTGCCGTCATCGGTGCCAGCGAGCTTGCGCCGGATCCGCTCGATCGCGGCCGGCAGCACCCAGTCCTTGAAGGGAGCACCGTTGCGCAACGCCCCGGGCTTGCGCGCGAGCACCGGCACATAATGCCAGGGATCGTAGGTCGTCTCGCCGCGTCCGAAGGATCGCGGATGCTCGGCGACGATCCTTCCATCCTGACGGATTACGATGCGGTCGGCGTAGGCCTGGACCTCGACCGGGCGCCCGACGGCGCTGGCTGCGACCGAGTATTTGTTGTTGTCGAAGCGCACCAGGCAGGTCTTGGAGACCGACGCCGGCACCGCGTGGAATCCGTCGAACCGACCGGCATAGGGAACGAGCTTGGGCCGTTCGGCTTCGAACACGTCCCAGATCGTCTGATCGGACAGCTCCGGATGCCGATGCGCCTTGGCGTAGGCGATGCATTTGTCGAGCAGCCAGGCGTTTAGTTCGTCCAGCTTTTTGAACCGCAGCCGTGGCGTGAAGAAGCGTTCCCGGACCAGCCCGACCTGGTTCTCCACCTGACCCTTCTCCCAGCCCGACGCCGGCGTGCAGGCGACCGGGTTGACGAGATAGTGGCTGCACATCTGTAGGAAGCGGCGATTGTAGCGGCGATCCTTGCCGACGAAGATCGTCTCCACCGCCGTCTTCATGTTGTCGTAGATGCCGCGGCTACAGGTGCCCTTGAACAGCGCGAACGCCCGATCGTGGGCGTCGAACACCATCTCCTGCGTCTCACGCGGATAGGCGCGCACGAACAGCATGCGGCTGTGGCACAGCCGGACGTGGGCGACCTTCACGAGTACCGTCACGCCGTTGAGGAGAACGATCTCGTGGCTCCAGTCGAACTGATAGGCTTCTCCCGGCGCAAAACTCAGCGGGACATAGGCCGCCGCGGTCGACTGTCCGCGCTCCTTGCTCCAGCGCCTGGCGTAACGCCGCACGGCATCGTAGCCGCCGTCGTAACCGCGGCCGCGCAACTCTTCGAAGATCCGGATCAGCGTCAGTTGTTCGCGCGCGGATTTGGCCGCATTCGCCGCCAGCAGTTCATCGAGTTCCGGCGCCCAACGCCCGAGTTTAGGTCGCGGCTGGATCGAACGCTCATACTCGAACGAGGTCTCTCCTGACCTCAGCACCTTCCGGACTGTGTTCCGCGACACCTTCAGGTCACGGGCGATCTCCTTGATCGTCTTGCCCTTGATGAAGTGTTCGCGCCGTATCCGCGCAATCGTCTCCACGATCAGCATCCCCGACCACCTGCTTCATGACAAAGCAGGCAGCGCAACAGCCAATCTATAGGGGGTCAATTTTGGACGCCGATCCCCCGGCTTACGGGGTCAATATTGCAGGCCGAATGACA
>Ga0209952_1002786_pt1 | contig 12748 bp, 9 predicted proteins | sample ThiBiot_750_biof_2_FD_183951 | JGI IMG/M metagenome (GOLD analysis project Ga0209952, IMG submission 183951) | Wastewater bioreactor microbial communities from Cape Town, South Africa - Thiocy_cont_750_biof (SPAdes) | ecosystem: Engineered > Bioreactor > Thiocyanate-remediating >...
CAAAAATTGAATCCACGTCAAATCTTTGTTCTTGAAAATAATGAAACAATCAGTCAAGCTTTAGAAATCTATAGATCTCTTCCGAATCTTCGCATTTGTGTATTTGGTGGTGATGGAACTGTTGGCTGGATTCTTGATCGTTTAGCTGAAGCTTACCCATCGGGAAATAATCCACCAGTAGGCATTTGTCCTCTTGGCACGGGCAATGATTTGTCACGAGTGTTATCTTGGGGTGAACAATATGATCCGAAACGATTATTTCAAACATTGTTACAAATTCCTCAAGCTGAAACAGTTTCACTCGATCGTTGGCAAGTTCAAATCGAAGAAGTCAATTCAACAGACTTTAAAAAACGTGAAGTTCGATTTCCATTTCTATTCGACGATCCAAAATTTATTCAAGAAACAAATCGTGCTCGTTACGAAAAATATCATAAATTGCCTAATGTTCGATTTATAAATTACATGAGTTTCGGTTTAGATGCAGCTATTGCTCTAGAATTTCACGATGAACGAACACGTGATCCATCGAAATTCTCGTCGCCGTTGAAGAATAAACTCATGTACGTCAATGAAATTGGCAAATATTTCAATGATTTTGCTCGAGCTAATATTTGGAATTTGAGTTCATACATTCGTTTAATCTGCGATGGAGAAGATCGAACAAATGCTCTACGAAATTGTCATACATTGATCATACTCAACATTCCGAGCTATGCAGCTGGTACAAATCCATGGGGAAACTCAGTCAATCTATTCGAATGTCTATCAGGAACATCGTTCGAACAGCAAGATTTCGGCGATCGATTAATTGAAGTCGTCGGTTTGAGTACGGCACATATGGCTGCTATTCATCTCGGTTTGCCGGGCATTCGAATTGCTCAATGCCGTCAATTGAATCTTGAACTTTGCTCGCCAATAACGGCACAAATGGATGGAGAACCTTTCTATCTTTCATCGTCGATTATGATCAATATTACTCATGCCGGACAAGTATGTTTATTAAAAAATAAAACGAAATAAAATTTAACAAACACCCAAGAGAACGCTCACATTTTGATAACCATAATTAGCGACGATAACATCAGATATTCGATCGTTATTAACATCAGCAACTGTCAAATGTTTGGGCAAATAACCAGTTGCATACGATGTTCGAGGACCAAATAGACCTTGACCATAATTGAGAAATATATCGACATTAGATGTAGCATAGTTTGCTACAATGATATCAGGTTTTGAATCTTGATTGAAATCAAATGCTGCGATTGATATCGGATAGCCACTTGTTGAATAATTCGTAGTTTGTAAAACAAATTGATTATTATACATATTGATAAGAAATGTTACAGTACTGATATCAAAATTTGCTATAGCAATATCAAGTCTTTTGTCACCATTGATATCAGCTATAGCCAATGAATATAATTTATAGCCAGTTGAATAGGTTAGTTGAGATTGAAATTTACTATTACCAATATTTAAAAGAATACCAACTGCTGCTTGACCATAATTAGCAACGACAATGTCGGGTCGTCCATCATTATTCATATCACCGACTGCAACACAAGTCGGACGAGAACCTGTGCGAAGAATCAATGGACTAGCAAATGTACCATTGCCATTGTTCAGAAAAATACCGACAGTATTCGAACCATAATTTGCAACAATAATATCGAGTTTTTTATCATTATTCATATCACCGACTGCCAAATAGATCGGTGAAGAATAGGACGTATACGTTGTTTCACTCGGAAAAGTACCATTATTTCGATTTAATAGAACACCAATATTATCAACATTTGCATTTGCAACAATAATATCAATCATTGAATCATTATTCACATCTGCAACAACGATATTCTGTGGATTACCACTTGTTCCATAGGTTGTCTGAGGAAGAAATGAGCCCTCGCCAGTATTGAGCAGAATACCGACATTACTTCCATCTAAATTAGCAACGATAATATCAGCATAACCATCGTTATTAACATCGACAGCTTGCACAGAATTTGGACTCGAACCCGATGTGTATGATGCAACATCCGAAAATGTTTCATCACCTGCATTAATAAAAACACCAACGTTGCTTACAGCTGAATTAGCAACAATGATATCAGTTAAATTATCACCATTGACATCCACAGCTGCTGCTGAGACCGGTTCAGAACCTGAACCTGTTTCATAAGTATCTTTCGAAGCAAATGTACCATTGCCTTTGTTCAAAAGAATACGAATATTTTCTGCACCATAGTTTACTATAATGATATCTGGTTTCATGTCATTATTGAGATCAGCAGCTGATACTGAATATGGAAAACTACCAGTTAAATAAGATTTCTTATTTGTAAATGTACCATTGCCAGTGTTGAGAAATATTTGAATATTATTTGCGCCATAATTGGCAACAATAAGATCTAGATAATTGTCATCATCGACATCAGCAACAGCAATTGAAATTGGATTTGCATTGGTTGAATAATTCTGTGCTACGGAAAACGTACCGTAACCTGTATTTATAAAAATACTAATACTATTCGAACGATAGTTTACAACGATGATATCCGATTGATTATCAGCATTGACATCAGCTGTTACCACACAAATTGGATTCAATCCAGTCGAATAATTTTCTGGAATAGAAAATGTTCGATTGCCAGTATTCAGAAAAATATTCATGTTATTCGATTCATAATTTACAACGATCATATCCGGACGATTGTCACCATTGACATCAGCTGTAGCTACTGATCGAGGTTGTACATTTGTTCGATATGTTATTTCACTAGAAAAACTTCCATTACCAGCATTGATAAGAATGCCAACAGTATTAGCGCCTGAGTTTGCAACAATAATATCGAGATGATTGTCACCATCGATATCATCTAACGTGACAGAAATCGGATTCAAACCAGTTGAATATGTTTTCGGGGAATTAAATGTCCCATCGCCTTTATTCAATAGAACTTCGACGTTATTGGCATCGAAATTTGCAGCGATAATATCTGGTTTATTGTCATTATTTACATCGACGGCTTTGACAGACACTGGACGACTTCCCGTTGTGTATGTTTGTTGACTAGTTAACGTATAATTACATGAATCTATTCACAATAGTATATTAGATATGTAAATTCAAATAATAACAATTTGAAAACAAAAGTCTTACGTTTATTTCGTGATAATTTAACGCCAAGAATAGATCCGAGAATAATTCCGATGATGATCAATATTGTTGTTGCAAGAATGGGAATGTAGAATTTCTTCTGACGATACCATGATTTCAATAATTCATTTGTGATTTCAGGATAGAATCGTGCACCTATAATCAAAAAAGAAACATTTTTACATAGAAATAATAAAACATCTTTGTCGCGTATACCTTCGAACGGTGGCTCAATTAACATTTGATCCGGCATTTTCTGTTTCAAATGAATAATATTAAGATCTGATGCAGGTTGTAATTGTGAGAGTACTTCCATTTGAGTTCCTGGCAATATAAGCATTTCATCTTCATCACCGAAATGTGAATGATATCGAATATTTCTGCCATTGAAAACTTCAATTGAAAACAATGTTCGTTCGCCACACGAACCTAAATAAGCTTCATTTTCGAGTACAGTTAGTGTTGTTGTACACGATGCAAAATGCCACCATGTTATTTCAATACCACGTGGATATTCTTTGCTAACATTATGATGAACACCACGCCAGATTGTTTGCGGATGTGCACAAGGAATTTTAATCAAGGCAGTAAGAAAAAGTTTAAGATATTTATGCCATGGTTGTAGAACAGTGCGATTAGGTTCTTTAAGCGCTTTATTGAGAAGTCTATAGAGACTATATTTGGCTTCGGTCCACTCCATTGTATAAAGTCGAATTGCAGCTGATTCATCACGAGTTAATTCATCGTTTGGAATGTTTGGAGTTTCTCGTAAAGCAATTGAAACGTATATCGGAATATTTTTAACAACATTGCCTAATGGTATACAGGCATCAGCCAATGATACTAATGGTTCTTGAGCATAACCAACAATTGGATCAAGTAGCTTTGATTCATCGATATGTTCACTTAATAAACGATAATTCGTTCGTCGAAGTATGATGTCATCGATTGCAGTCATATCTATTCAATTTATGTATATAGAGAGTAAAAATGCGTATATTTATTTTTTTTATTGCTTTCGCTTTCAATGATGCATCATTTGACCTTCACTTCAATCGATAACGTCATGATTCATCTTTAGCAGTCCATGGGTAAAAAAGAAATCGACGAAATACAAATACTCCCATCACCTAATGATTTATAATTAAGAAATATCATATGCGCACAAGCAAGTAAATATTATTTTATTTCGTTACAAAAATAATGATGATCACTCTTTTATTCAGTATTTATGCAGTATCTGCTAACATTATTTGGAATGATAATATAGGCACATCGTGTGATTTTGTTAACAACGATCTTTTCAATGCTCGAACATCGAAAGATGAATGTTTTCAAAAATGTAATCAAACTTCAGGATGTACTCATTTTACATGGTCGAATTGGAATAGTGGCACTTGTTGGATGAAAAAAGGATATGTTGAAAAAGACGATGCATTTGCTAATGCTGATGTGGATATGATCTGTGGGATCGTGAGAGGCAGTGACTACACACAAACAAATGTAACGACTGATATTCCAATGATGAAACTTCCAACAGTTATAGTTATGGCTACAAATCAAACTCAAATATTATCTATTTCAAGTTTTCTGTTATTTTTTGCTTTTTTATTTATAATATTAAATAAATCTTATAGTTCATAAAACCATAGCTATACTCTCACACCGATAAAATATATTCAAAATAAAATTAAAAGAAACGAAATCGTCCACCAGTTATGGGAAATGGTCCAAACGACGAATCAGGTAATGGTTGAGTACTTGAATTGAATGGATATGTTCCTACTGGATAAAAAGCAAAGTGATAAACTCCTTGTACAGTATCACCGTTATTAGTAAAGTTTAAAACGATATTGTCCCATGAGATTGAAGTTGGAGCATCACTATTAGCAACTTTGTGATTGAAATCTGCAGTACGTATATGTATTTGGTTTTTGGTAAGACATTGCCATTCTCCAAGTGCTGTTGTGAATGGTTGACTTACAGTATTGTCATCAAATGCAAAACCATTTTCAACATTGTTAACCGATGTAACTGAGCCATCTTTTTGAAGTCTTACTAGTTGATAGACCGAGAATGGACCAACATCAGTTATGATTTGATAGGTTGCATCCACATATTCTCGACAACGACAACTTCTGCCATTCGAATGAACAATAACAAGAGAAAATAAAATGAAACTCAATAGTCTCAAGTGCATTTTTTTAATGATATGAAAAACAAATCTGAAGAATAGATTACTATTGAGGGTGTTATTTATACAGATAATAAAAATGTGCACCATATGTTTATTAATCGATATTTTATCAATAGAAAATTGAATTGATACTCTATTTCTTTACTATTGGTTAGTTAGTTTGAGTGAAGATCGGCAATCGAACACCCTAGATAACTATTTGACATTAGAACCAAAAGATCATATGATATTCTTTCATATTTTCAAATAAATAAATACTCTGTTCAACTGTTGAATCGTTATCATGGATTTCTCATTACAATACGATTTAGCAAAAACAAATCTTTTTTTTTTGGCAAATTTCAACAACTGAGTAAACTTTTGATTGCACGCGTTTTATGCATCCTAACAGTTGTATTTTGGTCTCTACATACCTTACCAATGATTATATTGAACAATATTTACGTAACACAGCAGGAAATCAAACTGATGGCATAAATCCATCGGTTATCTACGGAATGCAAAAGAAAGTCTTTGTTCAACAATAACGAATTTAGTTTTTTTAAAATATAAACTTCTTCAAAAAATATTTGCAACAGCAGCTGTAATTTAAAAAAACTAGAACATTATCTCAAGTTAATAATTAACTAAATAGAAAATGTAATATTTTGTTTCTCGATAAATGGATAACTAATTAATTATCAGTGTTGAATATCATCTAATAAAATACAGAGTTTAGAATTCAGTGCAAAGAGAAAAACAAGAATGTCTACCGTTGAATCTCTATCATCGATTTCTCAACAGTTTGCAATCTACTTTGGTTTTCCAGTTTTTCTTGCTGGTATCATCGGAAATTGTTTGAATATTGTAATGTTTCTTTCGAAAAAAGTATTTTTACATGGTCCATGTCAATTATATTTACTTACTGCATCGATTTCAAGTTTATTTGCCGTTATTTTTCCACTTCTATTGCGTATTCTAATTGCTTTACAGTATGATCTAACAAAGACAAGTCTTTTTTTCTGTAAATCACGACAATATTTGGGTCATGTTTCCATATTAACAGCATTGACATGCGTTAGTTTGGCAACTATCGATCGATATTTAATCAGTTGTCGTGATGTTCGTTTTCGAAACATGAGTAAAATTACTTTTGCACGGTTGCTGTGTGTTTTAACGGTTGTTTTTTGGTCTTTACATGGTTTGCCAATTGTCATCATGGTTAATATTTATCCAGCCGCTGGAAATCAAACTGTATGCGCCAATCGTTCGGCAATTTATGGATATTATTTAAATTATTTCATTATTTTAATTCTTTACAATATCTTACCGTTATCAATTTTCATTATTTTCGGATTTTTGACATGGAAAAATATGCGTATGGTTCGTCGACGACAGCACTTCTTACCTGTCAACCAACGTCAAGAACATCAACTAACAAAAATGTTACTCTTACAAATCGTTTCAATTGGTATATCAACTATACCTTATACAATATATACTCTCTACAGTGTAATTACAAGTCAAATTCCTCAGAAGGATCCATTAAGAGTAGCAAAAGAAAATCTTTGTGCAACGGTGGTCAATCTGGTTTTTTACGTGAATTTTGCTGCAAGTTTTTATATTTATTTCTGTTCATCGAGATCAGTACGAAATAAGTTTCTTGTCAAATTATTTTCACCGTGTGGTAGATGTCAACAATTGGCACACGCGATTTCAACAGTCACACCAGCTACAGGAAATAATACACGATCAAACAATATGATCGCTAAACGTTGATTGTTTTGTTAACGATGTTGTTTTCAGTGTTTCTAATTCTTGAGGGTGACAAATACAGAGAGGGTTGTTCAATGAAATTTAAACAAAAATGTCATCATTCAAAGAGCGAGATCATGACCGCTCTCTTCCTCTCTCTCTCTTTTTCTCCTATTCGTTCATATTCATTATTCGGTTACACTAAAGTTCACTGCACACACACAGTTACTCACTCGAAGTTAAATACAACAATGGAATACAATCATTATATGACGATGCTGTTTGGATGTTCAGCTGTTTTGCTTGTTATCGAAGTACTTTTCTTTGCTCTACTATCAAAACGTTTATTAGCCGAATTAATTGAAAATCTATTCGACATTAATTGTATTGATCAAAAAGATCTCTCGATGAGTTATTTTGGTCATAAGATTAATTTTTCTACAAATCGACGGTTTCGTTTTTCTCTTAGTACTCAAGTTGCTTTCATTCTTTGGATGATGATTTTACTTTTACTCGATGGATGTATAATGAATATAAAATTTTTCTCAAATGATGATATCTGTCCATCTCAACCAAGTGATTGTTTTATTGACGAGAAATTTTCTTCACCTTCACGATTCATTTGTCAATCAGGTGAAAAAATTTCGAATCAAGTCAATTCTACAATACTTTGTTTTATTTGGGTTTATCCGGAACAAAGTACATTGGGCGTATTGAATGAACTTGGGATTTGTTCGAGTGTATTTTCTCTACTGTGTCATGCTTTTAAATTTGCTTGTCGAATATCACGAAAATTATTAGGCCTTCTTGTTATCCTTTGTCTACTTCTAGGACTTATTATATTATTCATCATTTCTATTCTTGGCACTATTTTAGTATCGATAACAACGATTTTACTATTAGCTGCTTTTATTTTTCTTTTGATCAATGTAATTCAACTGCTTCAATTTACTTGGTCGTTACAAAGAGCGATCGCATAATAAATAGAAATATAATCTTTCTCTTTTCTCTTCTGTTCTGTTCTCAGTGTGCAATACTGATGAATCATTTTCTGATGCAATTGAAGTTAATTACAAAAAAAAAATACATCGCTACGAGTAGGATTTGAACCTACGAGGGAAAACCCAACCGACTAGCAATCGGCCGCCTTAGACCGCTCGGCCATCGCAGCTATGACTATTTTTGTTCTGGAATTAAGACTTTTTTCTCATATAAATGCATGTCTTTATCTGAGAAATGAAAATGGTAGCAACAAAAACAGTGTGTTTGCTTGCTGCGTTTCGAATCAGGGTGGCCAAACCTCCTGATTTTTCAAACTTTCACAGAATTTTCAATTTTATTTATGTTTTTTTCAGTAGAAAAACGATACACTGGCAGAGACACGTTTGATTAGAGCGGATCCTTTTAATTTCACGATTATTAAAAGTTAAAACTATATCAGCTAATGAACACGATTCATGAACGCTGAAAAGCGCAAAAGAAAACTTACTGATTTTGAAATTTTCGATTTGGCCATGCACCCTGGACGGGAACAAAAAAAGAATCAGAAACCATTGAAAAGCCTATGTAAAGTCTAGCTTTCAAATAATAAAAAAGAATACAAGTAATTTTGTTAACAGTACAATATGTCTATGCAATTGAAAAACAGTATGAGTTTTGTATCAGTAAATAGAAAACGTAAGCGTGTCATACATGTTACTATTCGATCAAGATCATCAACGCCTGCGACTGGTATAAAATCTCGCCAATCTGACCATTCATTCACAGCAGTAATCTTGAAATTATTAATGAAGCTTTTTTTTTTCTTATTTTCTCATAATTGTAGTCTTCGCAAAAATCAATAATACATACCTCTTCAATTGATAACCTAGGTGCTACAATTGATCATCATCAGTATGATAAACGTCGTAGATATTCAAAATTCAAAATTATTTTATTTATGATCATTGTTTTTGTTCTATTCTGTCTAATTATGGCTGCAATGCTTCTCGTTTTATATATTAAACCCAAAAAAATAATTAGTAAATAATATTTTGAGAATGAAGATTTCCATTATTTTAATAGATCGAGTAGCATGACTTCGATGGAATCGAACAGCAACGACTGTGGCTGGGATTACAAATTCTTTAGGTACCAGTCCAAGTCAGTTGAACACTCCATGGGATTTAGTTGTCGATTGGTCGTATACACTCTATGTCACTGATCGAGGTGCTCATCGTGTTCAAAAGTTCTTGAGAGGCCAAAAAAATGCTTCAACTATTGCTGGACAAGCCAATGGAATAGCAGGTTCAACACCGAATACTTTATACGAACCGACAGGTATTTTTGTACATGATAACGGAGATATCTATGTAGCCGACAGAAATAATTATCGAGTGCAGTACTGGTCAAATGGTTCTTCAACTGGTGAGACTTTTGCTGGCAATGGTGAATAGAAATTTTATTTTTCTGATAAAAATCGAATATAATTACATTTTCAGGTACTCTTGGCTTTTCAAATAATCAATTGAATCTACCTTACGGTTTAGCATTCAATCTACAATCAAAATGTCTATATATAGTAGATCACGCAAATCATAGAGTCATGTCTTACGCAAAAAATACATCATTGCCTACTATAGCTGCTGGAGGTAATGGACCAGGTAGAGCTACTAATCAATTATTGTTTCCCTATGCTGTCTATTTGGATACAATAACCAATGATTTATTAATTGCCAATGCTGGCGCAGAAGTTATTGTCCGTTGGAAATCAAATATTAATTCATGGTTAATTGTTAGTGGTGCTCTTAATGCATCCAGTAATATACTCAGTACAAGTCTTTTCTCCTTAGTTGACGTTAACTTAGATCCTATGGGTAATATTTATGTCATCGATCGACAGAAACATCGAGTATTATTCTATGAAACAGATCAATCAAATGGAGTAGTTATCGGAGGAACATCCGATGTGTCTGGTACTAATGAAAGTTTGCTCAATGCACCCAATTCGTTATATTTAGATAATCAATTAAATCTTTATGTTACCGATACTGGTAATCATCGAATACAAAAATTCGAACGATATTAATATAGTTCATCAATTTTATTCTTTGTGCTGCTGGTTATCTTTCTATTTTGCATAAGAAAAAAAAAATTTTCTTATTAAAATAAGAAACCTTTGCAAATAACATGAAACTCATAAAAAAATTTGATTTTCTTGGTTTGTCCTTTCATTTTATTCAATCTAACGAAAATGGACAACCAAAAATACAAATCAACAAGAGTGTCATTTGTTTTAAAACGAAACAAAGTACAATAAAAAAAATTAGTTAAATATAATTATTTCATTTTTAATCATTCAATTACAGATAACACCCATAACAGATCCATATAATTACAACAGATTTCCATCAGATTCATCGATTCAAGTTAGTTTAGGAAGTACAGAAGATTTTCATAGGAAAAGACACAAGAAAGAGAAAAAAAGAAATAGAAGAAAATGTGGAATGTTTTGGTATCTTTGTTTTTGTCTATCATTGTGTATGCTCGGTCCGTTAGCTATAATAATCAATATTTACATTTTAATTTATATAAGTAAACCAACAACCACAACAAAAACAACGCAAAAAATAACATGTAGATATTTACTAATCTTGAAATTTGCATATGAATGTATTACAAGTTTCTGTTAAGTTACAACAACTTCGACAACATCATCAACAAGTACAACACCATTTTCAGGTAACGATTTTCTATTTATCCATATTGAAATATATGAAACTTTTTGTTCTATAGGATGGACGTTAGCGAATAGTATGAATTCTCCTCGATATGCTCATACGGCTTCGATAATTACGAATGATACAATACTTATTACTGGTGGTGCTAACGCAGGTACTTATTTAGATACGGCAGAGTTGTATAATGTAAGCACAGGGACATGGTCATTTGTTTCAAATATGATTACTGCTCGACATTATCATACGGCAACGGTATTAGCGAATGGAAATGTATTTGTAGTTGGTGGTACTTGGAGTATTCCTGCTTTGAAAAAAGTTGAGTTATACAATCCGATAACAAACACTTGGACAGCTGTTCCTGATATGATTTCTATGCGTTATGGTCATACTGCGTCGTTGCTACCAAATGGAAACATATTAATTGCAGGAGGATCGAACACTTCTGTTCTTCAATCTGCAGAATTGTATAATCAAACTTCATCATCGTGGACATTGATTTCTAATATGAATTCCATTCGTTATTTTCATACAGCAACAACACTACTAAATGGTAAGATATTAATAGCAGGTGGTGGTGATCAGGCAACGAATCCTATCAATAATGCTGAATTATATGATCCAACAACTTCAACATGGACTGTGATTCCAAACATGATAGTACCTCGTTTGTTTCATACTGCATCATTGTTATCAAACGGAAACGTTTTGATTGCTGGTGGTGTTGGTACAGCAGGAATTTCAGCGGAATTATATGATCCAATTGCAAACACATGGACACTTACAGGTAATTTGAAAATGGCACGACAGCAACACACAGCCACAGTATTAACTGATGGAAGAGTCCTAGTTGTCGGCGTTTATGATGGTTCGGTTGCTATTGGTACATCGGAACTGTATGATCCAAGTACAGGCGTCTGGATATTCACTTATAACATGAGTAATCCTCGACTAATCCATACTGCATCGTTATTATCAAATGGAAAAGTTCTAGCAGTCGGCGGACGTATTAATGCTCTTTCATCTAATAGTGTAGAAATATATCATCCTTAATAAATTTTAAAAAAATGCAAGCTGATGATGAAAGTAAGATAGTAAGCAACAGATTTCGCCGAATTTTGCTTTGCTATTCTTACTCGAATAAACAATTAGAGAATAATTTTGAAGAAGTAAATAGTGTTGTGAAATATCTTCTGAGATGATGCCTCGGTCGCATTTCAAATATTCTAAGTTTCTCCATGTATTATTATTTATGAATATAAAAATAGTTTTTTCTATTTTGTTTTGCTTTTTACGGCCGAAAAAAACCCAACTATCGTTATTTTTTTCTGTTCTTTTCTCTAACGACTGATAATATACTTACTCAACTGCTTCCTGCGCAAACACGTTGTTATTTTATATAGACATCGAAAAAAATAAAAATACTATCAAGCAAATCATTTACATACAATCGTATAACTGTTATAAAAACTTTCAATAAAATATGGTTCGATCAAACTTGCTCAATTTACCAAACGAATTGCTTATCGACGTATTTAAATACTTTGATACTAATCAATTATTCCATTCATTCCATGGATTAAATACTCGATTGAATAATCTTGTCAAAGAGTATCATAATGGACAATTAGTTCTCGATACAAATCAGAACTTCAATTTTTTATTTCAATATTTAAAACCGGAAGAGATTTATTCATTAACATTACCAAGTAGTAACCAAATGGTCTTATTCGAAAAACTTTTTGCAAATAAAACATTTGTCAAGAACTGTCGTGCACTGATAGTGTTTGATATTGAACCGTGGGATTTCATTGATTTAGTGCCTCGTTTGCCACAGTTTAAGAGTCTATTATCATTAGTAATTATCAGAAAAACAGATATATGTTACACTGATATATATCAGCAAATATTTGATATCATTGGATCGAATAAGAT
>Ga0209952_1002791_pt1 | contig 12711 bp, 15 predicted proteins | sample ThiBiot_750_biof_2_FD_183951 | JGI IMG/M metagenome (GOLD analysis project Ga0209952, IMG submission 183951) | Wastewater bioreactor microbial communities from Cape Town, South Africa - Thiocy_cont_750_biof (SPAdes) | ecosystem: Engineered > Bioreactor > Thiocyanate-remediating >...
GCACGCCGAGCGCGTTGGCGCGCAGCGACAGCGTCAGGTTGTTGCCAAACATCGCGACCAATCCGCCGAACAGCGCCAGAATGCTGACCCACAGCAGCATCGAACCTTCGTGGTTACCCCACACGCCGGTAATCTTGTAGATCAGCGGCTTCAACGAATGCGAATTCTCATAGACGTTGGCGACGGAGAAATCCGACAGTACGTGCAGCAATACCAGCGCGCCGAACGACAATCCCACGAACAGCAACTGCGCCAGCGCGGTCGAGCGCGCGACGTTCATCAGCACCGGATCGCGCAGCCGCGCGCCGATCATCGGCACCGTAGATTGGATCAGCGCCAGCGCGAGCGCCAGCACCAGCGCGTAGTGGCCCGCTTCTGCGATCATCGCGAAGCCCCCTGCATCGGCTTCGAACCTGCGTCTGGCTTCTTTCCGGCCTTCTCGTAATCGTCTTTCCAGTGGCCCTGCTTCTTCAAGGCATCGGCAACGTCCTTGGGCATGTAAGTCTCGTCGTGCTTGGCAAGCACGGTGTCGGCCTTGAACACGCCCGCGCCGTCCAGCGAACCTTCGGCGACCACGCCCTGCCCTTCGCGGAACAGGTCCGGCAGAATTCCCTTGTAAGCGACCGACAGCGCATTGCTGCCGTCGGCGATCTTGAACGTCACCATCATATGATCGCCACGCTTGAGCGAACCCGGCTCCACCAGACCGCCGAGCCGGAACCGCTTGCCAGCGGGAATATGCTTTTCGGCCACCATCTGCGGCGTCGAGAAGAACACGATGGAATCGCGTAGCGCGTTGAGCACCAGCGCGACGGCAATGCCCAGCACGACCAGCGCGCCGCCAATCATCGTCAATCGCCGTTGCTTGCGTGTCATGCCGTGCTATCCGCCGAAATCCGGTTCCCGTTGTTCAGGACCATGCTCATCCATCTATCCCGAGCGCCTTGAGGCCTTCGTTGAGCTTACGCAAGTCCGCCTCATTGGCCGCGAGCGCGCGCCGCGCGTCGTCCCGTGCCGCGCGCGCGTTGTCCGGTTCCTTGAGCACCATATAGGCCCGCGCCAGCCGCAGCCATCCCTCGACGTCGCTGCCGTTCTGCTTCAGTCGCGCGGCGAGACGATCGACCATGCCGCGGATCATCGCGCCACGGTCGCCCTCGCTCATGCCTTGAACCGATGCAATGGTGTCGTTCGACAACGCCGGCATCTTCGTGGACGCCGCGCTGTCCGGCGCGGTTTGCGCTGTCGCACCCACCCGCTTCAGAGCGGTTTCGAGCACCGGTCGCCATGGCGCGTCCGCGGGTGCCTTGCTCAACATATCCTGCCAGAGCGCGGCGGCTTCCTTCGGCCGCCCGTCCTGCTCGGCGGCGACGCCGAGAAAGTAGCGCGCCTTGGGCTCGTCGGCGTCGAGCGCCACCGCGCGTTCGAATTCCGCCTTGGCTTCGGCGGTAACAACGCCGTTGGCAGCGCCCGCCAGAGCCTCGCCGAGACCAGCGCGGCGCGCGGCGTTATCGCCATCGTAGCGAATGGCGTTGCGGAACGCCTGCGCGGCGTCTTCAAAACGGCCGAGCCGGCCGAGCACCGGCGCAAGCACGCCCCAGCCACGACCGTCGGTAGGATTCTTCTCCAGATGCGATTGCACCTGCGCGACCAGTTGATCGAGCGATTGCCCTGCCGCCGGCGCGCGGGTGCGGCTCGCCAACGGAAAGTCCGGCAAAGCGGGCGAACCAAGATGCAAATAGAGCGCGCCAGCGAGAACCGGCACGCCGATCAGCGCAATCATTGCCACCGCGCGGCGCAGCCGCAGGCTCGACGATACTGTGCTACCTTCTTCCGCATCGGCGGCGGCAAGCAGGCGACGGCTGATCTCGACGCGGGCAGCGGCCCCCTCGGTCTCGCCGATCAGGCCGCCCGCGATATCGCGGTCGATCTCCGCCAGTTGATCCTGGTAGACCGCCGATTCACGGCCCTCGCGCTTGACCGCCGTGCGACGGCTCAGCGGCCAGAGTACAGCGAAAATCGCTCCGACGGTCATCAACGCGAGCAGAAACCACAACGACATTCAGCACGATTCCGGTGATGGTGGCGCGGCGTCAACGCTCGCGCGAACGAGCGGGGTTACACCATGCCTGCGGCAGGGGCGCAATTGACAATTGCGGCACTGGAACCGGCGGAAAAATACTGTGAAATCAGGAGAATTAGCCCGCGCGGGCGGATTTGCGCTCGCCGGTCACGGCCGACTCGGCAGCGCGCTCCATCAGAGCGGCATAGTCGCGGCCAAATAGCACTTCGCAGAAGCGGATCGCGGCCTTGGCCTGCATCTGGCGGAACGGAAGCGTCCGGCTGTCGGCGCCGCGCAGCGCTTCCACCAGCGCTTCGGTGGTCGGCTCCAGATAGTGCTGCAAATCGGAGAAGGTGCGCAGCGTCACCTCGTTGATGGCGAGTTCGCTGGCATAGGTGCGGCACACCGCGACGAAGTCGATCAGCGCGGCGGTTTCATCGATATCGATCGGATCGAGCCGGCTGGTCGCGGAAATGTCCTTATCCGGACGCTGGCGCAACAGACGTCGAACGCGGCCCGGCACGCTGTCGATCTCAACCTGAAATGCGTTGGAGATATTGACGCGGATCGCGGCAAGCTGACGGCCCCACGCGGAATCGTTGCGGATGTCGAGTTCGGTGCGCAGCCCGCGCACGCCGTCATGGACGGTCTTGAGGCCATCGGGAACGTCGGTGAAATTGCCGCGCTTGATGTCGGCGCGCAGGCCGCCGGCGATCTGAACCAGATCGTGGATCGCCATCGTCACCGCCACGCCGAACGGCGTTGCAGCCACGCGGATTTCGTCGTCGGAGGCGGCGGCGGCAATCGCCAGGCGGATCACCTGCCATGGCGCGACCAGGCGCGCGATCACCAGCGAGAGCGCGAAAGGCAGCACCGGCCGGCTCTGTAAGACGGGATTATTGAGCGCACCGTTGACCGAGGCGATCTGGGAATCACCGAACGCCCGCAAGGTCGCCGGTAACCGGCCATTGAGCGTGTCCAACGCCTCGCGCGCTTTCAGGACGGCGCCGATCGCCGGCAGATCCTCGATGGCTTGCGGCGAGCCGAGCCGCGCCAAAGCGCGGCGGCTGTCGCCCCCGCCGGTGATCGCGCGATCGATGGTTTCAGCCACGACAGCCTGAAAGTCGTTGATCGGGCGGTTGCGCTCGGAAGCAGACGCCGCCTCATCCGGTTGCGCCAGCGCCGCCAGGAATGCACGCGCCGCATCGGGAGCACCATCCCGGCATAGCCACTGCCAGACCGGCAGCAGCGAAGCGCGGCGGATTTGTCCGGGCCGGATCGCAGCGTTGCCGTCGACCAGAAACGGGTCCAGCGGACGGAACACCAGCCGGGCCGGGTCCTCAGCCCGCGCGGTGAGATCGTCGGTGGGGCTGCGCGCCACCCGGCGGAGTTCCTCCAGCACCAGGGTTGCCACGGCCGCGTCCTCGCCGCGCTCGATGGCCCGCTCGAACTCGCGCATCAGCAAAGCCTGCGCCTTGGGCGGAAGCTGTGCCAGATACTCTCTCAGCCGCTCGGTCGTGGTCTTGGCCATGCGTTCGGGTCCGCGGGCGACAACAGTCGTCCATCGACTGTCATAACTGACGCCTCGTTAAGAACCCGTTGAGGATAAAGGGTTACCGGCGTCCAGGGTTACCTGAGCCCGGGCCTGCGGGTTACGCCGCCGGCAGGGTCAGTTCAGCCCGCAGCCCGCCGAGCGGGGCGGCGTCCAGCGTCAGGCTGCCGCCGTAGAGCGCCGCCAGATCCACCACGATGGAGAGGCCGAGCCCGGAACCGGGCTTGGATTCGTCGAGCCGCTTGCCGCGCCGCGACACTTGCGCACGCTCGTCGGGTGACAATCCCTTGCCGTCGTCGTCGACCACGATATGCAGCATGGCCTGCCGCTCCGGGTCGATGGCCGTTCGGACGTCCACCCGGATCGAGACCTGCGCCCGCGCCCACTTGCAGGCGTTGTCGACCAGATTACCGACCATCTCCTCGAAGTCCTGCCGCTCGCCGCGAAACTTCGCCGCAGCCGGGGCAGCAATCTCGATGTCGATGCCGCGATGGATTTTCTCCATGGTGCGGCCGAGCGCCTCGATCATGGGCTCGACCTCGGTGACGGTAGCGACGATGGTGGGTCGCGCGGCGATGCGGGCACGCTCCAGATGATGCGCGACCTGTTCGCGCATCAGCGAGGCCTGTTCGAGAATTTTGGTCGCGAACGGATCGGCCCCGCGTGCCGTCGCCTCGTTGACGATCACCGACAGCGGCGTCTTCACCGCGTGCGCCAGATTGCCGACATGGGTGCGCGCGCGCTCGACGATTTCGCGATTGGCCTCGATCAGCGCATTGGTCTCGCGCGCCAGCGGCGCGATCTCCACCGGGAAGCTGCCTTCCAGTCGCTCCGCGCGTCCGGAACGGATGTCAGCGATGGCCTCCGAAATCCGCTTCAGCGGTGCGAGGCCGAAGCGCACCTGAAACACCGTCGTCAGCAACAATCCGATGGTCAGCGCCGCGAACGTGCCGAACAGGTAGTAGTCGAAGGCGCGGGTTTCTTCGTAAATCTCGGCGGCGTCACCCGCCACCGATACAAGGAATTTTCCATCGGCGCCGAGATCGACCGGCCGCTCGACCATCCGCAAATCCTGTCCCTCGGGGCCGCCGACATATCCCTGCCGTACGCCGGAAGCGCTTAGCGGGATGTGTTCATCCTCGAGCTTCGGCAGCTTCTTATCCCATAGCGAGCGCGAGGCACGAATCTCGGGCTTGGCGGTATCTTCGCGGATGATCTGCCAATACCAGCCCGACAGCGGCAGATCGAACAGCGGCTCGCCGAGCGACTGGAACTGATGATCGCCGCCCTCCTCTGGCGTCGCCACTTCCGCCACCAGCGTACGCAGATAGAGATTGAGGCGGCGGTCGAAGGCGCGCTCGGTTGCGCTGCGATAGACCGACGACAGCACGACGCCGGTAATCAGCAACACCACTACGACCCACACCGTCGCCGACACGAACAGGCGGGTGGCAAGCGAACTCGGGCGCGGGTCCGCGGTCGCTTTATCTGGCATCGATCGGCGGCGTCAGCAGATAGCCAAGCCCCCGCACGGTCTGGATGATATCGACCTCGAGCTTCTTGCGAATACGGCCGACGAACACTTCGATGGTGTTGGAGTCGCGGTCGAAGTCCTGATCGTAGAGATGCTCCACCAATTCGGTGCGCGACACCACGCGCCCGGCATGATGCATCAGGTAAGCCAGCAGACGATATTCGTGCGAAGTCATCTTGATCGCGTTGCCGTTGACGCTGACGCGTCCGGTGCGGGTGTCGAGCACCACTGGCCCGCACGTCAACTCGCTCTGAGCATGGCCGGTGGAGCGGCGCAGCAGCGCGCGCAGCCGCGCCAGCACCTCTTCCATATGGAACGGCTTGGCGACGTAGTCGTCGGCGCCGGCGTCGAACCCCTGCACCTTGTCGCTCCAGCGATCGCGCGCCGTCAGAATCAGCACCGGCATGACGCGATTGTTGCGCCGCCAGGCTTCCAACACGGAAATACCGTCCATCTTCGGCAGACCGATATCGAGCACCACGGCGTCGTAGGGCTCGCTATCGCCGAGGAAATGCCCCTCCTCGCCGTCGAATGCACGATCCACAACGTAACCAGCATCCGACAAGGCGGCAGTGAGTTGCCGATTGAGGTCCGGGTCATCTTCAACGACAAGCAGGCGCAACTTGCTCTCCGCATAGGCCAATCAGACACCACGCCGGTGCCTTAGCCAGAAAAGGCCTTTCGCGGTGAATGCCGGATGAACAAGGCGATCCCGCGACCCTACTTTTTCTTCGTCACCGCCTGGCCAGCTTTCCAACAGGCCCGGCGCATCCTGGCCGGTCGCCGCGCAAACCTTCTCGCGGGTACGGCCGCTGATGTAGACGCCTAACACGCCGAAGCGAAAGCCCCAATAGGTGACGAACAGCGCCGTCGCCCCGATAATCGCATTGATCGCCGCCACATCGCCGGTCCAGAATTCGTGGACCAGCACAATCCACAAGGCGGCGCATTCGAACGTCAGTTCGAATGCATAGATTTGCGGCCATACATCGGTCCTTTCAATGCTCGAAAGTTGACAGGCGCGACGCGGCGATGCTTTGTCGCGCGCATGAAACAGGTTTTCGCTTATGCGTTTTGCGCGGCGCTACTTGGCGTATCGATGCCCGCCGATGCCATGGTCGGCGGCGCGCCGTCGGCCGAGAGCGGGCTCGGCCGCGTCGTCGTCACCCTGGTCGGCTCGCGCGGCAATTTCTGTTCGGGCACGCTGATCGCGCCGGATATCGTGCTCTCCGCCGCGCATTGCGTGCCCGCGGAGGCCACCACCAAGATCGTCGCCTACGACGCGCAGCGGCAGCCGAAACTGCTCGACGTGCGCCGCGTCGCCTCGCACCCGCACTACAACAGTGGCAGCATCGCCCATCATCGCGCCAGCGCCGACGTCGCACTGCTGCAACTCGCGGCACCGATGACGAATAGACCTTCCGCGCCGCTCGGTAGCCCGCGTGCGCCGATTGCGGTCGGCGCGCGGTTCGCTGTCGCCGGCATCGGCGTCACTCGGCGCGGCGACGGCAAGAGCGGCGGCACCGCACGCGCCGCGACGCTAATCGCCACCGGCCACCCCGGTACGCTGCAGATCCGCCTAGTCGACCCCGCCACGAATAACACCCGCGAAGGGCTCGGCGCCTGCACCGGCGATTCCGGTGGTCCGGTGTTCGAGGACCAGGACGGCCGCAGCGTCGTCGTCGGCGTCATCAGTTGGTCCACCGGCGCCAATAACGCGGGGGGCTGCGGTGGCCTCACTGGCGTGACGCCGCTGACGCTCTATCGCGAGTGGATCGAACGCACCGCGCAAAGCTGGCACGGGCGCTGACATTGCGTGCGACATTCGCGCGCGCCGCGAAAGCTGACACGCGCAGCGATATTTCGTAGCGTTGAATGCAACTCATTCATGCTGGAGAGATCGCCATGCTCCTCACCCGCCGCCACATCGTTGCGATCATGGCTGCCTCGCTGCTGCCGACCCTGCCGGCGTCGGCCGACACGACCATCCTGCGCGGCACCGTAAACTACGTCGAGCGCATGGCGCTGCCCGCCAATGCCGTGGTCATAGTGCAGCTCGCCGACACTTCGCGCGCCGACGCCCCCGCCGAGATTATCGCCGAGGATCGCATCGCCGGCGCGAAGGGCAGCCCGATTTCCTACCGACTTTCCTTCGATCACGCCAAGATCGACTTGCGACACCGCTACACGCTGCAAGCCCGCATTCTGGATGGCGACCGCTTGCTGTTCGTCACCACAAGACACCACGCCATTTTTGCCGGCGGCCGCAACAACACCCGCCTGTTGTTACAACGTGTCGCCGAGCACGCGCCGATCGGTACATCGCCAACCGGCAAGTGGCTGGCCGAAGATATTCTCGGCGGCGGCGCTATCGATCGGTTGCAAACCACGCTGGAGATAGCGCGCGATGGCATCGTCTCCGGCCATGGCGGCTGCAACCGCTATCGCGGCCGGGTCAGCATCACCGGCGAAAGCATCAGCTTCAGCCCGCTTGCTTCGACCAAAATGGCTTGCACCCCCTCCGCGATGGCGCAGGAGGAGAAGTTTCACCAAGCGCTGGAGCGGGCGCGCAGCTTCCGCATCAACGCCCTCGAACGCAAACTGATCCTGCGCGACGGCAGCGGCACGACGGTGGCGCGGCTTGCGAGGATGTAATCGTCCTCACGCCATTCGCATCGCTGCCTCGTTAAGGTTTCTTAAAGACACGGCGTTAGCTTTGGCGAATCATCGGAGCCTCGCATGTTTCGCCTCCTTGTTCTCGCAACGGCCGTTCTCGGTGTTGCATCCGCCGCCCACGCCGCCGACCTGCCGGCACACAGCCGCATTGGTGTGATCTTCGCCGAGCCGCCGCCAATGCGCGCGGCCGCACCACGTGTCGTCGTCGAGGAAGAATACGAAAGGGTGTTCGCGCCGGAGGTCGATATTCCGCCGTTGGTCAACGGCTATTACGGCAAGCCGAAATCTTTCCGCTACCGTTCTTACTACGGCACTTCGCCGGACCTCATCTTCAGTCGCCTGCCCTATGCCTGCGGCGAATACGGTTACTGCTGAAGGCGCTCTGCCCGCTACGGGCGCATGAAGGCAAAATCGGTATCGGGATCGCAGTTCTCCGCCAGGAAGCGCAACTCCGACTGCACGTCGGCGACGGATCGCGTCTGGAGATACTGGTTGACGACGAGCCCCAACAACGAACGGCACAGCGCATCGGCGTCCAAGCCTTCGGTATTCGCTTCGTCAAGAGCCGCCTTGAAATGGCGCTCCGCGATCGTGGCAGATGACATGCTGACCCTCCGGCTCCGAGCCTTTCTAACCCCGCGCGCAATCCTAGCCTGCTTATCACGGTCCGCCAGCACGAATTTGCCGCAGATCAAGCATCGGAGCTTTAAGTTGGATGTAACATTTCCGTCAGTTCGAGATTTATCGTTGTCCAAGAGTGCGGAATAGTTCGCATTAACTCGGAATAAAAGAACCGTCGTTCAGCGCGTCAATCATACTCCAGGCATCTGCGCATTGACGCATGATGCCTGAACTCCTCATCTCCTCAAACGCTCTCCGGGCTAATCCTGGAGCAATCCCCAACAAGGTATTGGCTGCCATCTGTGTCGTGCGCCGGCTTGCCCCGCGCATCCATCACCTCACGATGCATCGCCGGATAAGTCCGGCGATGCGCGTTACGCCACAATGCGATAAACTCGCGGCGAACTTCATCAGTTCGATGGCGTCGAGGTCCTGGACGACGACGCCGACGCGCTTGGTGGTGTAGAACACACATAAGGCTTCGCGGAATGCGGATCGCGCAGTATCCGCACGCCGAGCCGATCGATGATCAGAAAGCCGTGGCGGAAATCGCCGAACGCAATCGACAGCAAATTCGCGCCGGCGTCCGGCATGGCCTCCGCCTCGACCAGTGGGAACGTCATCAGCGAGGCGCGGCCGCCCGCCTGCGCCGGCAGCTGCCACAGATGCGCACCTCCGCTGTCCATGAACTTGCGGATCAGCGCCTGCGTCTTACGGTTCATCACGAACGCACCGTTCTGGCGACAGCTTGCCTTCAGCGCATAGATCGGATTAACCAGTGCATCGGACGGATTCGAGGCCGCGAAACCGCCCGCCTCGCCGCTCGCGACGTAACCGAGCTTGCCCCACGCCCCTCCAGCGCCGGCCGTGCCTGGCGCAGTGCCAGTTTGTCCATACGCTTGGTCTGCAGATCGAGCGCAGCGTTGATGCGGTCGACCTTCGCCTCCAGCAGCACATCGAAGCGCTTGCGCACCAGTGCGCCGAGGCGCTCTTCGTTGACGGATTCGACCTCCTCGAAGGTGGCGCGCAATTCGTCGAAGCCGTCGCGCGGCGTGTAGGCGATGCCTGACTTGTGCTCCGGCCAGACTGATGATGCCGAAGTCCATGTGGTTCTCCTGGTGGCGGTGAATTGAGGCAACGTGCCGCTTCATCTCGGTCGCGCCATCGGCTAGAAGGAGGCGCATCGGGGCCAGCATCCGGGTGTCGCCATGCGCTTTCTGATTCTCGTTTGGGTCCTGCTCGCGGTGTCGGCGGCCGGCGCGGCGTGGATCGCAATGCGCCCCTGCAAGCGCCGTGGCGCGTGGCTCGGCATCGTATTGGCGGTCGTGCTGCTTGCCGCTTTCGCGGCGTCCTTCATCGTGTTCGGAAGCAGCGTCGACAAATCCTTTGTCGCGGTGGCGAGCTATTTCTTCAACTGGGGCATGGCGGCGGGCGGCGGCGCGATCTGCATCGGTGCCATCGTCGGCCTGGCGTTGGCGCTCGCGTTCAAGGGCTGACGCGACATCGCCCGGACGGCGTCGGTGCATCCGCGGCGCCGTCCAGCCTTAGCCACGCCCGCTCGGCCGTGACGCGTCACCGCGACACGCGCGGCGCGTCCGCCGCCTTCACGGCTTCGATGCGCGCGCCGGCGAGCAGCGGGAACGTGACGATGGAGATTTCCCACAGGTCCGCCTGGTACAACCCGCGGACTCACGTCTTCGGATCAATGCGGCCGCGCACGGTGCGATAACCAATCGACAATCCGTCGATGGCGCCCGAACGCAGCAGCGTCAGCAATTCGTAGCCGCGCGCGACATCGGGAATGAGTTTGCCGCACGCCTAGAGTCCACAAAAATTTTCGCGCAACCGAGCCAGATACCGACCGGTGCGCTCGGATCATGCTGAAATGGCGCCGGGATATTGCGCAAACCGTTCCGTCGCAGCGTCGTGTGAATGCGCCGGGCATCATCATGTTGCACGCTTAATCGATCTCGCCGAACAGGCTACGTAACCTTCGATGATGCCGTCCTGTGACAGCGCCACGCGCGACGGGGATCACAGCCGTTGCGTTTTCACGACGGTCTTCTTCGTCGCCGCTTTGGTGGAAGCCTTTGTTGAGGTGTCCGACTGTCTTCGCTACCTTCGCAGCGAAAACAGCTTTCTTGACGACTGCTTTCTTCGCCGTCGTCTTCTTTGTTCGCATTACATTTCTTTTTGTGATGCCGGCGCGGGCGGTTCCGTCAGGCGACTTCACCGGTTTCATCGTCCTCTTCTCGACCATGCTAAATTCGCTTCCGCGTGCGATGCGCGGTGATGTCGAATGATGTCGTGATTCCGAGCACAGCGAAACAATCCAGTCCTAGGAAGGCTGGATTGCTTCGTCGCTTCGCTCCTTGCCATGACGCTAAAGGCGATTAATCAGCACGCTATTCGCTACCCGCGAATGAAGATGAACCAGATCATGCCGAGGATGACGATGGCGAGCCCGGTGCTGATCACCAGCAATGCGAGCACTGATGGCCCGCGTTCACCCTGGCGCGCCTCAGTCGGCGTTTCGACAATCTGTCCGTGTTGCTTGGTTGCCATGGTGTTCTCGCTCCTCCTTCCGCCGACCAATGAACCGACGACAACGAGGCAACGCATGGCAAAGAATGATTGTTCCTGCTCAATAGGTTAAAGGTTGTTCGCGGGCGAAACGCGTTCCGCACGGAACGACGCTGTCGCACGCCGACGCGTTGGTGTCGCCGTCATCCGCGGCGGCTCGGCGAGACCCAATTGTGAGATGGCGTGACCTTAACCTGGGCAATTTAAGGCATAAATTCCTAGGTAATAAATCCCGGATTGCGGCGTTACTGTCCGGCCTGCTCGATTGCGGGAGCAATCGGCTGAAGTTTCCCAACCGTCGTCGTGCCGAGCGCCTGCAATGCGGCGATCAGCACCATAGCGATGCCGGCTGCGATCAGCCCGTATTCGATCGCGGTGGCGCCGGATTGATCGTCGATAAATCGCCTCAGTAACGGCCGCACGGGGAGTCTCCTGTGGTCGATCCAATCATCCGCGATGTGAGCGCGGCGGCGAGAGCGCCCGACAAGCTAACGGCAAAAGATTGCGCAGCCGCTAACGCGGATCAGGAGCGATCGATCAAATGCAATCTATTTGGAGAACGCGCGATCCGTTTGACCACGCAGGATCACGGTAACAGCGTGGCCTACTCAGCCATTTCCACCGGCGGCGCAGTTGGACCGGCGAGCGGCCGCTCCTCCATCAGCAACATGCACGCGAAGGAGACGCTGAGCAGCGCCACAGCCGCGCCGAACACGTAGCGGAACGCGACGATCATCTGCGCCGCGGTCGCCTTGTGGAACGCATCGGCGGCGAGGCCATGCCCGGCGACGCCCGGCGTCGCCATACCCTGCCCCAGCGCCATCAGAAGCAGCGCCGTCATCGCCGCCACCGCAAAGGACGCCATCAACGCGCGGAAGAAATTCATCGCGCCGGTGACGGTGCCGACCTGCGGCCGCGCCACCGCATTCTGAATCGAGACGACGCTGACCGGGAATGTGGTGCCGAGCCCGAAGGCGAACACCGAGAGCACGCTCAGCATCGCCCACAGCGGCAGCGTGACCAACATCATCAGTAGCCCGGTCGCGACCGCGGTGCCGGTGCCGAGGATCGCGACGTATTTGTAGCGCGGCAAGGTCGCCATCACGCGCCCGGCGGTCCATGCACCCAGCACCGAGACCGCGACCAACGGGATCAGCGCGAGGCCGGCTTCGCTGGCGCTGAGGCCATAGACGACGAGATAATAGATCGGCAGATGCACCGTCAGCCCGACGATGGCACCGACCGCGCAGCCACCGGCGAGAATGCCGAACGGCACCACGCTGCCGCCGAGCAGCGGCAGCGGCACGAACGGCTCATTGATGCGCCCGGCGTGCCAGATGAAGCCCACCGCCAGCAGCGCGGTCGCGCCGATCATCGCCAGCGCCTCAGGCGACGACCACGCCAGCCGCGTGCCGCCCCAGGTTAGCAGCAGCGTAAAGATCACCGCGCTCGCCATCAGCAGCACGCCGCCGAGCCAATCGACCTTGCGGCGGCGGTGAAACACCGGAATGCGTTTCATGCGCGGCAGCAACAGGCCGAGCCCGGCCGCTGCCAGCGGCACGTTGATCCAGAAGATCAGCGACCAGTGCAAATGTTCGGCGAACACGCCGCCGAGCACTGGGCCTCCGATGCCGGCCGCCACCCAGACGCCGCTGAAATAGGATTGGTAACGGCCGCGCTCGCGCG
>Ga0209952_1002792_pt1 | contig 12710 bp, 3 predicted proteins | sample ThiBiot_750_biof_2_FD_183951 | JGI IMG/M metagenome (GOLD analysis project Ga0209952, IMG submission 183951) | Wastewater bioreactor microbial communities from Cape Town, South Africa - Thiocy_cont_750_biof (SPAdes) | ecosystem: Engineered > Bioreactor > Thiocyanate-remediating >...
CATAGGTAGTTATCGAATATCTAGGTCTAGATGATTATAGATATCTGAGAAGGACTACTTTTAGTTTTCTAAACACAACAATAGAGTCGGAAACGCCATATCGGATTTAACATAATCACATCATAGAAAAATCTCTGTTTTTCCAAAATACGAATCTTCTAATGAGCAATAACCAGTTCCAAATTTTGAATATCTACCTATCAATTCAAACTCGCCGATCTGGATTATCCAGAGTACCATTAAGTTCCAACTGTCATTTGTCATCTATTAGGAGTTACTAAAGTCGATATTATTCTGACCTCTGAACCCGATTTATACTCAAATTCCAAATTCTCCGACTTCGATTATCTAGGGTCAGACAAACTTTCCATCATCATTGACCACTATTAGTGGCTTCTTAAATCGATGTTTTTTTACTTTTGAACCCGATTTGTACTCAAATTTGGACTCCGTGACCCCGATACAGACAGACAAACAAACGAATTTTTTTCAGATGACCCTCCTTACAGTCGAGGGAATAATTTCTCGGTCACAGAATATTTATTATTATGTTTTATAAATAATGGTACAAATTTTTGTTAATAATTTTAATTTTGATTCAACTTGTAATTTCAATTCTATTGGTAGACCATCAAAATGTATGAAAATAAAAATGAGCAGTTAAATTATAAAACCTCTACTTAACACAAGAATTAAAAATCACACACTCTGCAATGTTAAAAACTATTAATCAAAATTATCATTAAAGTACATTGCATCAGGTGGAAAATTTAACTACAAAAGTCATATCTATTCTGTTATTTTGAAGTCTCTTTAAAACATTCATTCAATAATTTCTTTCGATTTTGTTATATTTATGATTTATTTGATAGATGATATTTCTTAATAATTATGAACGAAGAAAACAAAACTGATCTGAATGTATTTATTATTTGTATCTAATGTTATGTGTAATTATAATAGCATGCAATGTACAAGTATTAAATTTCATATATCATTTGCATTTATATCTTTCAAAAGACACGGTTTGAGGGTACGAGTTTATAAGAAATATAGTTCCAAGCTAGATCCTACCATAATTTATCGTAATTCGGTCGTGCGAATTGCTTGCTCTGGATTTCAAGACAAATATATTTAAAACAATAGGTGACTACCTTCATAACATGAGTATAAAGATCCAAAAATGGATTCTTTTCTTACATTTGTTCATCTGTCTGTCGTATACACAGAAAACGTATATCAGATTAGTTTTCAAGATTGTTATATGTTGAATGCAGAAGTTATTCTGAGTTACAAAGACATGTTTTATTTTTCTCGACCATGTGAAAATGTTGACTCCGTTCTTTCTTAATGATATGCAACCAAAATTACAAAGAGAGTACAGTATGATACAGGTAAATAGCAACGTTACTCATGTTGTTTTCAATTTGTTTATTCCATTTCATGACTATTTAACATATGGAAATGGTTTTTTCACGAGAAAGCTTTTATTGTGAATAAATATGTGACACAACTCTATGATATCAATGTTCAATTATACATTCATATAAGAATCAAAGTCGAGCTATATACATGTAGTCATCTATAAATTTATAAATAAAAGAATGTTTATCTTTATCTTTGGCTGTTACAATAAAATAGCTTTTTTTATGTATTTCTATTTGTATTCGAATTCGAATTAGGCATCTTATGCTTATAATTGTATTGAGAAGCCCTGAAGAATGTTTAATTTTCAGATAAAATAACATGAAATGCGTGGGCAAAATTAACTCTACGATTTTTCAAATTAGTTTTTATAAGCATATTATTTTAATTTTCGACTTTGTTGATCACTGAAAAGCAGCAGTTGAGAAGAGAAAATAAGGTTCGAAATACAAAATTAACAGGTTTGTAAGAAAACTTCTAAACTATCTGCACCATTATTCGCTACAGCAAAATCAAGCTTTCTATCATTGTTAAAATCACCAACAACAACGGAGAACGGATGAGATCTGTATTCTAGTTGAACTAATACCATGTTTGCAAATGTACCATTATGATATCCGCGGAGTACAAGTACAGTGTTGACGTCATAATTAGCAACGATGATATCGAGTATGGAGTCATTGTCAAAATCACCCACAGCTACAGAGTACGGATAAGAATCAGTTGGATACATTGTTTGATTTCCAAAAGAACCGTTACCATATCCGAGAAATATACCGATATTGCTAGAATTACAATTGGCGACAACAACATCCAAATAAGTATCACCATTAAAATCACCAACGGCTAGAGAGCAGGGAGATGAATATGTGCCAGTGGAAAATGTCGTTGCAGTCGAAAACGAGATATTGCCATATCCAAGAAAGATACCAATGTTGTGAGTACCTGGATTGGCGACGATGATGTCCATGTAGTCATCATTATTAAAATCCTCGATGACGAATGATCGTGGTCGGGAATCATTGTCACATGTCAGTATTATTTGTTTGACAAAAATTACATCAACAGATCCAAGGAGAATACCCACGACATTGCTCCAGGGATTGGTGACAACGATATCCAGTCGAGTGTCGTTGTTGAAATCACTAACGGCGACAAAGGATGGCTGACGGCCAGCTAAATATCTCGTATCATTTTGAAAAGTGCCATCACCATATCCAATGAGAATACTAACATCATCGCTACCAGAATTGATGACAACGATATCCAGTCGAGTATCGCTGTTGAAATCACCAACAGCTATAGACGTTGGGGAAAAGCCAGTTGAATATCTAATTTCATTTTGAAAAGTGCCATTACCATATCCAAGGAGAATACTAACATCATTACTGCCATAATTGGCAACAGCGATGTCCAATCGAGTGTCGTTGTTGAAATCACCAACAGCGACAGATTGTGGAGAAGGGCCAGTTGAATATCGGATTTGACTTTGAAAAGTACCATCACCGTATCCAAGGAAAATACTCACATCATTGCTACGAGAATTGGCAACAACGATATCCAGTCGAGTGTCGTTGTTGAAATCACCAACAGCGACAGATTGTGGAGAAGAGCCAGTTGAATATCTGATTTGATTTTGAAAAGTGCCATTACCATATCCAAGGAGAATACTAACATCATTACTGCCATAATTGGCAGCAACGATATCCAGTCGAGTGTCGTTGTTGAAATCACCAACAGCGACAGATTGTGGAGAAGGGCCAATTGAGTACCTGATTTCATTTTGAAAAGTACCATCACCATATCCAAGAAGAATGCTAATATCATTGCTGTACGGATTGGCGACAACGATATCCAGTCGAGTGTCGTTGTTGAAATCACCAACCGCAACAGAGATTGGCCAAGAGCCAGTTGAATATCTGATTTCATTTTGAAAAGTGCCATCACCATATCCAAGGAAAATACTAACACTATCGCTCAAATAATTGGCAGTAACCATATCCAGTCGAGTGTCGTTGTTGAAATCACCAACAGCGATAGAGATTGGAAAAGTGATAGTTGAAAATGTCATTCGGTTTTGAAGAAAGAAATTATTGTATGCAACTAGGATGTCTAAATTATCACTACCATCATATGCCACAACAATTTCCGATCGTCTGTCGTTATTAAAATCGCCATGAGCGATCACATATGCATCGAAAAGTGAACCAATTCCAGCGTTTATTTGACTAGTAAATGTTGCTTTTCCATTACCAAGCAATATATCTACAAGCTTAGTGGGTACAGCAATATCAAGCTGCGTATCACCATTAAAATCAGCAATGGTAATGGTTGACGGAAGAGAATTCGAGGCAATTTTGAGCATACTTTGACTTGAAAAAGTGCCATTTCCATATCCGAGAAGGACACCAACATTATTAGTGGCGTAATTAGCAACGGTGATATCCAAGTTAGTATCATTATCCATGTCAGCAATCATAACACATCGTAGTTGAGAACCACCACTCGATGCGTAGCTCTTCTCGTTTTGAAGAATTCCCTTATCATATTGAAGTAATACACTAATATCACTACTATCAGAATTGGCGACAACCATATCCAGTCGAGTGTCGTTGTTGAAATCACCAACAGCGACAGCGTATGGCTGAGAACCAACTGAATATTTCATATTTTTCTGAAAAGTGCCATCACCATATCCAAGGAGAATACTAACATCATTGCTATACGCATTAGCGACAACGATATCCAGTCGAGTGTCATTGTTAAAATCACCAACAGCGACATATAGTGGATAAGAACCAGTTGAATATCTGATTTGATTTTGAAAAGTGCCATCACCATATCCAAGGAAAATACTCACATCATCGCTACCAGAATTGGTGGTAACGATATCCAGTCGAGTGTCGTTGTTGAAATCACCAACAGCAACAGATTGTGGATAAGAACCAGCTGAATATCTGATTTGGTTTTGAAAAGTGCCATCACCATATCCAAGAAGAATGCTAATATCATCGGTATGCGTATTGGGGACAACGATATCCAGTCGAGTGTCGTTGTTGAAATCACCAACAGCTACAAAGCCTGGAAAAGAGCCTGTTGAATATCTCGTATCAGTTTGAAAAGTGCCATCACCATATCCAAGTAGAATACTAACATCATTACTGCCATAATTGGCGACAACGATATCCAGTCGAGTGTCGTTGTTGAAATCACTAACAGCAACAGAGTATGGTATAGAGCCAATATGATACCTAGTTTGATTTTGAAAAGTACCGTCACCATATCCAAGGAAAATGCTAACATCATTACCATAATAATTGGCAACAACTATATCTAGTCGAGTGTCATTGTTAAAATCACCAACAGCGACAGAGAATGCCGCATAGCCAGTGAAATATCTAGTTTGATTTTGAAAAGTACCATCACCATATCCAAGGAGAATGCTAACATCATTACCATAATTGGCGGTAACGATATCCAGTCGTGTGTCATTGTTGAAATCACCAGCAGCAATAGAGTATGGCCACCTGCCAGTTGAATATCTAGTTTCACCTAAAAAACTCTCCAAAAAAACACCGAACAACACATCTATGGCAGCAGTGTCATTGCTAATAACGATGAGATCTGGTCGATTGTCTTTGTTAAAATCACCCGCAGCGAATGAGATCGATGAAAGAGATCCAGTCGAATACATCTTTGAAATAGTGAATGTACCATTTCTAGATCCAATAAGTACACCTATATTGTTAGTACCTTTATTAGTGATTACTAGATCCATTTGTTTATCTTGGTTTACATCAACGGCACCGATCGAGTATGGAGAAGCATTGTCGAAAGAATAAATCGTTCGATTGGTAAAAGTTCCGTTGCCACTGTTCAGAAGTACCCCTATTTTGTTTGTTCCCGGAAGAGCAACAGCGATATCGAGAAAAGTGTCATTGTCAAAATATCCTACAGCAATTGAGGATGGATGAGAGCCGGAACTTGTTGAAAATATGACTTGATTTCTAAAAGTACGGTTGTCATTTCCAAAAAGTATACCAATATTGTCTGTTCCATAGTTGGCAATGGCAAGATCTAAATAATTGTCGTTATTAAAATCTCCAGCGATCAAAGAGAATGGAAGAGAATCATAACCCGTTGAATATGTTACTGAATTCGAAAAGCTGCCATTTCCATATCCATAGAATATGATTATACTATCGCCTCCATAGTTAGCTGTAGCTACGTCAAGTAGTGTATCATTATCGAAATCAGCCAAACAGATCGCAATTGGACGGGATGCTGCAGTTGAAAGCTGTATTTGATTTGCGAAAGATCCATTATTAAATCCAAGAAATATACCAACATTGTTAGTGCCAAAATTGGCAACTACAATATCTAATTGAGAATCATCGTTAACATGGCCAACAACGACCATGTATGGAGTAGAGTAAGAACCAGTTGTATATTTTACTGGTTCTGAAAAAGTATCGTTCCTATTCCAAAAATATACAGCTATAAGGTTAACAAGAGAATTAGCAACGACCATATCGAGCCACGCATCATTATTGAAATCGCCAATGGCAACAGATCGTGGGCCATAGATGTATTCTATCGGTTTTGGAACGATTGATCTAAAGTTGACTTCACATTTTGGGGCTAAATAACACAAGAACACTTAAATAAAGCCTGAAAAACTGCTTCGATTTACTTTCTACATTTGATTGTATCGAAATTATTATAATTTCAACAATGTCTCATTAAAAAAGCATCGGATTATTCCAGTCAGATCTTGATGAGTAGTAGTATTCTCACTAGGATCTTCTCAAAACTTTTTGAGTTTTACAACTTAAATTGATTTTTCCCTCATTTTCTTGTTTTCTAATGAATTTTGGAATCGAATAAACGACAATAATGATAAACAATAGTAATAAGAAAACAACTTAGTAGCTCTATGATTATTTATTAATATTTTTCGACGGAGCGGAACAATGACTTAGTTTCACTTTTTTCCTAGAGTAGTGTACAATTTTCTCTGTCTCATCATACAATAATGATATAGCATAATCTTAGCTTTTCTAAGTGACAAAATCACTACTTTATTCTTGATTAGAAGAAATTTATTGCTGATGTAATAGTTATGAAAGTAACATGGAAGCTCCGACGTATACTAATGACTATCAGATTCATATGACAGAAAATATCAGACAAAAATAATCGCATTCGATTTTTTAGTAAAAGCTTTCCTCTGGAAAAAAAATAGTAGCAACTCGTATTTGTGTCGTTGTTTTCTCGTCAGCACTAATTTCAAGTTGAAAACTGAAAGAGTAGTGATGGATATAAATTTCTTCTCATTTTATAATCTGTTTTTGAGCAAATACATTGAGATTTGTTTATCAAAAATTAGAAATACTTCTGAAAAAGCGACCCTATTTCTAGTCTTTATCATATTGAATAAGAAGATTGCAAAAAAAAAGAATAACATACCTTCTTGTTTTGGTACGGTAAAACAAATAACCAATATACTGATCAGTATTGCTACACTTGAGAATATAGAGAATGCAACGAACGGCTTCGTTATTATATTCAATACTCGCCAAAGATAATATTTTCTAACAAAAAGCAATAAAGACTGTTTGATATAAAACAAAAAGAAGAAATACATACGGAGGTTTAAAAGTTATACGTGTCTTTCGTCGATTATGATTCTTATTCTTAATGTTTCCTGTATCGTGTTCATTTGAAACCGAGTTCAAGTTCTCATTTACATCGACAGAAACAGTCTGTTTAGAAAAGACACGATTGGACACTTGAATACTATTATCCATCGGAGGCAGTTCAATCTATGAGAAGACAAAAAGTGAGAACATATATTCAATAATCAAGAATTTCTAAAAGGAACTACCGATTGAGTAGTTATCGTGATTAATCTCAACAGTTTTTCAATTTTCTATTCGATTTTCCAAGGAAAAAACAATGATATAACTTCAGATGCTTTGTATCATGCTCAAGAATTTACAATCAAAAGCTCAGGAATAAATCTCCAGATCAGTAAAATGACGTTAAGATTCAGTACACTAAATATACCGCCAAGGTATTTCCTCTACTTTTCAGTGTTTTACAATAACTATTATTTTTATGCGAAACCAGAACGTGAATGTTTTAAAACTATGTCTATTTTAATTTTCTCTACAATTTGAGATCAACAGATTCTAAGTTGATAATATATCTGCAAACTTGATTGTCGTCATAAATAATAAAAAAAACTTCTTAAGCGTACCCAAAAGTAATGTTGAAAATATTTTATTTTCTTTGAGTGCTGTGTGAAGAACTAAAAACTTTAGCTCAACTGCGGGTGTGATTGAAAATTTCTGTATATGAAAGTTATAGCTTAGATGAATAGATATATATAAAGAAAAAACTAATTCAAAATATTTAACAACTGGGCTCCACAAATAAAAAAAGCGTCGTGACGGAATCACATTTTAAAAATGACCAAATTTTTTCAATGTCTATTTCTCCAGAAAGTTGTCTATAACCACTAAGTATAAAGAAAATGGCATCACATTGGCAAACAGCAATAAAAAAAACATATTAAATCGCTCTTCCGATAACGTAAAAATTTTTTTATGAAAGTATGAAGTATATGCTAGATATTACAACTAAAGTAACACCTTCAATTCTGACATTGAAAGATAACTCGGAATCCGTCATAGATCAGTTTCAGAATTTAATACTCAGGTACTAAAGTCTTTTTGAATATCTAAGAATATGTCGAAAATACAGCATACGAGAAAAACAATGTTTCTGTTTATTTCGAAAAAACGTACTTGGTCGATCTAATGGTGATTCCATGACGCTCTTTCTAAGGAAATAGCAATGTTCGTTGAAAGCTAATTAGTTGTTTGGATAGAGCGAAAAAAAATAGCATTAAATCACTTATTTTTGCAATCAAATACGTTTTGTTTTCGGCTAAAAATGAGTTATAGATTATTTTCGTGACGGAATCACCACCATAAATAGACTACTTTTTAAATACAAATACCTGCCTTGAGGAACGATAATGCTTAGATCTCTTTTTATCAGTAAAGAACTTGATGAAGACAGTTTTAAAATATGTGATCAGTTTTGAAAAAAAATCACATCAGTTTGTATAAAAAGTTAGAAAACTCATTTGGTGAGTTACCCATTGTATTCTTCATTAGTAAATTTTTGTCTAGTGAAATTTTCATTTACTTTTTAACTAAAATAGCATTGTTTTTTTTTTCTACTAACCATACTTTTTTAGGAAAAGGATCAAACAGGAAAAGTAAAAAAAGATAAAGTCGGTTTTCTTTGCAATTGTTAGTTTGTTCGAGGATGAAATCAATATGGTTGAAAAACAGCTGATTTTTTAAAGCATAGCATAGGCCAAACAAAAGGCAAATAAAAATATATGACTACCTTTTTTGTAAGATCTTGTATGTAGTATTAGCGCTTTGTTGGACGAAAAGTTTTAACCATCGAAGAAACTCTCATCTATTTTGCCCGTTCTACTTTTCAATACAATGGAGGCTTGTCCATTGCTTGAAAAACTCTGGTCGAGCCGCTGAATTTGTACACTATTTCATTCAAAAAAAATGTATTTTGATTAATCACCTCGTTTATTAACAATCACATTATCGTCTTCCTCATCAGCAACGACTAGTATATCATCACTGTCTTCATTGATTTATTTTTCTAATTATAACAATAATAAATAACTTTGACAGCTACAGCAAAAACAATTTTTAATTACATGAGTGACCCATGGGTGGGCTGGGCCGTACTAAGGTTTGATAGCCCACGGCCCAGCCCGGAGCTCTGGTTTGTCATACAAAGCAAGAAGATACAAAAGTCAATATAAAAACTCTAGTGGAAATTAGTCGATATAGAGAACTAAAATTAAGCTGGATAAAATAGTATCAGTCAGTGTCTGGCACAGTTTCAGGGAAAAAATAGACGCCTGGTCTACGAATGATGTGTACAGAATGAAAAATTGACGTTTGGAAGTAAAATATACTCTTTCAACCACATTGTACCCCCTGACAATCATTTGCATCCTCGTGTATGGCTATAATTAGAGAAAATTGATTGCCAGCCGAAATGACAGAATTTCAACTATTTAGAAATAAGAGGGGTATCATACATATAAGATATTGCCGATACTGGAGAAGTGTAAGGAGATGCGACATATACTCGGTGATATTTTTTTAAAATTTTAGCCTAAGACTCTCTCAAGAGTTGCCGCATTTCACTACGCTTCCCTACCATCCTCGATATCCTGAATACGTGACACTATTGAGAAAATATACTATGATACATACTCTATATATCCTCCATTTTTATAGGATGCGCGACTTTACGAGTGTTCCAAATTATGTCCTCTTCTATATTTAAAAAGACTTATGAATATCCATAAATTCCTGCACTCGATAAAAATGTAGGGTATATTGAGTTTAGATGATGATATATTAGGAAAGACCTGTACGCTATAAAAAGCAGAGGGTATAAAAAATATAGGTCATGTTTTATTTCTAAACACTCCCAATATCCTCCTTTCGTTTTGAAATTCAATGCTTCTTTCATGGTTTTGAGTTCAGATTTAAATAAAATAGACTGTTGTATGAACTAGGTATAGTGCAGAATAGAAATAAAAAATATTCGACCGACGAACTATGGAACTATTTTCACTCTTACCTTTGTATGAGAAATACAAAAGATACTCACAAACCTAAATGAATATATATATATATATATATACATATTAAATGCGTTATCACGATTTTTCTCTTACATTTTCTTTCTGATTAATGTGACATGCCTAATTAGGCATGGCAGAGATAGAAATAAAAAAAAAATTCAAGAGACGAATTATGAAATTATTTTTACTTTTACTTTTTTATGAGAGATACTCACAAACCTAAATGAATCGCAAGTACGAATGAATAGATATATATATATACATATTAAAAGCGTTATCACGATTTTTCTCTTACATTTTCTTTCTGATTAATGTGACATGCCTAATTAGGCATGGTAGAGATAGAAATAAAAAAAAATTCAAGAGACGAATTATGAAATTATTTTTACTTTTACCTTTGTATGAGAGATGCTCACAAACCTAAACGAATCACAAGTATGAATAAATAAGTGTGTTGAGGGTGAGGGTGAGTATTATATAGAAGAGTGTGCTACAACTAGTTTCGATCTTTGCCAAAGATCATCATCAGATAGCTTTAACACTGCATAACAAGTAGCGCTCATCCGATGGATTCGCTGACCCTTTTCTGAAAGAATAACATTTCATTGGGAATTAAGAACTGTGTTAAGTTTCAGCCAAAACTTTATTTATATTTTGAAGAGAATAAGCAAAAAACAAGCAGCGACGTATGAAAAAAACAAAAGGAATCAGAGTGAAAAAGATAGAGAAAAGGAAAAAACGTCTTGTACATATGTACGTTTATGAAGAGAAGAGAATGGAAACAGAAGAAAGAAGAAAAAGAACAGCAGAGATATAAGAAATAAATTAGGGATATGCAATTTCAGTTCCAGTAAGCATTAACACCGACTGCACTGACATCAGTGTTCAGTAGTACGCTGACATACTAATATTGATTTTTTTAAATTGTCATTTACATATGAAATAGCATGACATCTCTCGATATATATCTTAATACGTAGAAGATTTTTGTTGGATGAGAACATATCGACTAAATAGGGTATCAGGCATCAGACGTTTTTATTTCAGTTGATTCCACTTCCTACAAAATTATAATAGAGAATAAATGAATGCTGTACTTTGATTGTCATCATATGACATGCACTGTGTTTTGGGCAATATTTTTATCCTTTATTTGTAAATGTTTTTCTTTTTACCGTTCTGTTCGCTTCTAACTTTATTCTTGCCTGATTGTTTGTTTCTCCAATATTCACACATGCAGCTCGATAGAAAACTCAACGTCCATAACATCGCTTCTTCGAATGGCTCGTTCGATTTAATATGGTAAGCACTTGGAAAGGAAAAAATTAAATATCCGACCGCTTCATCTTTCTGCTTCGCCTATTTTCTTCGTTGCATCGTATTGTATTATTTTGTATATAAATATTTCTTATTCGAATGTTAAAAATCATTATTAATTTGTAGAGTTATGTGCATTCTGCCGCTACTGTTTTAGATATTTATTTTATATTGAAAACTGCTGTATGTATGTCAATTATATAATTTTATATTACATAATTATCTGCATCTATTAGTTCCAGTATTTTAGATTGATCCAATTGAATTTCATCTTTTGAAAAATATCCAAAAATGTAAACATTTTAATTATACATTCCTCAATACTTATCATTTTTGTCTATCTAATTTATAAGTGTTATTTCCTTCTGTTTCAAAATAAAGAAAAAAAACGAAGTTTAATGTGAGAGTTCCGAATGAAAAGATAGCATTTATATAAATAAATTCAGATGCATGTATGGGTGGCACTTTACTTTTACTTTACCTTATTTACTTAACGCAAAACTATTTTCATTTTTCCGGAAAAAAATCCACTTTTCTATGTTCCATGACTATTTGAAAATTATTTCATGAAAAATTCTTTAAACTTTGAAGGCTTTCAAATAAAAAACTTCTCATAATCCTTATCTTTTACTATCAGTAAACCTCGTTTTTCACGGGCTTTCTTTTCGTATAAAATTCATTATATGCCCTATTGGAAATAGTAGCGGTACCCCCCCCCTGGCAAATTATTTTTTCCAACCCTGTAAATTAAGTATTCTGTTTACGATTTACGAATCATTTCGAATGAATACAAAGTCAAAGCCGTCTGATGAGATTCTTTAGCCGAAATCGAAAAGAGCAGAGAATACCAGTGGGAGTGAATAGCTGCGACAACGAATTTATTGCTCATCTCAGAAAAACAGTCAAGTTTACATCTTCTCTTCCAAATGAACAATATTATCCAGCACCTATTTAATAAGTGAATATGTCGAAGGAAGTGACTTTTGCTGAATAGTCAATGCGTTTTTGTAAAAGTCAAGTGCTTTTGAGTAGTCCCCCATGCGTTCATATACCCCGCTGATGCTGTTGTAGGAAGTAGCCAATTTAAGGTGATCCGATGACAGAACTTTTTCATAGATTTGATGCGCTTTTGAGTAGTTGCCAATATCGTTATATACTTCCCCAATATTGCTATACAACTTTCCCAGTAAGGAACCATCAGAAAGCGAATCGTCTTCATGAAATTCTTGCTGTTCCAAGTTGTCACCTACATTGTTATATATTT
>Ga0209952_1002796_pt1 | contig 12706 bp, 9 predicted proteins | sample ThiBiot_750_biof_2_FD_183951 | JGI IMG/M metagenome (GOLD analysis project Ga0209952, IMG submission 183951) | Wastewater bioreactor microbial communities from Cape Town, South Africa - Thiocy_cont_750_biof (SPAdes) | ecosystem: Engineered > Bioreactor > Thiocyanate-remediating >...
AAGTATTTGTGAAGTTGGTTGTGGGTTTTATTTAATCGGTTCATCGATCACTACATTATTTACAATGATATTATTTCAATTGAAAATTCTCATACTTATTCTGGTACAAATGAAAACAATAACTAATCATTTATTTTTATTAATACAATGTCATTCATTGGATTATCTTCTACGATTTGGTCTTAATATGGATCAATGGATAAATGCAAGTATTGCGATTGAACGAGTCTATACAATTATGCAAGGTGTTCATTTTGATAAGAATAAAAGTCGAAAATTAGCAAGAATTGTTCTTATTTGCTTGAGTATTTTCAATGCTGTAACCATCATTCATGATCCTATCCATCGAAGTTTAGTTTCAGAAGGAAACGAACATGATGAAATAAGAAGAACATGGTGTATTGTTCAATATAATTCCCATGTTTCTATCTACAATTATTTTATTAATATTGTTCATCTTATTTGTCCGTTTATGATCAATTTATCATGTGTCATTATTTTAATATATAAAAAATCTCAACAACAACTAAATGTTCACAAACATTTACATTTTCAATTTGTTTTACTGCAACAATTTCAAGAACATAAAAATATATTAATAGCTCCGATTGTTTCAATTCTACTTGCATTACCACGTTTAATTATTATGTTTATAACAAAATGTATTAAATCACCAAATGATGTATGGTTACCTCTTATTGGTTATTTGATCTCATTTATTCCAACAATGCTTACATTTATTATATTTGTATTACCATCAAAATTCTATCGAAAAGAATTCTCGAAAACTGTTCAAAAATATCGAGCAAATATACAGCGACGTGTACAAATTTCAAAAGAGTGATTTTAAGTATAAATAAAACTATAACAGTGAACTTATTTTTCTCTTTCTAAATATGACAAAAAATATATAAAGAAGAAAGGATTGAAAAGCAAAGTTTTAATTTGACGCTATATAAAATTTCTGAATACGACTAAAATCATAAGAATTAAGAACATATATATTACCATATCTATCGAACACGAAATCTGTGGGATGACTCAATTGATTAGATTTATTACCATAGCCATTGCCACCAACAATAATAGTATTATCAGAAGCTCCATTGATTCTACGCATTATTCGATAATTGTTTCGATCACTCACATAGAGATTGCCGAAATCATCAACAATGATTGTTGATGGATAATAAAATTGTATTGAAAGCTCTCCTTCGCCATATCCACCAGCTACAAGAATGCCTTCCTTCGCACCTTTTACCCATTTCATTACACGAATATTAAGATCATCCAACACGTATACTGAGTAATCTTTATCGACAAAGATAGAACCTGGTTGATGAAGACGTGTGGAATCATCTCCTGGACCATTTCCACCCGCAACAAGAATATTTTCATGCGTTTTTACATTCCAACGTCGTACTTCATGTTGCTCGCGATTACTTACATATAAATAATCTTGATCATCAATTGCAAGCTTATAACAATCAATGTTAGAAATGAGGATGTTTCCATTGGTTGTATTTCGAAGTGACCATTGTACAATTCGTCTATTTCCACGATCACAAATAATAATTGAATTATTTTTTCTATTTACAATAATATCTGTTGGCATTGATAATTGATTTGTTTCAGATCCATTTCCATTTCCACCTACAACGATACGTTTTTCTGTGAAATTATTTGACCATACCTCAACATGATTATGTTCATGTCTACATATATAAAGATTATCACTGTCATCAATATCTATGGTGTCACTGTTAACATAGCTATCAATCAAAACTGTGATTCCATATTGTCTCCATTTTGTTATATTCGTTAAACTTAGATTATACAATGGAACTAATATAATAATAACAAAAAAAAGATTATTATTTACTGAGCATATGTCACTATTCTTTACCGAATTCTTTTTCTTCTGTACTTTGTGTCGATGTTGTTGTTGCTGTTATTAGCTTGTTTTTTGCTTTTTTCATTTGCAGAACAACAGTTGGAACAGTCACAATAGTAACAATTAAAATACCAATGATTAAAATTAAAATGAATCTCTTACAACATAGATATGCACGTCTAAAAATGTTTCAATATACATTACATTCTTTTCGATTAAAAAAATACCCGTTTTTTACATACTCAGAAACGTTTTGTAAAGATATTGACGATTCCAACTTAACCATTGATGATATTTTTTGAAGAATGATTTTAAAAAAAGAGCGTTGATAAATGAGAAATCTGTTAATTTAATTTTTTGATTAAAGTGTCAGATGGTAATATTTTGTTAACGAAAGTCAAATGTTTGTCGATTTATTAGATATACTTGATGTAAATATTCGAATGATTTTCTTCAATACCATTCAAAATTTAGTAAGTATAAGACACAACATGGTCGATAAGAAAAGAAAATTCAAAGAAATTACGACAAAGTAAAATAATTCATAAAGATGAATTGAATTGTATTGAAAACTTATCCAATGAAATGTTCTTTGAAATATTTATACAGCATTCTCAAATCTTAATCATCGTTTTCAACAATTAGTTACATCCAGTTCACGCATTCAATATACAATAACTCCGAACTTTTTAACAACAAAACAAACCTTTTTCAATCAATTATTATCGAAGATATTGAAAAAATCCATTAGAAATTGAAAGTTTTACATCTTGATGTTGGTCGTTGGCAAAAATTTCTTTCACAAAATGTTACAATGGAGAATTAAATCAATTGATTTCACCATTTTGGATGGAAAAAAGTTTAATTTTCGATATTCACTATTTTCTTCGTCCATACAAGTAAAACAACATTTATATCTATATTCTTTCGATTTATTTTCTCGTTTTTAGAACTCGATGGTATAAATATATGAATTCTTCTATTGAATATTCGAAATCAACTCAATTAACAATATAAATTTCACACAAGCTTATGATTTAAGTATAAAACAACAAATATCTATTGAAAGATTAATGCAAATGCTACATTTATTACCTGATTTGCTTACATTAAAAATCAATTCTTTATCATTTTATGGAACATTTTCATTTCTCAATCAAGTCTTTCCAACAACAACAGATGATCAAACCATCAAACAATTAAATGAAATGATTGATGATGAAAAACTTTTAGTGGATTATACAATTCATCGAGAACTTTATAATATTTACTTAACATGGAAATGACTTTTGTTTTATTTATTCTTTCGTAAAATTCGGTGCCCGGATCTTTTGCAATGGTAGTGTGATTTCAATTGAGACAACAGCTCTTCGATATTTGAAACATTTTCTAATCCATTGTCTCAATTCGGACCATATACCAATAATGACCCAAGGAAGAAAAAACCAGACGAAATTTGGAAAATATGTTATGTAATTACGGCGAATATTGGCAAGTAGAGTTGAATAATGGATTGTTTGCATAGTACCAACGATGACAACTGGTATCCAAGAGATGGCATACAATCCTGAAATCGAAAATAAATGAAATGCCATTGTTCGCTGTTGTTTCCATGTGACTTCTTGATTGACATGCCGTTTTTGTAATAGAACTCGTATAAAAAGTATTATATCGGATATCAAATTGACAATTGTAGGCAATCCACAATTAAATATCCAATTATACAGAGACAAGATTGGATTAAAAAGAAAACAATTCATGACTCCACATACATTACTTGTATAATTCCATTTACTTCCATCGCATGGATAAAGAACGACCACGACAAAATCAAATATTGTTGGATAAATGATGCAGAAAATCAACGGAAGATGAAATAAGAAGATACGCTTTCGACGAACTCTCATCATGTGTGAATTAAATATCAACATATGTCGTTGAATTGAAATAGTAGCCATAAGAAATTCACTCATGGCATTAAACACAAAAACGCAGAAAGTCCAGAATGTACAATAACTAGGTGTTGCAGGACTTACATAGTTCAGTCGAAGATAATGAAGAGTTTGTGGCATATTGAATAACAATTGAAGAAAGTTTGGTATGAGCAAAATAAATACAGATAGATTCTGTGCGCTACGAAGAACATTTCGATAATTGCCAACGAAAATAAAGATAACAATATAAAGTGCTAATGCTTGAATTTCAAGACATAGTAGCAAATAAAAAGTACCACGATTCAATGCAACTTGATATTCGTCAAAGATAGACATTGTTTGAGTTGTGTTCGTCATTGTGATAGAGATACGCACAAAGCTTCTTATTCTTAAAGATGTGCCAAAACCTATCCGATATCGAATAATCCTCTTATTTTTTAACAAAAATTTTCTTTTATAATTTAATTAAAAAAAAACCAGGTATGGAACCTTATCGTCGCCTACTCTCTACTGAAAGAAAACTATCATAAGTATCGTTTTTCACAGAAAGATGACTATAAATAGAGTACTCTACAAATTTTAATTCTTAATTAATTATAGCATGTTAAAGAATTGATTCATGGAACATCTGTCAAACAAATTTCAATCTCTCCAATGGGATTTGCTTTTTTTCTCCTTCTTCATACTTCACAATAATTGTATATCGATCACAATGGTCATATGCAAATTTGAAATACCTATCGATATATATAAATCATTTTCACACGTTTCTGTCATATACCAAAATCAGGACGACATAAAAACTTAATGTATATCTAGTTCCGTTTGCTCTTTTGATTTATTGTACATACATGATAAATCGAAAACACTCACTTCAACTTCCGTTTTTCGTTCGATATAAATGAGATGGAAATACATACATTCATTCATTCAAATCATCAAACATGGCCAAAAATACAATACTTATGATTGCTGTTGCTGTCATTCTCATGGTGGTAGTTTTTCATGTTGACATTGCCGATGGTCAAATCTGGATATGCAATCCTGGTTATGCCAACTGCAATAATGGTTATTGCTGCCCATGGACTCATCCTATTTGTGTAGGTATCGGCAAATGTTGTCCTTTGGACTATCCAATTTATTTCAATAACAGATGCTATCGTTGGCTCGGACGATCAATTGGTGATGGTAACAATTCAACAGCTGATGCGGTACAAGCAGCTCCCAAATTGGGTTAATTAATCGTTTCCTTTTCTTTTCTCTTTCCAATAAAAACGAGCAACTACGTAGATCAAAAATGATAATGAAAATTTTCTTTCTTTTATTGAAAAAAAGATTTGTCACTATTAGTCTTGCTGCTGAAATTCAATTTCAGTTGGATTTCCTTTCGTTATCCTTCTGACAGTAAAAGACATTCCAGGTAAAATAACTACTTCTTCTTCTCAATCGTTCTTCCAATTTCATAGCAAACAATTTAGCTACGGAAGGATTTTTCGATGTTGATGTTAAAGTTTTTGGAGCAACTAATCTATTAACTTGATATTTACCGAGATCACGTTCGGTGCCAGACATACCTCGATATGTACGGCCACAATGGCCATAAATTGCACCGACAAAGTACACTGCCCAATTCTGAGCTGTTTCCATAATTTTAAGAAGACGACAGTCAAGATTCCGTCTGATGAATGGTATGTTACTTCCGGTACAACAGGCGGATCTTCCATATGTGCTAGCATTTTATTTAACTCCTTACCGAAATTGCTCGAAGTTGTATAAGAACAAAGTAGATAAGTACCATCGTTGGTGACGACAGCTTTCTCTAATAAATCCCAAACAACAGTCATACCCGATGTTTTCGTTAGTTTTTCGGTAGCTCGTATTTCTTTGAGGACTCTCTCAATACTCCAGTGTCGCATATATCCAAGGAAATCCAAAATATCTTGTCCATCCTGATCCATCATCCATTCAAGTGTAAAATCTTCTCCAGAAAAACGATCCCTAGGATCGGACAGTATGTGATTCAATAATTGCTGAATTCGTTGCTACGTTGATAGGTGCTTCATACATAGATTTTTCTTCTTGAACGAGTTGAGCGATGATATTATGAATGACTTCGATTAAATGCTGATTAGATTCCGGTGCTTGAAGACCAATACTTAGAACTCGTTGATATTCATTTAAGGCTGTAGTAATATTACCCTTCTTATGAAGGAGACTGTTGATTTTTGAGCAAGTATTCATCAATAAATGGGAGTCAAGAGGTGAAAAGAGAGACGTTGCACCATTCACTTTCTCTTCGCCCAATTGTTTGTATGCGAAAAATAGTGTGTTTTGATAAGGTTTTTCATATCTCATCGGGGTCTACTTGCAGCCAAAATATAAGATCTAAAACGCTTGAACACCTCTGTATGATTTCGAATATTAGCTGTTCGCTAATAGAGATTATCATTCGAAGAAATTTTGATTAACTCGCTTGTCAAAAAAATTACCTTAGTTTCCCATCAAAAGTTAAACGTTCATGTCAAAACCTGTCATTTTTTTATGTTATAAGAAGATCATCATTAGACGGATTTAATTATTTCTCTAAACCTCTCTTCAACATCAAAATATTATCCTCAGATAGAAAGATATTTCTATCGCACTTCGGGGTAAAAACGCTCTTTCTTTTCTCATTCATTAAATTACTAATTTTCTATAGAAACATGTCTCTATTTTTCATCATAGTCGTAACGTTTAATTGTATATGCATCATCAACTTTGGTCTCTCATTACTCATATCAACAGTTATACTCACATTCTTAATCAAATCTTTCAAGCATAATAATAATATCAACTCAATATTATTCACTAATTGTTACATAGCAATGTTTAGTTCTTCGTTAATTGCTGTGATTGTCTGCATTTTTACATTAAAAGGCGATTATGAAATATATATAGTACAAGAAACCTTCAGTTGTCGAATATTAGGATATATATTGTATGTCTCTCTTGCAGCTACTATGAATGCTTTTAGTTTGCAGGTTTGTTGATTTTTTTTACAATTTATACGAAAAGAAAATATGAATTCTTTTAGGCCATATTTCGTTTTTGTTGTGTTCTATATCCGACAAAACTCTGGTTCCAAAAACGAGTGACATATATTATTCTAATATTATTTTTCTGGATTTTTGCTTTCATTATCATGCTTCCTCTACATTTATGGTTTGATATCAGACTTATTCCTGGAGAAAATGTATGTCTAACCTCGACAAAAAGTGCTCGGGGTTTAATTTGGATTATAATGGGACCCTATGGTTTACCAATAGTTATTATTAATACTATTTATCTCAAAATAACATACTATCTTCACAAAACCACAGCGGTTATTTCAGCGAGTGCCAAACGAGACATTCTTGTCATTCGTCGCATTATTGTCATTTTAATCATACTACTTATGATTGGAACACCCTCGATGATATTAATGCTGATGTTAATATTTACGAAAGTAGCTGAACCGTTTTTCTATCGTATATCTGCTATAACAATTAGTTTATCAATGAGCACATTAAGTGTAGCATTGATTTACATATCACCACAATTAAAAACTTTGATTATTCGGTCATTCAAGAAACAACAAGTGGTACCGTTTACTATGAAAACTCGTACAGCGATATAATTACGGAAAATTATTTGATACTTTCGTATTTTACTTAGTGTATCGAAAATATCGTTGGTCTTATACAGAATCTGTTGTGAGATGATTGTAATTAGAATAGAAAACTTTGCCAACTATCTTTGTCACGAATCTACTGAATGTTTATTTGGATCAAATAAAATGTACAGCAAACGTACACACAAGAATGCACTATTAAAAGAAATTTCTTCGTCTTTTATACCCATCGTTCGTCTATCTTTATTCCTTTTCGAACTAGTTGGTGTCCAGTCTCGTTCAATCATTCTTATCATTGTCACTATTTATTCTCTCTGATTTTTCAAATCGATATTTGTCTACAATTTGGTGTTCGTCTTCAATTTAATGCTAATCTTCAATTAGATGCTCATTTACAATTTAATTTACTTGCTTCTTTTTTCTTTTTTTATATACTATATGAAACGATTCAACATGCTGATGAAGAGGGTGTAACAAAGCTGTCATGATCATACGAAATAGGTCAGATTATTTTAGAACTAAAGTTTCTTCCAACAATTTTGTTTGCCGATATCGAACATCCGATCGATATTTACACAAGTTGAAATAAGATCCTATGTTTTCTCTGAAAACAACTTTTGGAAATTACGAAATCTTCGCTGATTTTTGCATTTTTATTAGCATTGTTCTCGAAAAATTCAAAAGAATATTGATATTTATCGTTTAGTTTTGTTAAATGTCGATTGAAACAGTTTCTTTCCAATTATTGTCTCACTAAATTCTTTTCGATAAGTACTCGATGGCATTACATAAAGAATAAAGCCAAGTACTTGAGGAATATTTGAAATTAGATAAGAAATAAGTAAGATATGCTGTTGCCAAATACGTAATTGTGTACAAGCAAAGCTAAATGTGAAAATTGTTTGAGGTAAAGCAGATAAAATAATGATAGCAGGCGTAATGTAGAGTTCTTTTTGCGTTCGAAATTGTTTCTTTAATACTTGACCAAATGTTGTTTTCTTGCTTGTCGTCTTTGCTCGACTGCGTGCAGCTAAAACAATCATAATAGTAACGCAAATAATTTGAATAAGAAATGGACAAAGATGATGAATAAGTGTATGAATTCGATTGTAAGTCGAAATTAAATTCGTAGTAAAATTCGTTACACAAACGTATAACTCGTTGGAATAATGTTGAATTTTCGTGTAATAGATTATTTCATGAATATGCATCGAAAGAAGAATAGTTAATGTCAAAAGACTTATTCCAATGGATATATGAATATTTTTTAGAAAAGATAGAGTTGGAAAAATAGTCATAAGAAGACGATCAATCGTAATCAAACTTGTTAACCAATAGGATGATCGTGTCGTCACTGAGAGTAAATAAGAAATTATTTTGCATGATCCAATACCAAGAATTCCAATAGTTATTTCAATAAATTTGAATAGTAAACAAAATAGAGTCATTTGATTGAGATAACTTATCATCAGTAAATAAGTGCCAACGTTAACTTTTCGAGGTATTGACCGTCTGAATGTACTGATTGAACAAATGTTATTAAATAATCCGACGATAAAGAAAAGGCAAATTATACAGACATAGATAATCTTCACTGTTTTCGAATAATTGACAAAAAGTGAATCAAGAGTAAAGCTAAATGCTTGCATATTAAATTCACATCGATGTCCTTGATGACAGAACGGACATAAACAAATAAAATCATTTGCATCTTTGAGATTGCCTTGAAGACATTTTGCTCCAGATAAACATTGCTCACAATGATCATGTTCAATATCATTGATGAAACATTCGGCACGATATTGTTGACACAAACAAAAATTAATTTCATCATGAAAACAAACTTGTTTCGTGTCGTTTGCACAAATCTTATGATATTTAAAAACCAATGGAACGGAATCGTTTTTTTCTAAAGAAATAAATTCACCTGACGAAAGCAAGAACGAAGCATGTGGACAATATGCTGGAGATGATGTGATATTAATTTTCCGTCGCTGTAAAAGATATACAAGAAAATAACGTGGATATATTGTTAAATCTTCATAAATTTTGAGTAATCCCATGAGTGGTGCTTCAGTATTAGAATGATATAGTTCAATGAATTTTGGCAAGCCATGATATACCTGCTGATTTTGTATAGTAAGTTTCATAGCACGGTTCATTAGATATACATTATAGAATTGAATAACCGTCGCACGAATAGATAATGTTTTTGTCATGTTTAAATTAATAAGAACAGATGCTTTATCATGTTGACAATGTGATCCATAGAAACGGTCTGAACATATGCAAAGAAATGGATTTTCCCCGCTTGGATCATAACGAGGAGAACAAGTTCCATTGTTTAAACATGAGTTTGAATTGCATTCATCGTATTTGACATGACAACGTGGTCCAAAATAGCCCAACGGACAAATACAATGAAGTTTGATAGTTTTCGTTTGTGAATTCGAATCATCGGGTCGACAAAGTGCATTGATTGAACAATAGTTCTCACAACGAGGCTCATACTTACTACAATTTTTTCCATAATAACCACTTTTACAAGAACAATAAGAAGAATGATTTTGATTAAAAATCGTAAGACAAGTTGAATTTTCATTGCAATTAACTTCTCGACACGGACTCAACGTGATATTTTCGAGCCAAGTTGGGAATTTTAATACGACAGCTAAACGAAATGCTGGTAAATAATCGAAATAAATTGGATAATGCCATGAACCAATTTCTTTTATATTATGATTTTTTTCGAGAATAAACATATCGAAATGAACTGCATATGGATGATGATTGATGATATCAGTTCGATTGAAATAACGTTGTCTTTTCCTAATACGCATTTCAGTAGAATGTAAATATCGTAAATAAAACTTATATTTCATTCTTTGAATTTGTTCGATTTCTGGAATACTATGAAATTCATGATAATCGATAATTCTATTGTTGAAAAGAAAATTCGATCGAATTTTAAGTGTACTATTCAATATTTGACTTGATTTCGTAGTTTTATCAATACGAACAATGATACTAATTCGATCACTGAAAAATTCGCAGAAATCACCATAGTAAGCAGGTGGACATAGACATCGTATTGTAGTATTTTCAATAATAGCAATACCACGATTGCATTGATACGAATGTTTTTTGAATAACTCAGTATTCTGAAAATGATTGACAATAGGTTTTGCTAATTGTTTTTGATCAGATTCCATTGTATCTATCGGTGGATAGCTTGCGGATAAATTCAGATTCACGTTTCGTAGTACAGCTTGTAATTTACTAAAACGATAAATTAAAACATCATTCGGACCACCAACTGGACACCAGTATTCATCTTCTCCATGTAAACATTCAGATATACCATTGCATCGTATACCTTGTCGACACTGACTCTCATTAAGACAAACGAAATCTGTAAGATCAGAACATGATGGATTTTCAGCTCGATAAGACGAACAAAGTATATGCGAACAATTTCGTTGCTGACGACAAGCATGGGAATAAGTTATATGATTATTATCGCAACGAAAATACCAACCCCACATATGTTTTCCATATAAATTTGATACGAATGTATTTCGTTCATCATAAGCATTGTGACAATCTTCTATACCATCACCAATTTGAGTCAAATTGATACACGGACGATTTGATACATCGTCGATTTTTAATGGATTGGATACGTGAGATCGATAGCAACCGAATTCAAATGAAGTATTACAAATTTTCGAAAATGATGAATTCGAATAACGTTCTCGACATTTTTTAACAGAATTATTTAAATTTTGAAGTCTAATATTATGATCTGACCATGGTTGATTGATCCAAATAGCTTCTTCATCGGACGCATCCGAACAATCCCATTCACCATCACATACCCATTCGAGTTCAATACATTGACCTGTTCGACATCGATATTGATGAGGTTCACATATCCAATGATAACAATAAGAAGCGAATTCATCCTCATGATTATCCATATCCCAGAAACTATTGCAATAGTCTCGAAAAGACATACGATTCATTTGCTTCTGTTCCTTAATATAGGATTCAAAAGAATCGTCAGTTAAATTACTAAGAGATGACTGTTGAATGTATGCTTTCAAACGATTACAACCGGTAGTTTGGCTATTATAGCACACAATTTGAGAACGAATATCAATGCCTGTACCGTACCAAGTTTTATCGTATTGATTCGCACAGGAAGGACCTTTGGCGCCAAGATGATTCGTTGGAATACATTTTTTTTGATTGTCAAAACATTGAAAACGATGACGTCCTACATTTCCCGTGCAATAATTCTTGTCAAGATTCATGTATTCATCGTCGTTATCTTCACAATCGATTGCACCATCACGTATTCGATATTGTGATATACATTCACCGGCGAAAGTAGTACATAGATCAGGATTAACTGCATAAGGTCGACCAGTGAATGTTACTGATTCATTCCAACAGAATTTATTTTCTGAATAAGGTGGAGAATCAACCACTCTACCGAACTGTTTTGTTATATTTCTACAGAGTGCTTGATTTGTCAATGATGTACTAAATACAGTATCAGTCAACTTCACTCCAACAGAATTTATTTTCTGAATAAGGTGGAGAATCAACCACTCTACCGAACTGTTTTGTTATATTTCTACAGAGTGCTTGATTTGTCAATGATGTACTAAATATAGTATCAGTCAACTTCATTCCAATATTATGATTCGTATAAAAGAAATATCCTCGACATTTTATACCACCATTAAGATAAAAGTACGAAGGTAATTGACTTCGCATAAATTGACTGTAATTATACCATATGAAATAATTTGAACTGATTAGATTAGGTAACGGATAGCGTACAGTGAAAGACGGAATAGAACATAAATTATCCATCATCACTTGCGAACAATTCTGCTGATTACATGGACAATCACGTTCGAACCCGTTCGATAGAGTACATCGAAAAAGATAATCACATTTTTGCTCGTTTGTCATATTAAATCTATCAATCATATGCCATGGAGGATATCGAACATCATCATAACCGATCTCTGGCCAACAGAGTCCATTGGCAAGTGTCCAGGAAATTGGATTTCGACTTACTTCGCACATATAATTTATATTACGTTTATTGAAACAATGCTCTGGTGTTTTATCTAACCATCGAAATGCCATTCGATTTTGCCAGTGTATACATTGTCCATCGCCGCACGAATAATCCGCACGGTTACATAAATG
>Ga0209952_1002798_pt1 | contig 12696 bp, 20 predicted proteins | sample ThiBiot_750_biof_2_FD_183951 | JGI IMG/M metagenome (GOLD analysis project Ga0209952, IMG submission 183951) | Wastewater bioreactor microbial communities from Cape Town, South Africa - Thiocy_cont_750_biof (SPAdes) | ecosystem: Engineered > Bioreactor > Thiocyanate-remediating >...
ATTCATTCATTCATTCATTCATTCATTCTCTTTATGCTATTTCAGCTGGTTATTCGTTTTTTTTTCTTCTTTTTTATGTGCCACCTCCATCCACCCATCCATTCATCTATCTATCTCTCTGCGGCTAGAAGTATGCGAATAGATATGTGTACTTTGCTTTTGTTATCGTATTTATCGTTATAGGTCAATTTCTTTATGTGTAGAATCTGTATATATATATACTTTAGATAGTATCATAATAATCGATACTAATCATCCGCAAAAAAGTCAACTTCATTTTTCTTTGTCTGATTCCTTCGTTCAATAGACAATTGTTTCTCGTACAAATTAATCAGCTCTATTAGTTATTATAGATCAATATTATTCTCTTTCATCACAGGACCAACAAAAAAAAACGAAAAGATTTGTAGTCACGCACATCGATTGATTTTCTTGAGTTGAGATTTCTCATCAGTCTGCGTCAAATTACCTCTTCCCATCCGTCGATGTAGATGCACACTCGAACTCTCGAAGGGTAATACACTTCCATACAAATAAATTAGATGAACCATTCATTGTATTTTATATGTACCAACGTCCTAAATATTCATTGATGAATACGTAATCGACTTTTCTCTCTTTCTACTCTATGTATATTAAGTGTGAGAATGGCGACTAAGTTTAGCAGGGGGTCAAGGCACGCCCATATGCACATGATCATTCGTTAGTATTCGGAGTGTTTATGCATCGTTCCTTTTGTTAAAGTGCTTGATTGAGCAAGAACAGTAGCATAATAACGTGCTGTTACCACTGTAAATGCCTTTGTTCTTTACTTAATACATGTTTGTGTGTGTATGTGTGAATGTTGAACGCATACGAAAAAGAAATCATTCGTTGATTATGTTTGTACGAATAACGAGGCGAATGAGAATAAGACCGAACAACATACACACTCACGTACACACTCACACAAAAAGAAGAAGTAAAGGTTAACGCTCTACAGTCATCTTTGCAAAATATCTACAACAAAAAGGAGAAGAAGAAAAGAATGTAAACCCTATTGAAAGAAAATAATGATGATGTTATTCACATTACTAAAAAAGAATTCTACTCAGCAGGCGTTTTGATCATTTCTCTAATCGTTATTTCTATTAATCCATTCGTTTTTTAGATACTGATCACAATAGACTACAAATCATGAAGGTTACTATACTCGTTATACTTGTTATTTTACCAATGCTTGCGTCAATTGGTCTATATTCATATGGTTTTATAAGTACACGTTGGAATTCAATAAATAATGATTTATTATTTAAACATAATAAACAATTTTCACAAGATTATATCAATGAATTCAATTCAAATCAAACAATACAACTTGAATATCAATCAATCGGTTTAAATATTCGTACACGTTATGGTCTCTTTGGTTATTGTTCTGATTATAAATCAGTTCAATTATTAACAATTAAATCTACACATGACAATCCATCGAATTGTTCATCATGTATGAAACCAGATCTATGCTGTAAAGAAACAAATCGTTGTGTATGACAAAAAAATAAATCTCTTTCTTTCTTTCTGTCAAAGTTAAAAATCAATGATTATTTTTTTAGGTTAAATCATGTAATAATAAACTCGAATGTCCTTCGCATATCGATGAACATTCTTGTGTACGTAATTATCATCAAACAGATTACTATTGGAATGAAGGTAAATGCATGTGGCATTCATATCTATTCGATATTCAAGGTATACCACGTTGGTTTCTATCCTATTTTCAAAAATCTCATATATCATCCAAACAGTCAAGTTATAATCTCAAATTAGTTCGTTATTATGTTATGCTTATACTTTTTCTTATGGCACCATTATTAACATTATTCGGTCTTTTAATATTATATTCAATTAGTTGTATTGATCGATTCTATTCGATTCCGTTTGGTTTTCTTAGTTGCTTTTCATTTGCATCATTTGTTTGTGGTTCAACAGCTTTTGGTTTATTTATTTACAATTGGATTGATCAACGTTTCTATGAATTTAATGAGAAAATTGAAATTAATCATATTCAACAATCGATTGTTGCTTTAAATCCATGGATAAATCAAATCGAAACATTTGGTCTCGGCTTTTGGATTATTCTTGGCGCAATCGGTTTAAATCTTTTAACAACATTGCTTAGTTGCTGTTTCTGTTGTGGTTTACAATCGGATAAATCGAAATTACGTATACATGTAAATAATGATAAATACGCAATTGTTCACACAAATTTATACGATGAATAACAATAATAAATACAAGTATATTAGCATGTGTGTGTGTGTGTGTTTGTATGTGTGCTTTTTATCTTAACAAAATGGAAAACAAAACGTGGTATTTTGTAAACAACAGCAAATAGCCGGTGCTTGTTTGCTTATCTTCTTTTTCAAAGATGCTGTTGTATTTGAGAACAAAAAACTAAATAAACGCAACATCCTATAATCCTTCAATAATTCTCTTTCTCTATAAATATATAAACATTTTTATTTCTCATTCATTTGTGTTCATCATCTTCTTCTTCTGTGTTCAGTTTTTATTTCATAGTTTTCTTCATCTTCTTGTGTTTCGTTGCTGTTTATTTGTATAATTTTAATATTCATGAGAATTCGTTTTCTTCTTCTTCACCTATTAATAAACACAATTAAAACTGAATTCGACTGATTTGAGTTGATTATTTAACAATATTTATTTGAATAGAAATGACAATTTACATAATCATCTGTGAGATTTATTATTCAATTGATAGGATTACGTCATAATCACATGAGATAAGAAAAGAAATCAACGAGAGAATTTCATGAAGTTGTCTCTTTTTTTTTATTGAAATAAAATAAGAAAAAGAAGAAAAAGACGAAGAGAAAATCATTGTTTAAACACCGAAGGTAATACCAGCACTGTCGTAAACTTGATAGATCTTTTCGATAGCGTTTACATATGCAGCTGTACGAATATCAAGTCCAAGATCATAACGCATAGCCGTTTGCATAATAGCTCGAGCAGATTTTTCCATAGTTTGTTCGAGACCTGAGTGAACAATGTCTTTTTCTGAGGCACCTGCCATACGTTTGAAAAATTCTTCACTAGGAATCTGAAAGATAGAAGAATTGCAATCCTTGAATTCAAGAAACAAACTTATTTGTTACTTACAATTGGAATTTTTCCACCCTAAACAAATTACAAATGAAAATATTAAATAAAATGAAGAGAAAAACAACAATCTATTTACCATTCGACCGAATTTGCCTTCTAAAGAAGTTTGAACTGATTCTAAATTCAAAAAAACAAAGAATAAAACTCTGTTGAACATACCGAGTAAGGAATAATTAGTATCACGTTGATATTTAAATGTCAAACGACCATAACTGACATGACTTAAATTTTTTAACCATTCAAAATAAGAAACTGTTACACCACCAGCATTGATATATAAATCTAAAAACAAACAATTATCTATTTTTCGTAGGAAATTTCATATTTCTACCTGGAATAACGAGAACATTATTTTTCAAAAGAATAACATCAGCTTCAGGTGTTGTTGGACCATTGGCACCCTAAGAAAAATATTCGAATTATGCATGAATTCATTGTAATCGAGCTAGAACAAACTTCAGCAATGATTCGTGCTTGTATTCGATGAGCATTTTCCGATGTAATTTGTCGTTCGCTAGCTGCTGGTACGAGAATATCGCATTGTTCAAAGATTATATCTTCTTTAGGTCCTTTGTCATAAGACTTAGCACCAGGAAAACCTTTGATTGTACCATGCTCTATTTTATACAAATCTAAAGCTTTTGGATCGATTCCTTCGGGATTGTAAAGAGCTGCATCATATTCAAGTACACCAATGCAAACAGCACCTTTTCGACTTAAGTAACGAGCTGAATGGAAGCCGACATTACCGAAACCCTGAGAAAAAAGCAAAAAGAAGAATTTCATTTGACAATTGAAAACAAATTTTACTTGGACAATGAATGTTTTACCAGCAAGACCCGGTAAAAGACCAACCATTCCCCTAAAAGACAAGAAAACAAGTCATTTTAAGTATGATTTTCTGTGAATTATTTCATCATATACATAAATGAAGCTTCATTGACAAAGTTATCTACACCGTGATACAATCCACGACCAGTAGCAGATGTTCGTCCATGAATACCACCACTTAAGATAGGTTTACCTGTGACACAGCCATATGCATGAATATTATCCCAACCAACAGTTGAACCATATGTATCAGCAATCCAAGCCATTTCACGTTCGCCAGTGCCCATATCCGGTGCCGGAACATCGATACCAGGTCCAATGAAACCTTTCTTCGCCAATTCAACTGTCAATCGACGAGTAATTCGTTCTAATTCACCTTCGGACCATTCTATTTTACAAAAAAATCAATAGAAAATCAAAGCTTTTCCTAAAAAATAGTCTCACCTTTTGGATTGATTTTAACACCGGCTTTACCGCCTCCAAATGGTACATCAACACAAGCACATTTGTATGTCATAAGTGCTGCTAAAGCTTTGACTTCATCAAGATTGACATCCATCGAAAAACGAATACCACCTTTACATGGTGTTCGATGTTGAGAATGTTGAGCTCGATAAGCTTCAATCATGTATAATTCGCCATTATCTCGTCGTATAGGAAATCTCATTTCCAACACATGATTGCATGGTTTGATAATTTTCAATATGCCTCGAACTTTCTTTCGTTTCATGTCATCGGATAGTTTCGATTTGGTCATATCATTAACTAATTTATCTTCGAGAATTTTTGCAGCACGATCATAAAATAATTCGACTTGACGATAGAAACCAAACTGAGATGGACCAGCTTGTTGTTGTGTCGCTGATCCATGAGATGAATATCGAATGATAGAGTAAGTCGACGCTTGTTGAAGAGAATTACTTGTTTTTAATACGGTTTTCAACATGATTTTTTTTCGTTATCTGAAAATAAGTGAAACACGTACGTGATTTTATTTTTGGAAATTCGAAATGAAGAAGAAAAAGAAAGAATAGAATTTTAAACACCAAATGTCATGCCAGCTGTAGCATAAACATTATAAATCTTTTCCAATGATGTCACATAAGCTGCTGTACGTAAATCTAAACCTAAATTAAATCGTTTGGCATTGTCCATAATAGCTCGAGCTGATTTTTCCATGGTTTGTTCAAGACCCGAATGGACAATATCTTTTTCAGATGCACCAGCCATACGTTTGCTGAACAATGGACTTGGAATCTATTCATTTTATTATTTGAGAATTTCATTCGTAGAAACAATATAATTCAACTTACAATTGGAATTTGACCGCCCATTTTACCGAATTTATTTTCTAAAGATTTTTGAACACTGTCTAAACACCAAAAAAAACAAAAGTTTGTAAAATAGAAATTTCGATTTAGTTTTTACCGAGAAGAGCATAGTTCGTATCACGTTGATATTTGAACGTCAAACGACCGTATGATGTATGATTGAGATTTTTTAACCATTCGAAATACGAAACAGTTACACCACCAGCATTCTTTACAAAACAAATGATTGATTGATTGATTGATTTGTAACAAGCAAAAGGAAATGTCGATCTGATACTTACAACATACATATCTGGAATAACGAGAACTTTTTTCTGAAGAAGAATGTTATCTGCAGCTGGTGTAGTTGGACCATTAGCACCTTCAGCAATAATCTACAAAGTAGATTTATATATTTGTTCAGAAAAAAAAAACTAAATTCAAACTTTAGCTTTGATACGATGAGCATTCTTCGATGTTATTTGTTGTTCATTGGCGGCTGGTACGAGAATGTCGCATTCTTCACAAAGGAGATCTTCTTTCACACCTTTGTCATAAGGTTGAGCACCAGGATAGCCTTTGATTGTACCATGCTCGAATTTATATTCTTCTAAAGCTTTTGGATCGATGCCATTGAGATTATAAATAGCTGCATCGTATTCAAGTACGCCGATACATCGAGCTCCTTGTCGACATAAATAACGTGCTGAATGAAGGCCGACATTACCGAAACCCTGAAAAAAATCATTTGAAATCAGAATTCTATTCGAAATTCTACTTGAACAATAAATGTTTTATCTTTTAAACCAGTTGTTAAACCAATTTGATCCATAAAATATTTCTCATTTATAAAGTTATTTACACCATGATATAAACCTCGACCTGTTGCCGATGTTCGACCATGAATACCGCCTTGTAAAATTGGTTTACCAGTAATACACGCCGGAGCATTTAAATCTTCCCAGCCAATAGTCGAACTGTATGTATCAGCAATCCAAGCCATTTCACGTTCGCCAGTGCCCATATCCGGTGCAGGAACATCGATACCAGGTCCAATGAAACCTTTCTTCGCCAATTCAACTGTCAATCGACGAGTAATTCGTTCTAATTCACCTTCGGACCATTCTATTTTACAAAAAAATCAATAAAAAAATCAAAATTTTACAAAATAGTTTCACCTTTTGGATTGATTTTAACACCAGCTTTAGCTCCTCCGAATGGAACATTAACGCAGGCACATTTAAAAGTCATCAGTGCTGCTAAAGCTTTGACTTCATCCAAGTTGACTTCCTGCGAAAAACGAATACCACCTTTACATGGTGTTCGATGCAATGAATGTTGAGCTCGCCAAGCTTCGACTAATTCCCATTCGCCATTGTCACGTCGAACAGGAAATGTTATTGCCAAAACGTAATTCGGTGGTTTCATAATCGATAAAATGCCACGTACTTTAACACGTTTTTGTTCTTCTGTTAATTTCGATTTGGTCATATCATTAACTAATTTATCTTCGAGAATTTTTGCGGCACGATCATAAAATTTCTCGACCATAGTATAAAAACCAGTTCTACGAAAATAAACTATCGAATTAACAATTCAAAGATAGACGATTCTGATTTTTACCCTTGATCTTCTTGTTGATTTTCACTATCCAAATGCATCGTCTGTGGCGTTGAATCTGTTGCTGTTGATCGCAACGTTCGCACAGCATAATACATATACTGATTAATTCCCGAATTTAATTTCCATGTTAACGAATGATTACCCACGTTTCGTGATAAGATCGACATATCTAAAAACAAACCAATAAATGTTCTTCGCACAAAGTGAATGCGGTGAGCAATTGTTGATTTAAATCAAAAGTGTTCGACTGCTGTATTTGTTCGTTGTGTCGAGCTCATTCGATCTTTTTTCTCTTTCTTATTCGCTCTTTTTATTGCCTATTTCAAGAATAATAAAAGAAAAAAAAAGCTTTCTATACCACCGAGGTAAATAAACAAGTTGTTTTCACAAACTTTACCTCGAATGAATTCACTTTCTGCTTAGTACATTTCAATGCAAAGTGTGCACCTGAGAGAGAGAAAAGAAAAGGGGCACGAATATTGGAATACCAACAAAAAGCAAGGCCAGTCAACCACTCCTCTTCCGTTTTTTTATTCCAAATGAAAACAAACAATGTCATGCAAATGCGTTTGCTCACCTTGCAAAAATAGCCTTTTTTCTCCTTCTTTCCTGTTCGTTTTTAAAATCGTGTCATTGAAAGACGAGAGGAAAAGAATCAGGCTACACTGACGTCAGTCATTTTGATGAGAAGGTGCGTACAAAATACAGAACTGGATTTTTCTTGAATTCGTTGAGTGAAATTGAATTTGTGTTTTTTTTTGAATGCATACTTTTATTAACTTTAACAAAAAAAAAATGAAAAAAAAACCATTGATCAATGAGAAAGAAAGAAAGAGAGAAGAAGCAGCAGCAGCAGCAGCAGCAAAAAATCAACCATGAATATGTGTTGCGTGTTTAATTTTCATCAAAAATGATTTTATAAACATCATCATAAGTCTTAGCAAAATGAACTGTGAGACCATCCTTGATAAAATCTTGAAGATCATTATAATCTTTTTGATTTTCAAATGGTAGAATAACTGTGTGAACATTCGCACGTTTAGCCTTGAAATAAAAAAACAAAACAGAAAAAATATTGAAAACAATGGAAAAAAATCGTTTAACATACAGCAATAACTTTTTCTTTAATACCACCAACTGGAAGAACACGACCAGTTAAAGAAACTTCACCAGTCATTGCAACATTTTGTTTAATAGGTTTGTTCAAAGCAAGTGAAAGTAGAGCTGTAACAATAGTACAACCGGCTGATGGGCCATCCTTTGGCGTTGCTCCCTATAATAAGCAATTCAATTAAATTTGAGAGAAAAAACAACAATCATGCACATACTTCAGGAACATGCACGTGTATATGTCCAACACGTAATGCTCGATTATTTGGATCGACTTGTTGTAGAAATGATTTGGCATATGTCAATGCAATCTTACAACTTTCTTTCATAACATCGCCTAATTTACCAGTTAATGTTAAACTACCAGTGGCTGCATTGGATTTGTCATCTTTCGATGAAACATCTAATGCTTCAATAGGATTAACTAAACGTGATTCAATAAAAAGTACACTTCCACCTAAATAAACAGAATAAAACCAATTTTCAATCGATGGTCTTTCATTTTAAAAACAGACCACTTGCTGTCCATGCAAGACCCATTGAAACACCGGGCGGTGTAAGTTCATACATTCGATCGGATGTATACATTGGTTTACCGACGTATTCTTGTAGATTATTTTCATCGATTGTTAATTTTGTTTGTCCTTCTTTGACGATTTTATAGGCAACTTTTCGAAAGATCTAAATAGATCGATGGATAGATATTTGATTGTTTTCTTTTTCATGTCGCTTCTACGAACTTTTTCAATATGTTTTTGTAGATTTCTAACACCACTCTCTCGACAATAGGCACGTATTAAACGCATCAATGCACCGTCAGTTATTTCAATATTGTCACTTTGAACAGCTGTTTGTTTGATTGACCAAGGTACAAGATAATTCTAAACATTATTTTATATTTTTCGAAATCAAATTAATCTATTTGTTATTTTTTACTTTTGCAATAGCTAATTTTTCTTCAGCAACATATCCCGATACTTCAATAACTTCCATACGATCTCTCAATGGATCTGGTATCGTATCGAGTACATTTGCCGTACAAATAAACAAGACTTTCGATAGATCAACAGGCACATCGAGATAATGATCGAGAAAATTCGCATTTTGTTCGGGATCGAGCATTTCTAATAATGCAGCCGATGGGTCACCATGTAAACCACCTCGACCAATCTTATCGATTTCGTCGATTAGTACGAGTGGATTTTCAGTTTTAGTCTTTTTCAAACATTGAATCATTTTGCCCGGCATAGCACCGACATAAGTTCGACGATGGCCTTTAATTTCAGCGGTATCATGCATACCCCCAACACTGAAACGAAAATACTAGACGAAGACAAAAACCAATTATTCGTTCGAATGCAGATTGATTCGTTTTGTTATCTTACTTCTCGATTTAATGCACGAGCAATTGATTTTGCGACACTAGTCTAGAGAAAAATGCTCATCGAGAATGATTTTAACAATCGAACAACTTTACTTTGCCAACACCTGGTGGACCATGAAAACAGAGAATTTTTCCATGAGTAGATTTTTTCAAATGACTAACAGCAATGAATTCCTAATGACAGAAATAAATGCTCACAAGGAATAATAGTATCAATGATATTTTTACTAGAATACGTTTTTTCACATCTTCCATGCCATAATGATCTTCATCGAGAACTTTTTGTGCATGATCAAGATCGGTTTTTTCTTCACTTGTTTTGCCCCACGGAAGATTTGTTAACCAATCCAAATAATTCGTACAAATACTAAACATTTTGTTTTTCGTATTAAATCAATTTATCAATGAAATAACGAACTTAAATTCAGCCGAATGTTTTTCGAGAACATTCAATCGTTCTAATTCTTCATCGATAACTATTTTCACATGTGGTGGTATTGTTAAATCCTAAGAAATCGAATTCTTTCATCTGATTTTTCAAAAACACGAAATCCGTACTTTCAATCTCGAACGAAATTTATCATTCATTGCTTCTTTATCATCTTTTTCAAGACCTAATTCTTTCTTAATAACACGTAATTGTTCCATTAGCATAAATTTTCGATGTTGCTTATTGACTTTTTCTTCGACTTCTTTGCCGATTTTTTGTTGAAGACGACTCATTTCTAATTCTTTTTTTAATAGACTCAATGTTAACATCAATCGATTTGAGATCTATTCGTCAACAAAAAAAAACGATTTTTCTCCTATTGAATCGAAATTCTTTCGCATTTACATTCATTTCTTCCATGACTGCTTGCTGTTCAGAACCTTCAGCACTTGTTAGAGCTGCGCCTAAATCACTGAGATAAACAGGATGATCAGCACGTTGACCACTGTGAATAAGTGCTGCAATTGATTCTCTACAAAAGCAATGAAGTCCGGGATAAAAAGAGAAATTGATTCAAACAAACCGATAAAATGGATTTAACGCAACAATATCTCGAATAGTTTTAACTAATTCAGCTGTTAATGCCTACGAAAGAAATCCAAACGATGAAACAAAAAAAAACACGAAATTCCGGTCTTTTACTTTCAATTCAGGTGTTTGTTCGTATTCATTATGCACAACATTTTCTGTGTTAACTAATAGAATTTTATCGACAACAATTGGTTCATCACTAGCCGATGGTGTCGGTGTTGGTTCTGAAGATACAGTTTCTTCAGTTGATGGTATAGCTGCTGTTGTTTCTTCTAGACGAAAAGAAAACTAATATTTTGAAAATTCGATTTTGTCCTCAACCTTTTCGTCGTTGTCGTCTTCGATTTCCGTTGGTTTTCGTTTGTGCGGATGGTCGTCGTCGATCGATTTCCTCGATCGCTGCTAAATCATCAGGTACAATACCAACGATTTTAATTCGTCGATGTGCCATGACAATCATTCGTAAACGATCGCCCATATCATGAACTTCATGAATTTGTACGAACGAACCGATTTGATAGATTTCATCGAGATTTTTAATGACATCTGATGAGACTGTACTCGAAAGTTTTTCTTTTTCTTTCGTTAGTTCAGGCGTTGGTGGTTTAATATCAGTTGTTGTTTTCTCCGATTCTTTACGAAGAAATATACCAGCATAGGGTTGATTTAATTTCACTTTACGTCGAATTAATTCAATAAGATCTTTATTTGTTATTTCGAGCATTTTAATAAATTTGGGAAATAGTGGATGACGAGTGACAGGTATTAGTGGGACAATTGGATAAATCTCCGGTACTTCAACAGACATCAGAGGACTGCCTGATTGAAGAACAACAGGTACACGATTATCAGCTGCATCTATACCATCAGCAGTCTCGTCATTACTATTATTATTATTATTATTATTATTATTATTGTCGTTTGAGCTTTTGCCATCATTTGACGAAGAAAATGATGAATTATCATCATTCGATGATGATGATGGTGGCGAACTGTTACTATCCGATGAAGAGAATTTAGTTGCATAGAAATACGGTTGATAAGCTGATAGTAAAGGACGATTCGATTTGAATTGTTGACAATGAAGAGATGCATTCGATATTGTTAATGAAGAATTAATCGAACGATTTTCATATGAAAACGATGTATAACAACGATAGAATCGTGTTAATGACGTTCGTTGAGGAATAATAAAACGATTTGAAAGAAGTAAACGAAGAGCCATGATATCTAAAAATCGAAAAATGCAGTCAATACGCTCTTACATCATCCAAAACTATTGTGGAATAGTTGTTTCTAGTCTTGTCGGTCGTCGAAAACCAGAATCAAACTTGATTGGTTTGTAAAGTAACATATCGTATGTTAACTGTGTATCAACGACATCTTCAATATTCGTTATTGATTGAACTGAAAGTAAATGTTCTTTGTCTGTATTATATTTTCTCGATTGGTGAGAACAAGAAGAAAATTTAAAATTCTTTTTTCGATTATTTTTCTTGAGCAAAAAACAAGCAGGAAGAAAAAATAAGTAACTAAAATCATCATTATTCACAAATAGCGGATGAATAGTTCGACTGGAGTTAAACAACAAATGCTCGGCAACGAAGAAGGAGAAGAATTTATTGTTGAACGTATCGTTAATCATCGAATTCGTAATGGTCGAAAAGAATATCTACTTCAATGGAAAGGCTATTCGGAAGAAGAAAATACTTGGGTAAGTCAAACAACGTTCATTTGAAAACAATCTCTAATTGTCTATTTTGAAGGAACCTGATCAAAATCTTGATTGTCCGGATTTAATTGAAGAATATGAAAATCGTATTTTACAAAAACCTCGTTACATGAACAATGATCCAGCGGGTTTAAAACGAAAATCATCATTAGATCAAGCACCAGTGCATAATAGACGTGGTCGGCCACCACTCGATCGAAGTAATTATGGTAATAAACAACAACAGCAACAGCAAGCACAGCAACAACAACAACATCAAACAGCATCGACACGAATCGACGAGCCATCAGCATTCGATCGAGGTTACGAAGCTGAGAAAATTCTCGGTGCAACTGATTCAACGGTAGATTTCACTTGAATTGTTTGAATTCGATGTTTTTTTTGTGTTCTCTTTAGGGTGAATTGATGTTGTTAGTTCAATGGAAAGGTACGAGCGAAGCTGATCTTGTTCCATCGCGTGTTTGTAATGTAAAATGTCCTCAAGTTGTGATTAAATTCTATGAAGAACGTTTGACAT
>Ga0209952_1002807_pt1 | contig 12675 bp, 11 predicted proteins | sample ThiBiot_750_biof_2_FD_183951 | JGI IMG/M metagenome (GOLD analysis project Ga0209952, IMG submission 183951) | Wastewater bioreactor microbial communities from Cape Town, South Africa - Thiocy_cont_750_biof (SPAdes) | ecosystem: Engineered > Bioreactor > Thiocyanate-remediating >...
AGAAGACGCTCGACAGCTATGGTGCGGGCATCCTGATCCAGCAGGTGCAGATGCAGAAGGTCGATCCGCCGCAGCAGGTGATCGACTCGTTCCGCGACGTGCAGGCGGCGCGCGCCGACCTCGAGCGTTTGCAGAACGAAGCGCAGACCTACGCCAACCGCGTGGTCCCCGACGCGCGTGGCCGCGCCGCGCAGGTGCTGCAGCAGGCGCAGGGCTACAAGGAGCAGGCGGTGGCCGAAGCCAAGGGTCAGGCGTCGCGCTTCCTCAGCGTCTATGACGAATACAAGAAGGCACCGGAAGTGACGCGGCAGCGCATCTATCTCGAAACCATGGAGCATGTGCTCGGACCGGCGGACAAGGTCATTCTCGACTCCGGCCCGTCGGGGCAGGGCGTGGTGCCGTATCTGCCGCTCAATGAACTCAACCGTAAAACACCGGCCGCGCCGGCTACGCAGAGTTCTGCTGTTGCTGATCATCGTCGGCTACAGCTCGGTTTACACTGTCCGGCAGACCGAACAGGCGCTGGTAGTTCGCCTCGGCGCGCCGGTCGGCGCTCCGATCACCGAGCCGGGCCTTCACTTCAAGGCGCCGTTCATCGATACGGTCATCAGCATCGATAACCGGATTCTCGACCTGGAGAATCCGTCGCAGGAAATCATTGCCTCCGACCAGAAGCGTCTGGTGGTGGATGCCTTCGCGCGTTACCGCATCAAGGATGCGCTGCGCTTCTATCAGAGTGTTGGCACCATTTCGGCCGCCAACGTCCAGTTGACGGCGCTGCTGAACGCAGCACTTCGCCGTGTGCTTGGCGAGGTGACGTTCATTCAGGTTGTCCGCGACGAGCGTGAAGTGCTGATGGGCCGCATCCGCGACCAGCTCGACAAGCAGGCGGATGCCTATGGCATTCAGGTTGTCGATGTGCGCATCCGCCGCGCAGACCTGCCGGAGCAGAACAGCCAGGCAGTTTATCAGCGCATGCAGACCGAGCGTCAGCGCGAAGCTGCCGAATTCCGCGCCCAGGGCGGGCAGCGGGCGCAGGAAATCCGATCCAAGGCCGATCGCGAGGCGACCGTCATCGTCGCGGAAGCCAATTCGCAGGCGGATAAGGTTCGCGGTGAAGGCGACGGCGAACGCAACCGGATCTTCGCGGAAGCCTATTCCAAGGACCCGCAGTTTTTCGCGTTCTACCGGGCGATGACCGCCTACGAGACCAGCTTGAAGAACAACGATACCCGCTTCGTGCTGAAGCCGGATTCGGAATTCTTCCGGTTCTTCAACTCAGTCAATGGAACAGCGGCCGGGCCGGCCGCTCCGGCGGCGTCAAGATAAGCGCAATTAATCTCATTGACGGGATTTCCCTTTTCTCGGGTCTCTGGTGAAATCCTGTCATGAAAGAGCTGTTGATTGGATTCGGAGTCCTTTGCGTCATCGAAGGTTTGACCTTTGCGGCGTTCCCTCAGGCGATGCGTCGCGCGATGGAAGCCGCGCTGGAGCATTCCGAGAACCTGTTGCGCATTACCGGCCTTTCGGTCGCGGTCGCAGGGCTGCTGCTGATCTGGCTGATGCGCTACGGCGTGTTGTGAGCGAGCGCCGGTATTTTGCCTTAATTCCCGCCGTTGATACGCTTGCGGACCAAGAATGCCGGGCGCAGTCTCGGCCTGAATGGCATTTCCTCCCAGGAGACATTTTTCGATGTTCCACGCGCTTGTGCGACTGAGCCGCCTGCTTCCGCTTGCCGTCGCGGGCGGTTTTCTCATGATGACGGCGGGGGCCCCTCAGCCTGCTTTCGCGCGCGGGCCAGACGGCATCGCCGATGTCGCGGAGAAGGTGATCGACGCGGTGGTCAACATCTCCACGTCCCAAACCGTCAACGGCCGGGACGACAAGGGCGAAGACGCGACGCCCCAGAAGGAAAACCGCAACAAGAGCAATCCGCGCCTGCCGCCGGATTCGCCCTTCAATGAATTCTTCGACGATTTCTTCAAGAACCGCCGCGGCGACAAGGGCCAGCATAAGGTCAATTCGCTGGGCTCCGGCTTCATCATCGATGCAAGCGGCATTGTCGTGACCAACAATCACGTCATTGCGGATGCCGACGAGATCAACGTCATTCTCAACGACGGCACCAAGATCAAGGCGGAGCTGGTCGGCCGCGACAAGAAGAGCGATCTTGCCGTGCTGAAATTCCAGCCGCCGGAGAAGAAGCTGACGGCGGTGAAGTTCGGCAATTCCGACAAGCTGCGGCTCGGCGAATGGGTGATCGCGATCGGCAACCCGTTCAGCCTTGGCGGTACGGTGACAGCGGGCATCGTCTCGGCGCGCAACCGCGATATCAATTCCGGGCCTTACGACAACTACATCCAGACCGACGCCGCCATCAATCGCGGCAATTCCGGCGGTCCGCTGTTCAACCTTGATGGCGAGGTTGTCGGTGTTAATACCGCGATCATCTCGCCATCGGGTGGTTCGATCGGCATCGGCTTCGCGGTGCCGTCGAACACCGTTGTCGGCATCGTCAACCAGTTGCAGCAGTACAAGGAAGTCCGTCGCGGCTGGCTCGGCGTGCGTATTCAGCAGGTCACCGATGAAATCGCTGACAGCCTCGGCATCAAGCCGCCGCGTGGCGCGCTGGTCGCGGGCGTCGACGACAAGGGACCTGCCAAGCCTGCGGGCATCGAGGCGGGTGACGTCATCACCTCCTTCGATGGTAAGGCGATCCGTGAGATGAAGGATCTGCCGCGTGCGGTGGCCGATACGCCGGTCGGTAAGACCGTCGATGTCGTGCTGATCCGCAAGGGCAAGGAGGAAACGCACAAGGTGACGCTCGGCCGCCTCGACGACGGCGACAAGCCTGTCGAGGCTTCGTTGAAGGCACCGGCCCCCGAGATCAGCAAGCCGGTGACGCAGAAGGCGCTCGGGCTCGATCTTGCCGCGATCTCCAAGGATCTGCGCGCGCGCTACAAGCTCAAGGACAAGGTCAAGGGCGTGGTCATCGTCGGCGTCGACCGCAATTCCGATGCCGCCGAGCGACGGCTCGGCGAGGGCGATGTGATCGTCGAGGTCGCGCAGGAGGCGGTGAATTCTCCCGCCGATGTCAAGAAGCGTATCGACCAGCTCAAGAAGGATGGCAAGAAGTCGATCCTGCTGCTGGTGTCGAACGCCGAGGGCGAATTGCGGTTTGTCGCGCTCAGCGTGAACTGATCTTTTTCCTCCCTCTCCTCGTGAGAGGGAGGAAGAAACAAATCACTCCGTCACGAATTCGGTGCGCTTGTAACCCTGCGCGTAAAGCAGCGCGGTGAGGTCGCCGTGATCGATCCGCGCGGCGGCGGCGGCCGCGACCGCGGGCTTGGCTTGATAAGCAACGCCGAGGCCAGCCTTTTCGATCATCGCGAGATCGTTGGCGCCGTCGCCGACGACGAGCGTGTCGATGTCATCCAGTTCGAATGTTTCCAGCAGATCGACCAGCGTGGCGAGTTTCGCCGCGCGGCCGAGGATCGGCTCCTGCACGCGGCCGGCGAGCTTGCCGTCTTCGACAATGAGCGTATTGGCGCGGTTTTCCTCGAAGCCGATCGCGGCGGCGACGCGCTCCGTGAACAGCGTGAAGCCGCCTGAGACGAGACAGGTATGCGCACCATTCGCGCGCATGGTTTTGACGAGCGCGGGGCCGCCCGGTGTCAGCGTGATGTGCTTGGTGAAGACCTCGTCCGCGACGCTCACGGGCAGACCCTTGAGCAGCGCGACGCGCTCGCGCAGCGCCGGTTCAAATTCGATCTCGCCCCGCATCGCGCGCTCGGTGATCGCCGCGACGTGATCCTTGAGCCCGGCGAAGGCCGCAAGCTCGTCGATGCATTCCTGGCCGATCATGGTGGAGTCCATGTCGGCGAGCAGCAGCTTCTTGCGGCGTGCGAGGCGCGGCTGCACCACGACGTCGACCGGGATTCTCTGCAGCGCGCCATGCAGCCGGTCGGCGATAGCCTGGATGGGCTCATCGCTTTCGAACGGGATGTCGGCGGCGATCCCGGCGTCGAGCCATTCGGCGAGCGAGGATGACGGCAATATGGCGCGCGCGGCCTCCAGCACCGTGCTATCGAGCATGGGCTGCGCGGGGTTGCAGATCAATGTGGCGACGAGGGACATGAATTCGGGCCGGAATGATGTGAAGGCGGTGCTTATCGCAGGGCCGACCGCCAGCGGCAAGTCGGCGCTGGCGCTTGATTTGGCCGAAGCGGCAAACGGTACCGTCATCAATACGGATTCGATGCAGGTCTATCGCGATCTACGCGTCATTACCGCGCGTCCGACGGTCGAGGAGGAGGCTCGTGTTCCGCACCGGCTCTATGGCCATGTCGATGCCGCGGTGAATTATTCGGCAGGCGCTTGGGTCAGTGACGCGACGGCGGTGCTGGCGGAGACGCAGGCGAACGGACGGCTGCCGATTTTCATCGGGGGAACCGGGCTTTACTTCAAGGCGCTGACGCGAGGGCTCTCGAACGTGCCGCCGGTGCCGGACGCCGTACGTGAAGCGGTTCGACGTCGGCTTGAGCAAGACGGTCCCGAAGCCCTGCATGAGGAGCTCGGGAGGTGCGATCCGGAAGCGGCGCAACGGCTGAAGCCGCGGGATCGCGTGCGCATTGCCCGTGCGCTTGAGGTGGTGGAAGCAACCGGCCGTCCGCTGGCGGAATGGCATGCGCATGGCCTGCCGCCGCTGCTGTCCCCGGAGGGCGTCGTGGCGCTGTTTCTCGCCCCGGATCGCAAGGTGGTCTATGAGCGGATCGACCGTCGTTTTGAATCGATGATGGATCGCGGCGCGCTGGAGGAGGCGGGGGCGCTCGGCCGTCGTGGGCTCGATCCGTTGTTGCCCGCGATGAAGGCGCACGGTGTCCCGGCGCTGATCCGCCATCTTGCGAGTGAGTTGTCGCGCGAGGAGGCCATCGCCACCGGCCAGATCGATACGCGCCACTACGCCAAGCGGCAGTTCACCTGGTTTCGGCACCAGTTGCCGGAATTCGAATGGGTCGCCCCCGATGCCACGCGCGCGTGGCTCGCGGCGAGACTCGGCGTGGCGCTTCCCGAAGCCTGAACAGGCGCCACCCCTCGTTCCGGTCTGTTCCGAACCGACGGCTCCCATGCGCATTTCAGCATTCCGCCGATGCCTAATCGGTGGCTATAGTGTGGGTGTCAGACAGCCTTGACATCTCCCCGGAGAAGTCTATAAACCGCGCAACCTTTGGAAATAGAAATCGACTTATGAGCAATAAAATTACAAATCTTCTTATTGTCGTAGTCGTACCTGGGCACATCGCCGGGGGAAGCTGACGCGACCCTAAGACAGGCGGTGTGCACAGGGTCCCTCTCGGGGGCCTTTTTTATTATCTGGAGCTGGCGATCCAAGACGGCGCCATGCGGCGCAGCGGAGCGAAAGATGAGCGAGACGAAGAAAAACGAATCCCGGCAGATGACCGGCGCGGCGATGGTCGTGCAGGCGCTGAAGGATCACGGCATCCAGCACATTTTCGGTTATCCGGGCGGCGCGGTGCTGCCGATCTATGACGAGATTTTCCAGCAGGAGGCCGTCCAGCACATCCTCGTTCGCCATGAGCAGGGCGCGGGCCATGCCGCCGAGGGCTATGCGCGCTCGACCGGCAAGCCGGGCGTTGCGCTCGTCACGTCGGGGCCGGGCGCGACCAACATGGTCACCGCGCTGACCGATGCGTTGATGGATTCGATCCCGCTGGTCTGTATCACTGGCCAGGTGCCGACGCATCTGATCGGCAACGACGCATTTCAGGAATGCGATACGGTCGGCATCACGCGGCCTTGTACCAAGCACAACTGGCTGGTGCGCGACGTCAACGATCTCGCCAAGATTCTGCACGAGGCTTTCTATGTCGCGACCACGGGCCGTCCCGGTCCGGTCGTCGTCGACATTCCGAAGGACGTGCAGTTCGCGACCGGCACCTATCATGCGCCGCGTAAGAATGACGTTCATGTCTCCTATTCGCCGCGCGTGAAGGGCGATGCCGCGCAGATCCGCAAGGCGGTTGCGCTGCTTGCCTCCGCGAAAAAGCCGGTGATCTATTCCGGCGGCGGCGTCATCAACTCGGGGCCCGAGGCAACGCGCCTGCTGCGCGAACTGGTTGGCGCGACCAATTTCCCAATCACCTCGACGCTGATGGGACTCGGTGCTTATCCGGCTTCGGGCAAGAACTGGCTCGGCATGCTAGGCATGCACGGCACTTACGAAGCCAACATGGCGATGCATGATTGCGACGTCATGCTGTGCGTCGGCGCGCGCTTCGACGATCGCGTTACCGGCCGGCCGGACGCGTTCTCGCCGAACTCGAAGAAGATCCATATCGATATCGATCCGTCGTCGATCAACAAGAACATCCGCGTCGACGTGCCGATCATCGGCGACGTCGGCAATGTGCTGGCCGATCTGCTGGCAGGGTTGAAGGCTGAAACAAAGCGGCCTGACCTCAAGCCGTGGTGGTCGCAGATCGCGACATGGCGTGCGCGCAATTCGCTGGCGTTCAAGAAGAACAACGACGTGATCCTGCCGCAATACGCGATCCAGCGTCTGTATGAGCTGACCAAGAATCGCGACACCTACATCACCACGGAAGTGGGCCAGCATCAGATGTGGGCCGCGCAGTTCTACGGCTTCGAGCAGCCCAATCGCTGGATGACGTCCGGTGGCCTCGGCACCATGGGTTACGGCTTCCCGGCGGCTATTGGCGTGCAGGTCGCCCATCCCAAAAGTCTCGTCATCGACATCGCGGGCGATGCTTCGATCCAGATGATGTTGCAGGAGATGTCGACGGCGGTTCAGTTCGACCTGCCGGTGAAGATCTTCATCCTCAACAATCAGTACATGGGCATGGTGCGCCAGTGGCAGCAGCTGCTGCACGGCAACCGCCTGTCGAACTCGTACTCCGAGGCGCTGCCGGATTTCGTCAAGCTTGCGGAAGCCTATGGCGGCGTCGGCATGCATGTGACGAAGCCCGGCGATCTCGACGGCGCGATCGAGGAGATGATCAAGGTGAAGAAGCCGGTAATCTTCGATTGTCGCGTTGCGACGCTGGAAAACTGCTTCCCGATGATCCCGTCGGGCAAGGCGCATAACGAAATGCTTCTGCCCGCGGAAGCCAACGATGAAGCGACTGCGGCGGCCTTCGCCGGCGGCAAAGCTCTGGTTTAAAAGGCACTGGTGTAATGGCCATGGACAAGCAGACGAACGAACAGCCGGCCTCCGCCTATTTCATGGAGGAGCGGCACGATCCGAACGAGACGCATACGCTCTCGGTGCTGGTGCAGAACGAGCCCGGCGTGCTCGCGCGCGTCATCGGCCTGTTCTCGGGTCGCGGCTACAATATCGAAAGCCTGACGGTGTCGGAGACCGAGCAGCACAAGCACATGTCGCGCATCACCATCGTTACCACCGGCACGCCGATGGTGATCCAGCAGATCAAGCACCAGCTCGACCGGATGATCCCGGTCTATCGTGTGGTCGACATGACGCTGACCGGCCGCTCCATCGAGCGCGAACTGGCGATGGTCAAGGTGAAGGGCACGGGCGATGCTCGCGTCGAGGCGCTGCGGCTCGCGGATGCCTTCCGCGCCCGCGTGATCGACGCCACCACGGAGAGTTTCGTGTTCGAAATTACCGGCGCCAGCGACAAGATCAGCCAGTTTGTGTCGCTGATGGCGCCGCTCGGCCTCGTCGAGGTGGCGCGCACCGGCGTCGCCGCCATCGCCCGCGGCCCGGACGGCATGTGAGGGGCCGCGCCCGACCGAAAACCTGATTTTACTTCCCCGCAAAATGCATTAGACAACCCGGGAATTTCGAGGGCCGTCCGGTCCTGAAGGGCCCGTTTCGGGCCTGAAAAGCCCAACACGCACAAGGAAAGCACCATGCGAGTTTATTACGATCGCGACGCCGATTTGAACCTCATCAAGGGCAAGAAGGTCTGCATCATCGGCTACGGCAGCCAGGGTCACGCCCACGCGCTGAACCTGAAGGATTCCGGCGTCAAGGACGTCGCGATTGCGCTGCGCAAGGGCTCTGCCACCGCCAAGAAGGCGGAAGCCGCCGGCTTCAAGGTGATGGAAGTTGCCGAAGCCGCGAAGTGGGCCGACGTCATGATGATGCTGACGCCCGACGAACTGCAGGCCGACATCTACCGCGAGCACCTGCACGACAACATGAAGAAGGGCGCGGCACTGCTGTTCGCTCACGGCCTCAATGTCCACTTCAACCTGATCGAGCCGCGTGAAGACCTCGACGTGCTGATGGTCGCGCCGAAGGGCCCCGGCCACACCGTGCGCGGCGAGTATCAGCGCGGCGGCGGCGTGCCGTGCCTGATTGCGATCCACAAGGATTCCTCGGGCAACGCTCATGACCTCGGCCTGTCCTACGCATCCGCCATCGGCGGCGGCCGTGCAGGCATCATCGAAACCTCGTTCCGCGAGGAAACCGAAACCGACCTGTTCGGCGAGCAGGCCGTGCTCTGCGGCGGCACCGTCGAACTGATCCGCGCCGGCTTCGAGACGCTGGTGGAAGCGGGCTATGCGCCTGAGATGGCGTACTTCGAGTGCCTCCATGAGCTGAAGCTGATCGTCGACCTGATCTATGAAGGCGGCATCGCCAACATGAACTACTCGATCTCCAACACCGCCGAATACGGCGAGTACGTCACCGGCCCGCGCATCGTGACGCCGGAGACCAAGGCGGAGATGAAGCGCGTGCTGCACGACATCCAGTCGGGCAAGTTCGCGCGCGACTGGATGCTGGAGAACAAGGTCAACCAGGCTTCGTTCAAGGCGACCCGCGCGGCAGCCAACAAGCACCAGATTGAGGAAGTCGGCGCGCGTCTCCGCGACATGATGCCGTGGATCAAGAAGGGCGCGCTGGTCGACAAGGCCAAGAACTAAGAGCCTTAAGTTTATTCCATAAACTCAATGTGAGCGCGCGGTGGCTTGATCGGCTGCCGCGCGTTTCGCATTTTTGCCGCGAGAACAAAAATCAGGGAGGATGGATATGGCTGGTTTCAGGTTTGCCGGATATTGCGCAGTTGCAAGCGTGCTGCTTCTGAGTGCGCCGGTCGCGTCGTTTGCTGATCCCTTGGTTCTGACGTCATCGAATTTCACGGATGGCGGAAAGCTGCCGGTCAAGCATGCCGGTGCTCTCAAGACGAACCCGAACTGCGTCGGCGAAAACGTTTCGCCGGCTCTTGCGTGGAACAACCCGCCCGAGGGCACGAAAAGCTTCGCCTTCGTGGTTTACGACCCCGATGGCGGCAAGGGACTCGGTGTCTATCACTGGGTTGCCTATGGCATCGCGCCGGATCGACGCAGTTTCGCGGAAGGCGATGTCGGGCAGCCATCCGACAAGTTTATCGGCGGCAAGAATACTGCAGGCCTCAATTTCTACCTGGGGCCATGCCCGCCGGCGAACACCGGCTTGCATCACTACAATTTCAGCCTGATCGCGACGGACCTCGAGCCCAACGCGCTTGAGCCCGGACTGACCCGCGACGAACTGGTGGCAAAGCTCAAGGGGCACACCACGGGCGTCGGCACAATCGTCGGTCTGTTCGGCCGCTAGATTTTCTGGCCTCAAGGCTACTGCAACAAAAACAGCGGCCCCGCATGCGCGAGGCCGCTGTGATGTTGTCGGCGGCATCCGAATGAGATGCCGCTGCGGTTCGATCGCTTACTTCAGCTCCTCGACGACGGCATCGAAGAAGGGCTGCGGCGTCAGCAGTTGAAGGTTCTGGGGCTTCGATGCCGCGCTCGTCATGGCGATCACGACATGCGCTGTCGGATCGATGTAGACGAACTGACCGAAGATGCCGCGCGCCATGAAAGCCTTGTCGGCGCGGGCCTGATCGCTGAGCGCAATCCACCACATGTAACCATAGTCGAGCGGCGTGCCGCCCTTCAGGACCTTGGGCGTGCTGGCTTCCTGCATCCATCCGTCGGGCAGGACATTCTTGCCGCCGGCGACGCCGCCATCGAGGTAGAACTGGCCGAACCGCGCGAAGTCGCGCAGCGTCGCCGACAGGCCGCTGCCCGCGATCTCAAGTCCACCTGGCGAATCCAGCCACCATTTGGCCGGGGCCTGCATGCCATAGGGCTTCCAGATTTTTTCGGAGAGATATTCCGCAAGCGGCTTCTTGATCGCGCCGTGCAGAATTTCGCCAGCCACCTGGGTTTCGCCGGTGCTGTAATTGAACTTGGTGCCCGGCTCGACCGCGCGCGACAGCTTCGCCATTACATCCATGGCAGCATTGCGCTGCTGCGATTCCTGCGCCTTGAGGAGGTGACGCCGGTCGGAATTGGGATCGGTGTAGGTTTCGTTCCACTTCACGCCGGACGACATCATAAGTACGTCGCGAATGGTCACGCCTTCATAGGCGCTGTCCTTGAGACGCGGCACATATTTCGTGACCGGCTCGTCGAGGCTCTTGATGTAGCCATCCTTGACGGCCGCGCCGATCAGGGTCGATGTGACCGACTTCGCGATCGACATCGACGTCCAGCGGGTATTCGGCGTGTTGCCCAGTTGATAGGTCTCGTAGGCAACCTTGCCGTCCTTCAGGATCAGCAGTCCGGAGACGCGGTTCACAGCAAGGAAGTCGAAGAGATCGTAGGTTTTGCCGTTGACGGTAAATTTGACCTGCTTGATCTGCTTTTCGGCAGGCTTGAAGACCTTCGGGTGTTCGGACGGCGTAACAGTCCGCGTCGGGAACAGGCGATCGACGTTGCGGAGCGTGTTCGCGGTCAGATCGGGCGTCAGCTGGCCGTCATAGAGTTGTTGGCCTGTGCCGATCGTTTCCTTGGCATGCGGATAGACATCTTTGGCATGCGCTGGTTCGATAGCCGTTCCGGCCACAACAGCCAACAGGCCGAAGGCGGTGAGCGCCGCGCTTGCGGTCCTGATGTGTGTACGGTGTGAGATCGTTCGGGAGTCGAGCATTTTTGCTCTCCGGGATTTTGGAAGGATTATTGTTTGCTTTCCATCGTGTCGCGAAACATTCTCATTGGCAATCGTCATGCGCAAGCGTGATGCTGGTGGACCTTTGCGTGTCCTATAGCGTTACCGTCAAAGGAGTGAATGATGGGCAAGAAGAACGGCAAGACCGATCTCTCACGTTATGTGGATCCGTTCAGGGTCGATGGTTCGCGCGAATTTCATTTAAAATTTCACAGCACCGACGAGAAGGGCGGTGTTGACAAAGACCATGCGAAAGACCTGCTTCAGGCCAATCTGGTGCGGCTGCGTGAATCGCAGGAGAAGCTGTATGCGCATGACCGCTGGTCCCTGCTTCTGATCTTTCAGGGCATGGATGCTGCCGGAAAGGACAGCGCCATCGAACACGTGATGTCGGGCGTCAATCCGCAAGGCTGTCAGGTGTTCTCGTTCAAGCAGCCATCATCAAAAGAGCTGGACCACGATTTCATGTGGCGAAGCATGATCGCGCTGCCCGAGCGCGGCCGCATCGGCATCTTCAATCGCTCTTATTACGAGGAAATGCTTGTCGTTCGCGTTCATCCCGAAATTCTGGCGCAGCAGAAAATTCCGCAACGTCTCGTCACCAAGAGCGTTTGGCGCGAACGGTTCGAGGACGTTTCCAATATCGAGCGCTATCTCACGCGCAACGGCACGGTGATCCTGAAATTCTTCCTCCACGTCTCGAAGGAAGAACAGCGCAAGCGCTTTCTGGCGCGCCTCGATGAGCCCGCGAAGAACTGGAAGTTCTCGCTGGCTGACGTCAAGGAGCGGGCGTTGTGGGATCGGTATTACGCCGCCTATCAGGAGGTCCTGCGTCATACCTCATCGTCCTATGCGCCGTGGTATGTGGTGCCCGCGGATTACAAATGGTTCTCGCGTCTCGTTATCAGTTCCACGATCGTCTCGACTCTCGAAAAGCTCGGCCTGTCTTATCCAGCCAAGTCGGAAGCGTCACCGGCGGAACTGAAGAAGGCGCGCGTTGCCCTGGAAAAGGAGGGGCCGCCGCTTCGCAAACCCCGCAAGGCCGTTTCCGCGAAGAAAACGGCCGCGCTAAAGGCTGTCCCGAAGCCGCCTTTGCCGAAGGAGATTGCCGAGACCGTGGGACGCCTCGAACCGGCCTCGCCAAATGGACAGCGTTCCTGACGTTTATTTGGCGTTGCGGCGACGGCCAAATCGTCTAAAACAGCGGCGGATGGCGGCCTCAACCAAGCATCAATGGTTTGGGTGGATCATGCGCCACCGGAAGCGATGAAGGCATTCGATGTCGAGCAAAACGACCTACGCAGCACAGGGAAGGGTGGCTTTGGCCGCCGGTCTCGTCGCGCGCCCGGTCGCCGCTTCGCAGGTTCGTGCCTCGCTTCTTGGCGGGCTCCTGCTTCTTATCCGCCCCTGAGGGCCGTCTGGGCATGCAGCCTGGGCACTCAGGGGACCGTGAAGAAGCCTCGACCCCCCAATTGCGCCTATCCATTCAGACCGGAACGGCGCCCCTGACCAAAGGAACGATTTCATGACTAGCCCCACCACGTCCGGCAAGGACCGCGTCGTCATTTTCGACACCACCTTGCGCGACGGCGAGCAATGCCCCGGCGCCACCATGACCCATGAGGAGAAGCTGGAGGTCGCCGAGATGCTCGACACTATGGGTGTCGACATTATCG
>Ga0209952_1002810_pt1 | contig 12665 bp, 13 predicted proteins | sample ThiBiot_750_biof_2_FD_183951 | JGI IMG/M metagenome (GOLD analysis project Ga0209952, IMG submission 183951) | Wastewater bioreactor microbial communities from Cape Town, South Africa - Thiocy_cont_750_biof (SPAdes) | ecosystem: Engineered > Bioreactor > Thiocyanate-remediating >...
TAGAGACATCTATCGGTACGATGAATGTGGCGTAACTGTGCACATCTACGCCACAATTTTTGCATTACGCGTAATTACGCTAAAATGTTAAAAAAAGAGACGGCATGGGTGGTAAACACATGATCTCAAATGTGCCTGGTTTAATACAAATATGATGATTTGATGAACAGTTGACTAATGCATCGTTCTGCTCACAACCGATTTCATCGGCTCCGTTTAAACAATTCCAAAATCCATCACATCGAGTGTATGTATTGTTACATGGCCAATATTGACATTCAGTTTCATCGGTATGATTGCTTCCATTGATGAGAATAGGTAATAATTCTTGAAATCCATCGCAAATTGTTGGAAATGAAATATAGTTTTCTGCATAGTCATTTCGATTGTAATCATTGCATTGTTCGAGATTTTGCGAATCACATACGATGAATGGTTCATCTTCACAACTTCGACTGTTAGGACGACGACAATCACAAATATTATTGCCGAATCTACTTAATGAGATGCATTCATTGTTGAATTGACATTTGAAAAGTAAATTGGATTCCATAGGCAAGCAACTTCCGTTAATTAATGGACATATTTCATCGTCACCATAATCGCAATCTTGAAATCTATTGCAGAGATCATAGATCGATATGCATTTCGATGAATTTCGACAGTGATATGTAAATGGACTGTGACAAATGTTTACATCGTCGTAGAATATTGTATTACAATGAAGAAGATACAGATGAACTGAAGTAGCAAGTGAATTTAAAGTTGAAACGCCCCATCCAAATTGTCGAAATTCTATATCAGAATCTTGCGTTCGTCGACATGTTTTATTGTCAATAGTCAATAATTCAGCATCGGATTTGAAATTTCGGCAAAGTTTCGCATCATAACAGATCAAATCTGGATTGTGTGAGTATGTTACGATATGAGTTTGGCGATGATAACCGACGTAAACATGACCAAAAGCGAGAGGCACTGATGGGACAATAATAACGTCAGGACATGTTTTGTTAATTAACAATCCACATCTTTCATACGCACAAATATCCTTGCATATTGGTAGAGTTATTTTTTCTATGTAAAATGTGCACGAAAACGTAAAAAAGCAAATATTCGATAATGTTTTTGGCTTTTCATCGATTGAACTTTGGAAGATAAGTAATCGACGTTGCATATCGCATGTACTCATTCGTGCTTGAATTAAATCGATCGTAGCGAGTGCAGAATTTGATGTACATGAAGCATCTTCGCGATTGATTGTAGGTAAATGAACAGTCTGTTTGACTATTTTGTCAAAGTCAAAACTAGAGATGTCTGAACCATCGATACATTCATAGATTTCTGATTGATCGAATGCAAATTGCCTTGATATACATTGACCATTTCGACATCGATATTCATCGTCACGACATTCATTAATTAGAAGTTGTCCACAGAACTTTTCATCGATTTGATTGTTGATACAATTAACTTGTTCATCACATATCTCAGTCCAATCAAGACAAATCGATTTCGAACCACGATCACATTCTAAATGAATATAACATGTTAAACTTGTTGGTTCGTATTTGATTTGATAGAATTGACTGATGGTTTCTTTCAATGTCATATTTTCAAATGGGAAATAAATGAATTCATATTGACATTGTGGACCAAATCTTGGTTTTGTACAATTGTAAAAGATAGTTTCTGATAATGATGATTGATTAAGATTGAGAAATAATTGATATTGTTCAATGAGATCGATCGGTGCTGACCATTGATACAATTGTTGACTTGTGATATTCCGTTTTCGAAGATCGTTAAATGTCAATTTTGAATCTGCAGGATTCATTTGAATGTTCCATTCGGACATGGAATCAGTTAAACAAAATGATACGATTTCTTGTGAAATAGAAATTCTGAGACAATCGTGTTGTAATTCATGATTATTGATAGAATCTGTTAAATGGAAATTAATTTGAGGAAAAGTAATAATCAAACGACAAATTATTAGAACAAAATAGATATTCAGTAAAAGTATCATAACGACTTTTTTCTTCTCGTTATTGTTAAAAGTAAAAAGATTTTATTTATCAATAATAATGCCTTGAAAAAGTCAATATTAGCTAGTAAATGACAAATGTCGTTATTTTTCCAAATGAGTTGCAAGATAAGAGTAAATGTGTACTACATCTGAATGATAAATCGAGTTATCCAAAGGCAATATATTCCACCATCGACTAAACTGGTGCCATCTGATCAAGTTTTTATAGCCGAACTGCATATGGAAAAAGAACCAATCAGAGTATTCATCTCGTTCCAGTTTTGAACATCCTATTTTGACAATAGTGACGTACTCAAAGGGTAGAAGAAATTGAACTCAACTCCTCCATCAGCAAAATCCTGATCACGTCACTAATTAAGAAGTAAATGGATTACAAAACGACAAAAGCTACAGCTCAAATGGGCGACTGTACACAACGATATGTAGCCGTACACGAACGTAATTATATGAACAAAAAAAATCAGTTTTATGCTGCTCAACGTCAAACTTATAATAAAATTGTTCATTGTCCACATGGTTTGGATCCTAATTGTGCATGCGTACAAAATTTCTCAGTGAATAAAAACGTACCATTGACAGAAAAACAGGCAAAAGTTGGGGTTGCATCTTTTTTACGAAGTGAAATTGAACGAACAGAAAGCATCGATCCAAGATATCGTCCACTTACGAAGATTATCAAATCTCGTAAAGATGAACTAGATAAGTATATTTCTGATTATGAAACTCAATTTGGATCGCTTTTAACGGATGATTTATTCGAGAAAGATGGTTCGATTGCACATTTAAGGAAATTACCATCGCAAATTCAAGCTCAACAACTCGATATATGTCAATTGGGTACACCATTTCGAAAGATTGATGTAATACAAAATGCATCTAGTGTTTTATGTGCCAATGATCAATATATGTTAATTCACAATGCTTCACATCTTTGTCTTATCAATGCACAGATGAAAACTGTTAGACAAACTGAATGGACATTAGGATCCATTGAAGACGCCTGTTGGAATACAAAAAAGAAGCAAATTTTTCTTATAGTTAGCAGAGATCATTGCGTATATAAAGTTGATCCAGAAACCTTATCATACGAGTCGATATTAGAAGGAAGACCTTATAGAAGTTGCACGTCTGCACCAAAGATACTTTATTTGACAATTTATGGAGTTTCACAAATCCTGGCACATCCTTTCGACAATCTTCATCTACCAAAACCTGTTTTTACGTGTCCTAATTCTAAAAGAATGTGTATTGAAGGAATATGTTATCACGACGGTCGACTTGCTGTAATTATGAATACTCGAAATGAAATTCCACCTTATGTTGAAATTTTATCAACGACAACATACGAGTGTTTATTCTCGATTACTATTCAACAAGCAATGGGATATCATATATGCGGTATATCATCACTTGGTTCAAGCGGCTGGCTAGTCAAAGATTCAAGTGGTTATCATTTTTTTCATATTACAGAAAAGAATGTCCTTCGTGTAACATCAGATTACGATTACGGTCATCCGTATAATGCAATTCGATTTGGCGCATCCTATCTAGCAGTAGTTACAAATACCAATATCAATCTTCACAAATTAAAATTTGTTAAACCTGAAGAATTAACACCTTCAGCTAAAGTCTTCGGACTCTTTAATTCCACTTGATCCAAATTACCACACGTAGCAAATCAAAATTCATTACTAACTTTTATTTTTCATGTGCATGTTTATATGCACTTAGAAATATATTGAAAATAAACGAAATGAAAAACATAAACGGAACACGATAATAAGCAGAGACATATTTAAAGTTAAATATTTGCACAGGTATAAAGACAGCACAATCGGCAATATACAAAGGAATGAAATTCTCCTTGGTATCATTCTTTAATTCATTCATTGAACATCGTCCTTCCAAAATCGACGTACCTATTGAAACAAAACTTCATATTTATAAACAAGAGAAGATGTTCGCTTATTTACCAACGATATAGGTTGTCGTATAAATCGGTGCAGCTATCGTTTGATCGAGTACAACTTTCTTGAAAACATTTCTCCATGTTGATCGCAAAATAGTTCGATCTAAAAACGAATACCAAACATGCGCTTCGACGCCCATTGCCACACCAGTCGCAGCTCCGGCCACTAGAACAGCAAACAAATATTTTCATCATCATCGTCATTCTAAATTCCTACATAAGCGTTTTTCATCGATTGGAATTTGTTTTTCATAAAATTTTTGCGCACAGAAATCTCCCAGTGCAAGTAGGCCTGACGCTGAGACGATATTCATTACGAATTGACTATAACGTTGGCTCATTCTAAGCGAATAGAAATGTTTGTATGTAATTTATATATTTTCTGTTTTTCTTTCGTTATCATAGCAAAGATATATATATATATATAAAGATAAAGGTGGATAAATGAACATGAATCAAACAAAAAAAAAGAAGCAGTTTAAGATAAGTTTATCATTCTTCAACGAGCAGATGCCGCAGCTCCACCACCGCCATTCTTCTTTTGTTCAGCCAGCATTTGTTTTTCACGCATTCTAAAACAAAAACGATATTTACATCGATAGGATTTAGGAGAGAAAATACTTCGCAGCATCACGTTGTTGTCGTTCTTGTAACGATAGACCTTTGTTGGCTTCGGTTTCCGATGAAGCTTGCGATTTCTTTTGTTGATTTTTAAGATTCTTTTCACGCGCAAGATCGCTGAAAAACAAGGTCAATTTTCAAAGAAAAAAAAACAGAGTTCATCGGCGTTTCTCTACCGTTGATTGCCACGCGTCATGATTCGTGATCGGACAACGACAAAATACTTATCTAAAATGAGAAGAAGAAAAAAAAAATGTTCTTTTTGCAAATAGATTTTTATTGTTTTTCATGTGCAAATATTTGAAATCTGATAGTTAGTGAAAGACATTTACAATTCGGGACACATTCGATCACCCACCGGATTCTCTTGTCAACGATTTTAAAAACTACATGTCTACAGCAAGCACATGAACTGTTAATTCGAAATACATACAATATGTAAAGAAGAAGAAGGAGGAGGAGGGGGGAAATCGTTCAATTAGTAGTAACGCGTATGAGTTCAATAGCTTCGAAAATATACAAAAGAAAGTCCAATGTTGGATCGTCACGTGATAAACGTCGGGGAGATATTTGTCGAGTTAACTGTTCAAAAAATCCTACAGAAAAACAAACAAATTTATTTTTCTTTTTGTTGGAAGATAGTCGACTGACTTTTGCAAGGTTCTTCGCGTATCAATCGTTCGGCTTTGTGCCAAAATAGATTTGATTGATAGGCATTGAGCATATATTTTGAAAAATCATAGAAACTTCTCGATGTTGGCGAGGTCGATTGAGACACTTGCTCGATCACTTGATTTGCACAATGTTCAATTGACGAAAAATTCATATTAAACTGTAAATGATAGATATACGATTGTAGCCAATAACTAATCACAGAAGATTGTCAAAATAAATAAAGAGATGAACAAATTCGTACTTAATAAGTAAAAATTTCGGACGAATAGTATTCACTAGTTCAACGGATTGATTGTCTGGCAATTGAAACATTTTTTGATAATTTTGAGCTAAATGTCTGACGAAAGAACATCGTTTAAACTGATAAATGATGAATCAAATTCTTACTGAAGCATTTTTAATGTTGCTTTTAAAAGCGAATATCGTTGCTCAACAATCGGCTCATCATTAGCACATTGAATGAAATAACAAACAGATTCTAAATACAAAGTCATCGATTTTTTCATATCGTTGACTGTACGTTTCTCTCCATCGGCTTGTTTCTTCTTTTCCCGAGCGAGATCACTCAATTCTCGCGTCGATTTATTCCTAAATCGTCAAAAATCGATTCAAATTCCTTTCGAAACGAACGAATTCTACCTTAAATTGGCATAATTCGCTCGTGTCGATGCGCTGCCGCTCGTTATCAAACGATCCGGCGTATTCACAACATTCGAATTACTATTCGACGCCGATGCATTGTCACTTTGTTGCAAAGGTTTGACACTAAATAAACAGTTTTCGAGTGTTTTTGTTTTCGATTGAAATCGATTTTACTTGGCTGTTGGTTTTTCTTTTTTAATTATCGGCATAATCGTCGGCGTAACGCTCGAGTCATCTTTGATGTCGAGTTCAAATGCGTTTGATGTGTGACTAGTTTTGCTTTTCTTCGGTTGTTCGTTCGAATCGAATCCGTTGGCGTCACGTTTCGATGATTTGATTTGTTCGAAAAATAAATGTGTCGGAATCGTAATCGGAAGTTTCGGCTGTTTGAAATCGATCGGAGTATTTACAGATGATGAAAACGAACGGATTAGTTCTTCTTTTCGTTGATTTGTTGTTGGTGGAGCAGCTGCTACTGTCGAAATTGGAAGAAAACTTTCCAATGAACATGTATTTAAATCCTTCGAAAAAGAAACTAAAAGAACAATTCGAACTTTTCGTTTCAACAAACTGCTTTGTCATCATTCTCCAAATCCGTATCGGAATGTTGTTGAACTTTTTCGTTGCTTTCATCATCGCTTAGATTGATTTTCGACAGTCGTTCGGGTATTTTCGTGTAGTCTATCGGTTCAACTAACTAGAAAACAACAAAGACGTCACCTTTCTTCTGTTTTTTTTTTCGTACTTTTAATATGAACGGAACAAGTTGTTCGATATCAACAGTTGACCGAGTCTTTTGCTGTTCATTATTATTAGTTCGAGTTTTTGTATCACTGAAAAAGAAAACAAGGAAATAAACCAATCTCCTCCGATGAAAATTCCCAACGAACAGTGTATTCAATTGAATTTGACGTGGATTTGCAAAATCGACGCTGAATTGTCGTCGATAGTCGACGACGGCCGGCGCACGGCCAAGAATTAAATCGGCTTTCAAGCCGAGTTCATTTGCCATGGTCGTTTGTTTTGAATTAAACACTTCTGGCAATTGTTGCTGCGAAGCAATATCAAATATCATGGCTAGAAGAAGAGACGAAAAAATTCAATGTCGCAATACGAGTGTGAAAATGATGTTAATGACGCAAGATTTGAGGAATGTATGAAACGGGGAAAACGGCTGTTTGTTACATTCGCGAAGAAAAAAATAATAAAATAAATAAGCCAGCTGATGAGAGCCAATGGGGAAAAGATTGATTCGGCGATTTCTATTGGCTTGTTGACGAACGAATCCAATCAATGTTTCTCTCGCTCGGTTGGTTGTTAAGAACTTAGTTAGTTGAATGAATGAGTAAGTGAAAAGAAAAAAATGACATCGGATATTCGCTCACGTTATTGGACATTTTTATTCGATAATTTAAAACGATCGATTGAACAAATCTACCAGACTTGTCAATCGGATCCGAATCCATTTCAATGTCAAGTTCGTTTTTTTGATTGCAGAAAAAAACATCATCGTTTTGTATTTTCATAGGAAATCGTTCAGTTTCTATCGAAATGTTGTCAAGATTTTCAGTTCTTAATGAAAGATTCTCCGATCGAAATCAAAAAGTAAGACACAATTCAAGTTCGTTAGCAGATATAAAACACATCAAAGAGATATTCTCACTCTATTTGTCTATAACTTATCACATTAGGAAAGTTCAAAAATCAATAAATCTCCTTGATAAAAGCCGAACAAACTTTTATTGTTTTTACTGAGTAACTTAGTCATATTGCTGCAACTTTTCTGATGTTATCGCCATTGAACAGAGAAAATAAGATAACAAAAGAAGCGCAATAATACATTAGAACACTCGAGGGATGTCTTTCCCATAAACTTATAGTGAAAACTAAAACTCTATACAGAAATTTGAATTTACATGAAAACGATGTATCTTTTCAAAACATAGTTAGTTCTGTTAAAAGTTTATCTTTCTTGGGAGAAGCCGATGTATTTGTTACGGGCAAAATCAAAATTCCAATTTCGACTGGGTAAAGTTGAGATTTTGTTAGAAATGAATGAATTCAATCAATAGGCACATATAACAGATAGAACAAATTTAATATTTTCTTGTTTAACTAAGAATTTACTTTAATAAAAATCTCAATTTTATCCAGCCGGAATTGAAATTCTGATTTTATTTAATTTTCTTCACCTTCGAACTAAGTGATTTGACATATATTCATAAAGATATAAAACTAAAATTCTAGAATTTAAGACATCATTTGAGAATCTATCGTTTAGAACCTACGAACATTCCCTCTCGATGTCAAACGGTGATGATTTATTACGTCGATTGAAACGTTTGCATAACAGTGATATAAATCTAACATTGAACAATAAAACCAAACGTCCTAAATCAACAAAAACTCGTCAGCTAGTCGAAAGTTCAAGTTTAATTTCTCTTCCAACAGCAACAACGACAGCATTAACCAATGACTCATCGATGACATTAGTCGATCGATACGTAACATCGGACGATGAAGACGACGAAAGAAATCATCATGCTACAATCGACTTCATGGATCGACAAATTTTCGATGCATTCGATCAAGAAGAATCTCTAACAGCCGCCTTAGAAGCCGAACAAGAACGAACAATCGCCTCGCTCATGGCCGAACAAGAAGATCTCGAAGAACAACTGAACAACGTCACCGACGACGATTCAGAAAGCGAACTGTCAACAACGAAAACATCGAGCTATTTCATGTCTCTCCAAGGCGATCAAGACACCAGCCTACTCGATGAGAATGATTCCGAGCCCGAGAGTAAATCTCGTAGTCGACATCTACGACTTCATGAAAAACTCTCCTCTCCATCACGTGTTCGACCATTGAGCGAAACGTTACGCGAAGCCGCCGAACGGCAAGCTCGAGCCGTCACTCGCCGACAAGTTTTACAAGATGAAAAAGCTCGAAAACTTCGCGAATTGACTCAGCGTGTCAACGAAGTTCGACAATGGAAAGAAGAACTGATCAAAGCTCGAAAGACAACGATCGAAATGAAAATGAGCCGAGCCGAGGAGAAACGTCAGTATCTTCTACTACTCAAAGCGAAAAAAGCCGGCGATGAAGATCTCAAAGGTCAGGAGATCGCGTTTATCAAATGTTTGCAACAGGAAAATCGTCGGCAAACGCTCAAAGAACGTTACCAAAAAGAAGAACAGTTCAAACAGTATCTCGAAGAAGAACGAGTCAAGAAACATGACGAACATAAACAACGTGAGCTGGCAGCAGAAAATCGACGAAAAGAACTAGAAGCCATTCGACAAACACGACTGAATGAAATGCAAGAGAAATGGAAAACCAAAGAGAAAATGATCGAACAACATTTGAATGAAAAACGCAAACAGAAACAAACAGCAGCCATTGCTAAACAGAAAAATTTCCAACAGAAACGTGCAGAACGTGTGGCCTCTCTCAAAGAATCGACTGTCGAGCTGAAAAAGAAACTGGCGCTTAAACAAGAAGAAAGTACGCGTCGACATGTGACTCAACTTGAAGAGATACGAAGAAAAGCGATCGAAATGAGCGCATTTCGGGGTCCAAGTGCCGAAGATCATTGTAGTTCGCCGATTCCCGATGATAGTCGAACGACAACCAGCATTCCAACCAGTGAAGAACAGTCGATTACAAGAAAATGCTGCACTCTCTGCAATCTTTTGGTCTCGAATTGCTTTTTTTTATTATGAAAAATAGAAAATTGTTCTTTTTTCAGTTAGCTTCGGATTTACATTTGCAAACGCATCTACGAGGCACACGACATAATCAATTGCTCATCGATCGATTCAATCCGAAGAAACCAACAATCGAAGAGATCGTAATTGAAAAATCAATTGATTTTTGTCGATTTTTGCTTGTCTTTTCAAGGAAACTTTCAACTCCGAATGCATTGTTCTTGTTACAAGTGACGATATCATTCGACAAGAAATGGCTTTCAATCGAGAACGAAAACATACGATGAAAAAACGAGCGAAAAAACTACGTCTTCGTATTTCTCAACGGTAAACTCATCGTTGTTATTCTTACCCCGTTGTCGAAAACAGTGATCGTTATTTTAATACTTATTTGTTTTTTCTACCCAAACAGGCAAAACCTTTGAAAAAAAAACGTGTATTTATGCGTTAAAAATTTGTATAGATGCAGTTGCTAAGGATTACAAACTTGTTTTTATTTGTATAATTCGAGATGATTTGTTATGATTTTTAAAATGCTACTCAAAGAGATATGACGCATATTTACTAATGAGATAAAATCCTAAAAATGTGCGTTTTTTTTTAGTTCGACAGCGTACGAAGCTGAAAATGCTCAACGACCTTATCTCACATCGACACACAAAGCACGGTAATGTACACCCTCGAAGTTCAATTAAAACACGATTATTCGTTCATTTTTAGTATTCAACGATTTCTCAATGAATTAGAAAAATCTTTGAATACAACAACACGAAAAGAACCATTGAATACAACGAACTATCTCGCTTGTCAACGAATTCTCACTGAACTTGTTAAAATTTTCGATACGCATGGTTATGAAAAAGATTCTCCACTCGAACAACGTGTATTTTTCAGTCTCAACGGTTATTCAACTTTAAATAAAATGATCGATCTACGAGCTGAATCAAACAAACCTCCACTTGCACCTGAAAGTCTCATTGCATTGACAATTTCAGTCTATCGTTCAGCAACACACGGCAATCTTGAAAATGCAATCTATCTTCTCAACAGTGGCAAACTATTGACATTAATCGAAAGTTTTGTTCGACATTTAAACGGACTGAAATGCGACGATTTAACAACGAATGAAAGTGAAAAATTAGCACAAATCGATTTAGTAACAAATCTCGCTGAAACATTAGCCGATCTTCTAACAACATACAATTTACTAGTCAAAGAAGAGAATGAAGATAAATTAACTATTTGTCGTCTCACAGATCTCATCAGTTACATGGCTAATATCGGTGTACTCGATCGAATTGCTGCGTTCTTTCGAACGGCACGTGCAATTATCAATACGACGAAATCACGTGTTTCAGATTTGATTTGTTTTTGTTTGAATCTCGTTCAACAAATGGTTGATTTTGCTAAACCAAAGTAATAAAACAAAGAAAATCTTTTTATTCAATTTAAATCTTTCGTTTATTCAGAATTTATCAATCGCCATCGAAAAAATCAACGAACGATCCTGCACAAGTGTTAACAATTATGAAATCGACGAATTATTGCGAAATTCTCTCTCTACTCTACGGAATTCTCATGCATGAAATCGACAATCCAACAATGTCAACTGAACATTCGAATACGATCAATCTCAATGAAAAAACAATGATCATTGCAACGAATTCAATGATTCTTTTGAATACCATCGCTCTGCTCGATTTAGATTCATTTCAAGTAAATTTTCATTTGTCTTTTGTTGCCGTTTTTTATTCGATAAATTTTTATTTTTAGACAACATTAGGAGAAGAAACGATCTCACTTCAATTACGACATGTTGCCAATTTTATTCTTGCTTATTGTCATAATAAACAAACGACCATGAATGATAATCTTCTGCATCAAATTATCCTTCTCATTGGATATTATTGTGTGTTAAATCAGGATAATCAAGTTCGTTTAGCATTCGGCAATCGACCGACTGTTCTTCAGCAATTATCATGTTTACCATTTCGATATTTTGTTGAAATTAAATATATGGACATACTCTTTCCGACGTTGATTGCAGCGTCATTTGATTGTGATACAACACGAACTATACTTCAAACGGAAATGTCGTTGGATTTAATTGCAAATTTTATTCAAGTAGAAATTCGTGTTTTGTTGATTTTATAAATTTGACTTTTTTTTCGTTAGGCAAAAATGACTGATGAAGATGAAAATAGTAAATCGAATTTATCATCGTTTTATCTGCGATTTCCACGTGATGAATGGATGAATGCATTGAAATACTATCGACCTGCATCGGCCGATGATGAAAAAGAAAATGAATGCCAACAGATCAATTGTTCAATTAACAACTAGATACGATATTTTTCTTCGTTCTCTCTATTAATCTCATTTTTAAATTTCTACTATATGAACGCGTCTTTCATTCGATCTGATTTCTTTTGTACAAAATCTCTCACTTATTTCCGTGTTTGTATATCAGTTTTTTTTTTCTTTCGATTAATTAATAAACTCGAACATGATGCATTCCAGACTTTCGAATGTTCTGATCGTTTACTTCTCTTGATATACAAATAACGCTCATCTTGAGATTCACTCCACTCTTTTCAAAGTATCCATTTGTCAAGATCCACTCCACAATAAAACTTTCTCATTCTAAAACCATCCGTATTCAGATATTTAGAAATAAGAATAATTGACGCAATAATCAATAAGACCTAAATTAATTCCAGATATAACATAAATCTCAAAAGTTGACTATCTGTCACTAAGAAAACGTTCTTTTAAGTATGGACTAAAGTAACAGAATATACTTAGAAAATACCATTACTTAATTCAATTATTAATACGGAGGAAACAAAATAATAAACTAGTTGATTAAATATATGTTACGGGCAAAATACGTATGTATACTAACAACGTTCTCTTTCGTTGTTCTCCTTTGAATCCTCTCTCGACGATATCAATAAGCAAAGCCATATAAGAATTTGAGCTTGTTGCAACTTTCTTT
>Ga0209952_1002821_pt1 | contig 12644 bp, 11 predicted proteins | sample ThiBiot_750_biof_2_FD_183951 | JGI IMG/M metagenome (GOLD analysis project Ga0209952, IMG submission 183951) | Wastewater bioreactor microbial communities from Cape Town, South Africa - Thiocy_cont_750_biof (SPAdes) | ecosystem: Engineered > Bioreactor > Thiocyanate-remediating >...
CAACGTTGGTCATATCGAGATAAATCCCCGTGGTACTCGCCACCGGGCGCTCAGGCGGCCCGGCTGCCCGGATTCGGGTCGTCCCTTCGGATAAAGGATGCCGCTATCCGACGCAAGCAAAACGGCGCGTTAGTGCTGTTTCGTGATCGGCTCAAACCATTGATATCCCCTGAAAATCCGTCAGGAACGCAGTGACGCAGGATGTCGGCGGCGAGCGGCCGCGGCCTGCGCCTCGATCCGATCAGAACGATGTGAGGAACATGGCCAAGCGGGCGCATCGCAATTGATGCGCCCGCTGCGACGGGGCATAATTTGCCAAATCATGCTGATCGAACTGAAATTTTTTCCCTCACACGCCGAAACCAGCCGGGCGGCAGCCCGCGGGCTGAAGCACGCCCCGGCGCAAATTGTTGCGAGGACCGTCAACGTGAGCGGGATATCATGACCAAGCCGGTGGTCGGCGTGATCGGCAATATGTACATGATTGAGAACCGGTTTGCGGTGCAGGCGGTCGGCGAGCGCAACATGCGCGCGATCGCCGAGGTGACCGGCGCGCTGCCGTTGATGTTCGCCAGCGTTCCCGACATCACCGACCTTCATGCGCTGTTGGACGTCGTTGACGGCGTGCTGCTGACCGGCGCACGCGCCAACGTCCACCCGACGCGCTTCCGCACCGAACCAGATCCCCGCCACGAACCTTACGATCCCAATCGCGACGACGTGGCGCTGACCTTGATCGACCTGTGCGTGCAGCGAGGGATTCCGCTGTTCGGCATCTGCCGCGGCTTGCAGGAAATGAACGTCGCGTTCGGCGGCTCGCTGCATCCGGAAATCCGCGAACTGCCCGGCCGCATCAACCATCGGATGCCGCGCCTCGAAAACGGCGAGATCCATCCCGACCCGGAGGTGATTTTCGCCGATCGTCATGACGTGCGGCTGACGCCCGACGGCGTGTTCGCCAGGCTGTATGGCCGCGACACCATTCGCGTGAATTCGCTGCATGGCCAAGGCATCCTCGAACCGGGCGCGCGCGTGGTGATCGAGGGTGTCGCCGACGACGGCACCATCGAAGCAATCCGCATCAAGGATGCACCCAACTTCGCGCTGGGCGTGCAGTGGCACGCCGAATACGATCCGCAACGCAACCCGATCAACCGCGCGCTGTTCCAGGCGTTCGGCGAAGCGTTGGCGGCGAGGCGCTGATCGCCGGACAAAACATCATGTCGAAAACCACCCGCGCCACGCAGGCGCTGAAACAACTCGGCGTCAAATTCACGCTGCACGAATACGACTACGATCCCGATGCCGACAGCATCGGCATGCAGGCCGCAGCCGCCATCGGCGCTGAGCCGCGCCGGGTGCTGAAGACATTGATGGCCGAGCTTGACGGCAAGCCGGTCTGCGTCGTGGTACCGTCCGATCACGAAGTCAGCATGAAGAAGCTGGCGCAAGCATTCGGCGGCAAATCGGCGAAGATGATGAAGCCCGCCGACGCCGAGCGGCTGACCGGCTATCACGTCGGCGGCATCAGCCCGTTCGGCCAGAAGAAGCGGGTGCCGACCGCGATCGAACAGGTCGCATTGCAAGAACAGACCGTCTTCATCAACGGCGGCCAGCGTGGCTTGCAGGTGCAACTCGATCCGAACGATGCCTGCAAAGCGCTCGGCGCCATCGCCGCACCGCTGATCGCATAAGGCACCGGAAGCACTTCGTCTGGATCGCAGCAAGACGATGCGATAGCCTCCCTTCGCGGCGGTCCAAAGAAGTCCGCCGGATTTATCCGCCGTTTTCCACGGCCGGGAGGACACATGCCGTTGGCGCCGCTTGACGAGGCAATCACGATCGCGGATCTGACACGCGATCCCTATCCGATCTATCGACAGCTTCGCCGCGATGCGCCGGTGCTGCGGGTGAAATCGGTCGGCCGTACATTGTTGACCAAGGCGGCAGATACAAAACGCGTGAAAGATGACGCCGCGCTGTTCAGCTCCGACGATCCGAACACGCCGATGAAGCGCGCCTTCCTCGCGCATACCCTGATGCGCAAGGACCACGACGAACATCGCGCCGAACGCATGGCGATGATGCCGGCCCTGATGCCGAAGACGATCGATGCGGACTGGGCGCCGCTCTACACCGAGCTTGCCAATAGCTATCTCGATCGCCTGCCGCGTGGCGAGATCGTCGATCTGTTCCCTGCGCTCGCCGGCCCGCTCGCCGCGCGGATGCTGGCCCATGCGATGGGCGTACCGGACGCCAGCGACACGGACATGCAGCGCTGGTCGCAAACCCTGATCGACGGCGCCGGCAACTTCGGCTGGCACCCCGGCCCATTCGAGGCAAGCGACCGCGCCAATGTCGAAATGGATACCTGCATCCGTGCCAACATCGCACGCGTGCAGGCAGAGCCCGACTCCTCCGCCATTTCCTTCATGTGCCGCGCCAGAAACCAGATTCCCGAGAGCCAGATGATTTCCAACGTGAAGATCGCGATCGGCGGCGGCATCAACGAGCCGCGCGACGCCCTGCTCACGATCATCTTCGGCCTGCTGACGAATCCCGATCAACTCGCGGAGGTACGCGCGAAAAATCTGTGGCGCGCGGCGTTCGAGGAGGGCGTGCGCTGGGTCGCGCCGATCCAGGCGAGTTCGCGCCTGGTGATGGAGGATACCGAAATCGGCGGCTGTCATATTCCGAAAGGCGATACTGTCATGACGATCCAGGCCTCGGCGAACCGCGACGAGGATGTGTTCGAGGACGGCGAGAATTTCAACGCACTGCGGACCGACAATCCGCATCAGGCGTTCGGCAACGGCCCACACCACTGCGCTGGCGCACACCTGTCGCGACGCACGGTCGGCGATATCCTGCTGCCGATACTGTTCGAGCGCTTCCCGAACATGAGCCTTCCGGACCCCGACGGCGTGCGATGGCATGGGTTCGGCTTCCGCGGGCCACTCAATCTGCCGGTGCTCTTACAATAGCGGCGGCATCGTCTTGCCGGCGTGCTATCATCGAAAAACACTGGAGCGGCAATCATGAACCAGTTGAGTGACAAGCTCGTCGGAATCGTCACCGCCTTTGGCCTTGCAGCGTTTACATTCACCGCAGCTCACGCGCAGTCCATGACGCTGACTAGCCCCGACATCAAGGACGGCGGCACCATCGCCAACCAGCAGGTATTCAAGGGCTTCGGCTGCTCCGGCGACAACATCTCGCCCGCGCTGTCGTGGAGCGGCGCGCCAGCCAACACCAAGAGCTTCGCGGTGAGCATCTACGATCCCGATGCGCCGACTGGTAGCGGCTGGTGGCATTGGGTGGTCTACAATATTCCGGCCAGCACGACGTCGTTACCGAAAGATGCGGGCGATATCAGCAAAGGATTGATGCCCAAAGGCGCGGTGCAGAGCCGCACCGATTTCGGCAGCGCCGGCTACGGCGGCCCCTGCCCGCCGCCGGGCGACAAGCCGCATCACTATCGGATCACTGTGTTCGCGCTCGACGTCGATCAGCTTCCTAATGCCAAAGGCGACGCCGCCTCCGCCGCGCTGGTCGGCTTCGACATCAATTTCCATACGCTGGCGAAAGCAACGCTGACCGGAATGTATGGGCGGTAAAACTTTGCAACACGAAAACAGTCGTCCCCGCGAAGGCGGGGACCCATAACCCCTGACGGTCATGGTCGACGGCGTTGCCGGCCAAAGGTAACAGCTACCACCCGTATCATGAGCGACACAGCGTATGGGTCCCCGCCTTCGCGGGGACGACTCCGAGATCCTTGGTTTCTCCGCGTGACATCGCGAGTCAAGAAATCCGGCCCTGACCAAGTCAGAGCCGGATTTTTCATTTACGCGCACCTGTGCGGTCGCGGTAAGCGAAGCGTCAAGCCGCACGCACCTTGGTGAGGAATTCATTCACCGCCGAGCGCAACATGCCGGCCTGCCCGTCGAGTTCCTGCGCATTGACCAGAACATCCGACGCCGCGGAGCCGGTGGCTTCCGCCGCCGAACTGACACCGCCGATGTGATGGCTGATCTCGTCCGAGCCGGCCGCAGCCGACTGGATGTTGCGGGCGATTTCACGCGTCGCCGCGCCCTGCTCCTCGACGGCGCTCGAAATGCTGAGCGCGATCTCGTTCATCTGGGCAATGGTGCGGGTGATGTTGCTGATGGCATCCACCGCTTCATGGGTGGTGGACTGCATCGTTGACACCTGCGCGGAGATTTCCTCGGTCGCCTTCGCAGTCTGGTTGGCCAGAGCCTTCACTTCCGACGCAACCACTGCGAATCCGCGGCCGGCTTCACCGGCACGCGCCGCCTCGATGGTGGCGTTGAGCGCCAGCAGGTTGGTCTGCGCCGCGATGGTGTGGATCAGTTGCACCACCTCGCCGATCTTCTCCGCGCCGCTCGACAACACTTGCACCGTCGAATTGGTGCGCTCGGCATCCTCCACCGCCCTGTTGGCGATCTCGGTTGACTGCGTCACCTGACGCGAAATTTCAGCGACAGAGCTTGCAAGCTCTTCCGCAGCCGCCGCCACGGTGCCGGCATTGCCGGACGCCTTCTGCGAAGCTTCGCTCACCGTCATGGCTCGCGAACTGGCATCGCGGGCAAGGCCCGTCATGCTTTCCGCCGTCTCCTGCATTCCGGCGGCCGACGACGTCACCGACTGGACCACGCCATTGACGCTGCGTTCGAAATCATCAGCAAGGCTATGCATGGCGGTGCGGCGTTCGTTGGCTGCGCGCTGCTGCGCCGCCGCTTCCGCTTGCTCGAGGTCGCGGACGCGAAGCGCGTTCTCCTTGAAGACGCCGACCGTCGCCGCCATGGCGCCGATCTCGTCCTTGCGGCCGACACCGGGAATTTCGGCATCAAGCTCACCCTTGGCCAGCGACTGCATGCGCGCGCCGAGCTGGCCGAGCGGACGAGTGATGCTGCGGCCGATCAGCCAGGCCGCCAGGCCCGCGCCCAGCGCGATGACGATGGTGGCCATCGCGAGACCGAAAATAACCGGCCGAAGCTTGGCGTTGATATCGTCAAGATAGGCGCCGGTGCCGACGAACATGTCCCAACCCGGTATAGCGACCGCATAGGACATTTTGCGGATCAGTTCGTCGGTGCCGGGCTTCATGTATTCGTAGCGCAGATTGACGCTGCCCTTGGCCGCGACACCGTCGCGCAATTCGCGCGCCAGCTTGCGGCCGCCGGTTTCGACGTCGAGCTGATTGCTGCCGATCTTGGAAGCATCGGGCGTGGCCACGGTGACACCGTCCATGGTGTAGGCGAACACATAGCCGCTGCCGTTGTCGTAATTCATCGACCGGATACGGTGGGCATATTCGGCGATCGCCTGCTCCTTGTTCAGCTTGCCGGCTTGAACTTGCTTCTGGAATTCCAGCGCCATGTTGCGCGCGGTTTCGACGATCGCGTGGGTCTGCTCGGTGCGCGCGTCATACATTTCCCGCTGCATCATGGTCGCGGCATAGATGCCGACCCCGACCAGCCCCAGCAGGGTAATCGAAACGAGAAGGACGAGCTTCATGGCAATGGGAAGATTATTCAACAACTTCACGTTCTGTGCTCCGGGCAGTTGCGCAATTCACGCAAGAGGGGGACGATCGCAGCACCATAGGATACCGACCGTTGATCCTTGGTTACCGCGCCGGGCCCCGAACCGACCCTGCACGCATGTCGACCTTCCCAAAACGAATGCCCCGGCGCTCACGACATTGGGACGCGGCCGGTCAGCCGTCCTGTTGCACAGGTCTTCCGCGCTGTCGTTCCTGCGGGGCGTCCCGATCCGCATCGGCTTTCGATCGGGCTTCCATCCAGTCCTGGGCTCGGGCGAAGGCGAAGCGGATCTGCCGCAGGGCCCGCGCATCGTCCTGCGAAAACATCCGGTGCACCGCCGCGCCGCGTACCGTCGCCAGCAGCGCACCGCGCATGGTGTCGACTTCAAGTTCGGTCAGTGGATAGTCGGCCAGCAGTTCGCGCCAGTAGTCGTTGCGCTTCTCGGTGATCTGCTTCATCAGGCTTTCGATCTTGGCTCGGAATCCATCATGGCTGCGCGAGCCCATCCAGATCTCGATCAGGGCGAAGTAATCCGCGCGGCGATCGCGCCGATCCGTTGATCCAGCGTATCGCGCTGGGAGATTTCCGCCTCGATTTCGCCGACCAGTTCCTGCGAGACGTAGCGGACCACCTCGAGCAGTAAATCCTGGATGGTGCCGAAGTGATGCTGCAAGGCGCCCCGGGTTACATTGGCGCGCGTCGCGATGGCGGCCGCGGTCGCGCCCGCATAGCCGCGCTCGCTCACGGTGTCGATCGCGGCGCGGATCAGAGCCGCCCGCGTCGCCTCACTGCGATCCGCTTGACGGCGGCGCGGCTTCGCGGCCGGCGACGGCGCGAGAGCGTCAGGCCGTTTGGCGATGCGCGGCATCGGCGGCATCCTGCTTTGCCGGCGCTGCCTGCTCGATCAGCGCCACGACCTCATCGGCGGTCCGCACGTCAGCGAACCACAACAGCATGTTGGCGAGCGTCGCATTGTGCTCGGCATCGGTGCGCGCCGCCGTGCCGTCGGATACGAAGTGAACCTTGTAATTCAGCATCATCGCGTCGCGCGCGGTGCTCTCGCAGCAGACATTGGTGACCGTGCCGGTGACGATCACAGTGTCGATGCCTTGCGCCGTCAGCCGTTCGTGCAGATCGGACGAGCCCTGAATCATTGCGCTGAAGCGCGTCTTGATCACCACGTCGTCGGCAGAATCGACGGCGAGCCCATCGTACAATTCATGGCCGGGATGGCTCGGCGACAATGCCCGCGTCAGCGCCTCGCCCCAGTCGCTGTGACAGAACTCGACAAAGCGTGGCCAGCGCGCGGTCGGCGAGGTTTCGTCGCGGGTATCCTTGATCCAGACCACGCGTCCGCCGGCCGCCCGCAATGCGTTCGCAATCCCGTTGACGTTACCGACAATGCTGCGCGCCGACGGCACCGCCGTGGCGTCGGCGACATAGGCGCGTTGCAGGTCGATCACCAATAGCGCTGTGCGGCGCGGATCGATGGCGTCGAACACATGCCGCTTACCTCGACGCATGATGGCGCGGTCGATCACGTCCTGCGGAATATCGATGCGGTGCGTGCTCATACTATCTCCAAAGATACAACCAGCGCCGTCCCGCGCACAGCGGGACGGCCCAGATCGCACAACTTACTTGACCAGCGGACAGCCGCCGTCCTTGAGCGGGCGATAGGCTTCCTCGGCCGGGATCGTCGCCACCAGCTTATAGAGATCCCATTCCGACTTCGATTCTTCCGGCTTCTTGGCCTGGAACAGATACATGTCACGCATCACCCGGCCGTCGATACGCAAATGACCATTTTTGGTCATGAAGTCGTTGATCGGCAGTTCGCGCATCTTCGCCATCACCGCATCGGCATCGCGGGTGCCGGCTGCCTGCACCGCCTTGAGATAATGCAGCGTGCCGCTATAGGCGCCGGCTTGCGTCATGCTCGGCATCCGCTTCATCTTCTCATAAAAGCGCTTCGACCATGCACGGGTCTCATCGTTGAGGTCCCAATAAAACGCTTCGGTCAGCATCAGACCCTGCGCATCCTTCAGGCCGAGGCTGTGAATGTCGCTGATAAAGGCGATCAGCGCCACCAGTTGGGTGCCGTCGCGCTGAAGGCCGAATTCGATCGACTGCTTCACCGCGTTGGTCATGTCGGTGCCGCCGTTGGCGAGCCCGATGATCTTGGCTTTCGACGCCTGCGCCTGAAGCAGGAACGAGGAGAAATCCACTGTGCTCAGCGGATGGCGGACCGAACCGAGCACCTTGCCGCCGTTCGCCTCGACGACGGCCGCCGTATCGCGCTCCAGCGTCTTGCCGAACACGTAGTCGGCCGTGAGGAAGAACCAGTCCTTGCCGCCGCGCTTGACGATGGTTTTGCCGGTGCCGCTCGACATCGCATAGGTGTCCCAGGTCCAGTGCGTCGAATAGGCGGTGCAGGATTTTCCGGTGATGTCCGAGCTGCCGGCGCTGGTGATCTGCGCGATCTTCTTCTTTTCCTTGGCGAGTTGCATCACCGCCAGCGCCATACCCGACGACGGCACGTCGGTGATGATATCGACGCCGGAATCGTACCACTGCCGCGCGATGTTGGTGGCAATGTCCGGCTTGTTCTGACCATCGGCGGAGACGACTTCGATCGGCTTGCCCAAAACCTTACCGCCGAAATCCGCGATCGCCATTTTCACGGCTTCGACCGAACCCTGCCCGCCGATGTCGGCATAGACGCCGCTCGCCTAACCAACTTCAACGTCATCCAAATCCTCCCTGAATATTCGCCCGGTCCCGGGTCTCGCAGAATAATACATACATTCAGTAATGAATGTAAATGAGAAAGACGAGAGTAGCGATATGCCGCGCGCGGTTAAAGCAGAGATCCACAGCGGGCGTGGAGCAGATCGGGTTGGATTAGAATCAGCGACTCGTCATGGCCGGTCTCGTCCCGGCCATCCACGTCTTCGCAGGCGTCAGAAAGGAAAGAAACGTGGATGTTCGGAACATAGGCGAGCGAAGCGACGCCGTGCTTCGAACGGCTAAGTCGATTTGGGTGTTTTCGCCAAAAACCAAATCGTTTGACTGCAAATCTTGAGCATCGGTAACGCTCAAATGCAAATGCCCGGACGAGAGGTCCGGGCATTTGCGCATTTGAACCGCAGCGAAACTGCCGAGTGATCGTCGGCAGATCAGAGCGTCAGCGTCTTAGAACGTCAGCGCCTTGGCCTGCTTGACCTGCGGCAGCGCCTGCACCTTGGCCAGTACGTCGGCCGGCACGACGCCGTCGACCTCGACCAGCGCGATGGCGTCGCCGCCCTGGTTATGACGGCCGAGGTTGAAGGTCGCGATGTTGACCTTGGCATCGCCGAGGATCGAGGCGAACTTGCCGATGAAGCCCGGCTTGTCCTCGTTGGTGACGTAGATCATCGACGGTCCGAACTCGGCGTCGACGCGGATGCCCTTGACGTCGATCAGGCGCGGCTTGCCATCGGCATAGACAGTGCCGGACACCGAACGCTCCTGCCGCTCCGTGGTGACAGTGACAGTGATGACGCTCTCGTAGTCGCTCTGCGCCGCGCGCACCACTTCGTCCACCACCATGCCGCGCTCCTTGGCGACAACCGGCGCGGACACCACGTTGATGTCGCCGAGCATCGGCCGCAGCAGGCCGGTGAGCGCCGCCGAGGTCAGCGCCTTGATCTTCATCTCCGCGACCTGGCCCTCATAGGTGATGGTAACCTTGCCGATGCCGGTCTCGGTGAGTTGACCCGCGAACGAGCCGAGCTTCTCCGCGAGTTCGACGAACGGCTTCAGCTTCGGCGCTTCTTCCGCCGTGATCGACGGGAAGTTGATGGCGTTGGTGATCGCACCGGTGAGCAGGTAGTCCGACATCTGCGCTTCCGTGGTGGAAGCGCCGAGATGCGGCGTGCAGATCACGTTGGGATGGCCGAACAACACGTTCGAGGTGGCCGGCTCCTCGACGAACACGTCGAAGGCGGCGCCCGCAACGTGCTTGGAATTGAGCGCATTGACCAGCGCCTGCTCGTCGACGAGACCGCCGCGCGCACAGTTGATGATGCGGACGCCCTTCTTCATCTTAGCAATGGCGGCGGCATCGATGATATTGCGGGTCTTGTCGGTCAGCGGCGTGTGTAGCGTGATGAAATCCGCACGCTTGAACAGGTCTTCAAGCTCGACCTTCTCGACACCAAGGTCCTTGGCGCGCTCCGGCGACAGGAATGGGTCGAACGCGATCACCTTCATCCTGAGGCCGACGGCGCGGTCCGCGACGATCGAGCCGATGTTGCCGCAGCCGATCACGCCGAGCGTCTTGCCGGTGATCTCGACGCCCATGAAGCGGTTCTTTTCCCACTTGCCGGCCTGCGTGGAGGCGTCGGCGGCAGGAATTTCACGTGCCAGCGACAGCATCAGGGTAATGGCGTGCTCAGCGGTGGTGATCGAATTGCCGAACGGCGTGTTCATCACGATGATGCCCTTCGCCGTCGCCGCCGGAATTTCAACGTTGTCGACGCCGATGCCGGCGCGACCGATCACCTTCAGCTTCTTGGCGTTGGCGAGAATCTTCGCGGTCGCCTTGGTCGCGGAACGGATGGCGAGACCGTCGTAGTTGCCGATGATCTCGGCGAGCTTGTCCTTGTCCTTGCCGAGCGCCGGCTGGAAATCCACCTCGATGCCGCGATCCTTGAAGATTTGCACGGCCGCGGGGCTAAGAGCATCGGAAATGAGAACTTTTGGTTTGGTCATGGGACGTGATCCTTTCGAGATCGTCATCCTGAGGAGCGAGCGAAGCGAGCCTCGAAGGACGACGGGAAATGGAAATGGGGAATCCGACAATGTCGCAGTCTATCCTTCGAGGGCTGCTGACGCGGCCGCCTCAGGATGACGGCCCTCTCCCGCAAGGGGAGAGGGAAAAACAACTAAGCCGCCTTGGCGAGCGAGGCCTTGGCTTCCGCAAAAGCCCAATCGAGCCAGCCGGTCAGCGCCGCGACATCCGCCGTTTCGACGGTGGCGCCGCACCAGATGCGCAGGCCCGGAGGGGCATCGCGATAGTGGCCGAGATCGTAGCCCGCGCCTTCCTTCTCCACCGCGGCGACCAGCGCCTTGGCGAACGCGGCCTGCGCGTCGGCGGCAAGTGCCGTCACCGTCGGATCGACCACCTTGAGGCAGACCGAGGTGTTGGAGCGGATCGCCGGATCGGCGGCGAGGAAATCGATCCACGGCGTCTTCGCGACCCAGTCGCTCAGCGCCTTGGTGTTGGCATCGGCACGGCCGATCATGCCCTTGAGGCCACCGACCGACTTCGCCCAGTTCAGCGCATCGAGATAGTCCTCGACGCACAGCATCGACGGCGTGTTGATGGTTTCTCCGACAAAGATGCCGTCGATCAGCTTGCCGCCCTTGGTCATACGGAAGATCTTCGGCATCGGCCACGGCGGCGTGTAGCTTTCGAGCCGCGCCACCGCGCGCGGCGAGAGGATGAGCATGCCATGTGCGCCCTCGCCGCCCAGCGCCTTCTGCCAGGAGAAGGTGACGACATCGAGCTTGGCCCAATCGAGCGGCTGCGCGAAGGCGGCCGAGGTGGCGTCGCAGATGGTCAGGCCTTCGCGGTCGGCCTTGATCCAGTCGGCGTTCGGCACACGCACGCCGGAGGTGGTGCCGTTCCAGGTGAAGACGATATCGGAGGCCGGATCGGCCTTGGCGAGATCGGGAATTTTGCCGTAGCCGGCGGTGAGCTTGGTGACGTCCTTCAGCTTCAACTGCTTGACGACGTCGGTGACCCAACCTTCGCCGAAGGATTCCCAGGCGATCATGGTGACGGGCCGCGCGCCGAGAAGCGACCACAGCGCCATTTCGACAGCGCCGGTGTCCGACGCCGGGACGATGCCGATCTTGTAGTCGGCCGGCACTTCGAGCACTTCGCGGGTCAGGTCGATCGCAAGCTTTAGCTTGGTCTTGCCGATCTTCGCGCGGTGCGAACGGCCGAGGGCAGCATCTTTGAGGGCTTGGGGGGTCCAGCCGGGGCGCTTGGCGCAGGGGCCGGAGGAGAAATGCGGCACGTCGGGCCGCGCAGCGGGCTTCGCTACAGTCATCGTCTATCCTTCCAGATAGTAAGCCTCCCGTTGGGGGGAGGTGTCCCGCCGCGGGAGATACGCCAAGCTGCCATGCCGGTCAAGGGATAGTCCCTCCCCTTCCGACGAAGTAATGAGAGCCATGCATCGCCGTCGCCTCTGCCGCCCGCGCCCGGTCGGATAACCCTATGCCAACCCATGTCATGCTGCTGGTCCTGCTCGGCGCGTTGCTGCATGCGAGTTGGAACGCCATCGTCAAATCCGGCAGCGACAAGCTCGGCGAAACCGGATTGATCGCCGGCGGCGGGGCACTCGTCGCGCTGCTCGCATTACCGTTCATTCCATTGCCGGCCTCCGCGAGCTGGCCGTGGTTGATTGCATCGATCGCCATCCATCAGCTTTACTACGCGTTGGTCGCGGCGGCCTATCGCGCCGGCGACATGGGGCACACCTATCCGCTGATGCGCGGCACCGCCGCTGCTCGGCGAAACTCTGTCCGCCCACGGGTGGATCGGCGTGATGCTGATCTGCGGCGGCATCCTGCTGCTGGCGCTGCATCGTCACGCTGCGCCGCGCGCCACCGTGATGGCGCTGTGCAACGCGCTGGTAATCGCCATCTATACGCTGATCGACGGCACCGGCACGCGGCTGTCCGGCAACGCCGTCTCCTACGTACTCTGGCTCACCTTGCTGGAAGCCTTTCCGCTGCTGGCATGGCTATGGCTGCGCGACCGCAAACGATTCCAGCGTCAAATACGCCAGCGTGGTGGGGTCGCATTGATCGGCGGCACCTGTGCGATCGGATCCTACGGCTTCGCGCTGTGGGCGATGACGCAAGCACCGGTCGCGACGGTTGCGGCGTTGCGCGAAACATCGGTGCTGTTCGCGGTGGCAATCGCAACCTTTGTCCTGCGCGAAGTCACCGGACCACGACGGATCATCGCCGGCATTCTCGTCGTGGCAGGCGCGGCGACGTTGCGATTGGCCTAAATCA
>Ga0209952_1002824_pt1 | contig 12639 bp, 17 predicted proteins | sample ThiBiot_750_biof_2_FD_183951 | JGI IMG/M metagenome (GOLD analysis project Ga0209952, IMG submission 183951) | Wastewater bioreactor microbial communities from Cape Town, South Africa - Thiocy_cont_750_biof (SPAdes) | ecosystem: Engineered > Bioreactor > Thiocyanate-remediating >...
AATATTCAATAGTTTCTCGAAGTGTTGATAGAAAGGGAAAAAGGAAAAGAAAGAGAAAAGAGAGAAAAAAAGAAAGAAAGATGGATTGCATCGAATGTATTGATATTCTCATAAAAAAACGCTTACACGCGCTTCAGACAAGTTCTACCGAATGGTGCTAATATTAACGAACATTTACTATCGACAATCTGGGTTCGCCACAATCGAAAACATCATCGCCTATTCATTCATTCGCACGTTCACAGCCAAATTTCAACACAGCAATTGGTCTTTCAAATATTCCACATGATGTTAATACACAAACAACAACAACAACAACTCGTCCTATCGAAATACCGTTTGAACCCTCGTCATCGATTGATAATCATATAATCAATTTCGAGCAACAATTCGATATGAATTACGTTCCAATGAATCGAGGACGAGACCAATCTTCTGCATCTCCTGGTCCATTTCATAATTCAAGTACATTATACATTAATCAACAAAGACCTATTCTACAATTACCACGGCCGAGGTTTAATTTAACAGTCAATGGACATCTTCAACATCATCATCCTCCTCCTCATCGAACACATGACTTCTCGCGAATAACAATTCGAGCGCCGGATATACGTCCTCCACGTACACCCATATCATTTCATCCAGTTTTGTCCCCAGTTCATACGAACGATACGAATCCATCGTCAATCAATGATGTTCAACGAAAACTAGCTGCATTAACATTACGTTTAGAAAAAGAACTTGAAAATGAGGCAACTGTTGGCGAATATTACGGACAATGTACAAAATGTGGACAATCAGTGACTGGCTCGGCAGACGCTTGTCAAGCCATGGGAGAATTATATCATAATGATTGTTTTAAATGTGTCGTTTGTTCGAGAATATTGAAAGGAAAAGCTTTCTATCGAGTTCAAGATCAAGTCTATTGTGAAGAAGATTATCTAGTAACGAAAAACAAGCCAAACGAAAGAAATATTTTCATTGATTTCAATCTTTTAGTTCACAGGTTTTCAACAAACAATTGAAAAATGTTCGATTTGTGATCATTTAATTATGGACAAGGTATTTCAAAGTCTTTCGATTAACTAAATCTTCTGTTTCCATTTGAAAAGATGCTTCAAGCACTTGGAAATACCTATCATCCCGGATGTTTCCGTTGTTCGATATGTAATGAATGTCTCGATGGTCTTCCATTTACTGTCGATAAAGATCGACGATTATACTGTTTATATGATTATCATAAGTAGGACTGGCAATGTAGAACAACATATTGAATTTGTTTTTTTTTTGTGCAGTACTTATGCTCCACGTTGTGCTAAGTGTGCTTATCCGATTTGTCCAGAAGAAGTAAACGAGAACGACAAACAAAAGTGAAAAAAACTTTGATTTTTATTTTTCTTCAGGGTTCCGATGAAAGTGTTCGTGTTATTGCAATGAATAAAAGTTTTCATATCGACTGTTATCGATGTGAAGTAAAACTGCTTGCAGATAAATTTCAAACATTTTTTTTGTTTAAATTTCTTTTTCCTCTTAGGATTGTCAATGTAATTTAAGTGATGAACAAGCAATAGCTGTTTTAGGTGGTTGTTGTCCATTATCCGACGGAACACTATTATGTTATCGATGTCGAATGCATCGTACATCTACTGATACCTAAATGAGTTCAGAACAGATATCATTCGAACAAAATTTGATGTTTTTTTTTTCTTCCTCTTTTCGTTTTCTTTATTATTATTATTAATTTAAAATAAACTATCAAAACAAACTTATCAATGAAATCTTTTGCGAAAAATGTAAAAAGGTTTTGGAGTGAAAACACACGCACGCACACACACACGGGCACTTATCATAGAAAAACAAGCGAAATGATCGATTTGCATTTGATTGCGTAGTTAAAAACATAAAAGCGAACGATAGAGAAAACAAACAAGATTTGTTCGAAGCAAATAAACTGACGACTGAATTTGTTTCACTTAATTTGAGATAATGGTTGATCAATATTAAACGGAGATATTAAATCACATAATTCTTTATTATCAATTAATAATTGAATGAATTCTTTCGATGTTATTTTGATTTGATCGGGATCTTTGCCAGCACTGAGTTGTTCAATCGACGATCTTAATTCATCGATAATACGACCTGTTTTTTCGAGATCATCTTTGGCATGAAGTCTCATAACAATCTATAGAATTGAATAGGTAAAAAAACAAAAACAAGATCGTTTTTTTATTGTGAATTTACTTTAACCATTCGATCAATTTCTTTTTTATTAATAAATCCATCTTTATCTTGATCATAAGTTCGAAAAACATATTTCAATTTTTCTCGAACATTTCCTGTTGAAGTCAATGCAAAACCAATAAGAAATTCACGCAGATCTAAAACAAATCCAAATAGAAATTCTCGAAAATCTATCCATGGTTTCCAAACTAACCAACAATTCCATCGTTATTAGCGTCAAATGCTTTATGAATATCCGTGGCTAATTTTTGTATTTGTTCTTCTTTTCCACAATTAATACTTCGAAGAAAACTAACCGTATCGGCTTTCGAAATTTTTCCATTCGGACAAGCAGCCTAAGAACAAAAGCAAAGTTCTACGGCCGAAAGTTATAAAATGCACTGACCTTTAGTTTGTCATACCAAGTTCTGACACTTTCACGATCGAGTTTGGCTTTTGTTGAAATAAAATCAACATCTTCTTCACTTAATACGGCTGGTGGTTGAGACGCTTGTGCACCCATATTTATAGAAAAAGATCTCCTCCAAAATCGGAGGTTTATTTATTCAATGAAGAAAATAAAACTCGAAAACAAAATCAATATATCTGAAAACAAAAATAAATCGACATTAAAATTCGTATTCAGGTTCGAATAAAAATATCTTTCTGGATTAAATTAATTATATACACATAGATTTCACTGTTCTCTCCAAGAACCTGTTTTCGGATTGTAAAACAGATGAATTTCTTTGCTTGAATTTGTTAACGGAAGTTTAACCGTATATTTCGGCTCATTATAATGGCCTTGCCAATTTAATTCAACATACAAATCCATTTTATCGTTTAGATTAGTTGCTTTTAATTTATATATAATTGTTTCTCCGCCTTGAATGTCTTTTGAATCATAGATCGCTTTCGTTTCTTCTCGAACAAACAATCGTATCGATGTGAAAAGCGAATAGCCAATATCTTGATTAAGATCAAGACCAAAGACCGAAATCGTTCGATCTTGAATCACGATTCGAACTCGTCGATGAAGTTCCCATTCCGGTATCGGAATATTGAGTTTATTCATAACGCCTCTCATAATATCATCACAAAGTGCATGAATATTAAGTTTAGCTAAATTTGCCAATGGAGTTGATTGAACATTTCCGATCACTAGAATTTGTTTACGTTCGCCGACACGTTCGGGAATATCGGCTGCTGGTGTAACACGCAACGACGAGCCTAAGACAAGACAAACGTCGGCGCGTTCAGCATGATCAAAACTTGTTTTCAATTCGTATTCGGGCAGATTTTCACCGAAATTCACAATCGAATCGTAAAGTGTCGATTTACATTTCGAACACTTTCGAGTTGTTGCATGCTCGTGCACTTTGCCAGCTGTACGCGTACGAAAATCGCGTAGAAATTTCGTTTGACAGTTTTTACATGTTTCTAAATTCGAATTACCATGTAATTCAGCTAATAACGTCGATGGTAAACCCGAACGTAGATGTAAACCGTCGGTGTTTTGAGAAACAAGAAATTGAAGGAGATTATGACGAGCTAATTCGACTAATGCCATGTGCGTGACTGATGGAATTGCTTTGGTTGAAGATGTTGTTCGAATTGTTGACGAACGTTTGGCACCTGGGTGATCTCGGAGTTCCCAAACGCCGGGTCCAGTCGGAATGATTGTGTTCATACCTGATCGAAAATCAGGAATACTAAATCAAACAAACATTTTCGATTTGTTCGTTTCGAAGAAAAACAAAATCTTTACCCGGTCGATGTCGATATTCCGGCACCTGAATTTTTGACAAATAAAGTTTTGTTTTTTATTGAAAACAGAACGTGTTACCTGTGAACACGATGAAATGCCTGGCATTTTTTATATAATTGGCTAGTTGTTCGATTTTTTGATCGAGAATGTCCGATGAATCGATAAGTTCTTTTTTCGTTGCATCATCGTCTGAAATACCATGAGCCATGTTGGTTATGAAATTAATTCACATCTGAAACTATACACTCGTATTTATATACTCAAATAAATCGACATATGCGTGCGTAATCATCTGAGTCATTGATGATTCAACACGAGAGAAAGACAAAAACAAACCGTAACGTATCTAAGAAACAAATCAAGCAACAAAATTTCATCATACTGAGAAAAAAAAAAGATTTTTTTCTTCTTTTTATTTGTTAAAAAAGAAACAAATAATATATGGTGGCCTTTTTAAATGTCAAATCCGTGTTAATTTAACAGTTAGAGGCAAAGAACAACAACAACAACAGTCATATGCAGATTGGTTTTTGTGTTGAATAGAAAAAATGTTAACAAGAATCAATCAGAGACAACAACGTCTACAAATCGAAATAGCAGAGAAATCACAATGAATGCGTACAGTCACGCTATGGGTTTAGAAAAACAAACAAACAAACAGACGAGATTGAATGGATATTGCTAACGAAACAAAACACAAGAGCTTAGTTGTTTATTTTTTGTACAAATCTTTTCTAACGCTGATCTAATTGCTTTTTCTTCTCGTGAATATAAAACAAGAGTTGTTGAACGTTATAAATATAAGATCAAGGAAAATAATGGAGGAAATGTACACGACGACAGTGAAACAAAACGACAATCGTTCATCGATTTCGGTGGTTTGTGTAAAATAAATTAAATGCAAAAAACGAAACGCCTCAAGTCGGCATTTATTTTCAATCGATCGTTGTAAATGATGAATGTGTTGGTTCGATTTTAATTGAATTACTGTTAGCCAATGCCGTTGATGACGAAGCTGTAGCCGTTGGATTTAGAACTTGATGGTTCATTGAATTGAAGAAATCATCGAGCAATTGTAAAGCTCGATGAATTTGAATTTCAATCCAACACGGAGTTTCTTTTATCGATTGTCTAAATCAATTCGTGTTTTTATTTTATTTCGTTTTGTAAAAACATTCTCTTCAGGCAAAGAAATTCAACTGAATTACCTCGGATAATCCGGTCCCCAACCTTTAACAAAACTAAGTCGCAGCACGCATAAACGTCTTAGTTCATCAACGCTTAAATTCGGTTGTCCGTGCGTTTGCTGTTGCATTCGAGCGTGTAACGCCATTTGAACATATTGTTCCATTTGAGAAAAACATTGACGTAAATCAAAGACCTTTATTTTCAATCGAAATCGATCTATATACGAATGTTAATGATGAAATCAATTACTTTGATACAAGCTTGAGAATAGATCTTATGCACAGCATCACCCGGTGCGCGACCCGCTTCTCGATCGAGATAAAACGATTGAAGAAAAACAGCTTGATCGCTCAGACATCGAATCCAAATATCGCCTTCGTTTCGACATTCAACACGAATGCCCTTGCCAATATGAAGTCTATTCAATAGAAATCAACTCGAATAAGAATTCTCAATTTGTTTTTTCTTATTATTTACCGAGCTTTTTCACTGGCGTCAGTTCGATGAACATTACTCAATGGTCCTAAACAGAATCGATCACCAACTGTCGTCATATTCATTCCACCGTCGACAGACACTTCTTTAAAACTATCGGGAACTTTAAATGTTTCACCGACTTGAATATCACGTTCATAATAGGCGATACTACACCAATATTCACCGAGTGTACTCAACGAGAGCGATGGTAATGACGGGGTTGAGAGATTAGTCGGAGGAGCAACGGGACGCTGAGACCAAGCTGATGTTGAAGATGTCGTCGGTGGCATTTGACCCCACCTATTCATACTTGCTTCTTTAAATTGCAAAGAATTTAATTCGATATTGCGTTTTTTTCCCTTGATTATGAATAAATGACTCTACCTTGTGCGCGTATCGTTGGTACAAAACCATTTGTATTCGTCACCGGTGCTCCGTTCATTCCAAATGGATGCGGAGGACTCGGACTTGTTGTATCAGGAGCTTGATGTTGAAGAGAATTCATCGACTGAGGCGAATGTTGTTCATCTCGATAATCTAATTTGATTTTGCAATCGAAGATTATCTTTGTATCTGCATGTTTTACCTTTTATATATCGATAACTCTCAGGTGTTGAATACATGTCTCTGTCGTTCGATGATGATGGATCACCGTGACCGAGCAATTGAAATCGTGGTACCAATGGCATTCCTGCCAGATCTAGTTTTTTTGTTTTTCAAGAGAAGAATTTATTGAAAAGTTCGTTACGCTCTTACCAATACCAGGAGAAACAACGCGTTCATAATGATATGGATTCACTAAAACAATCGAATGTAATGAGATCAGTGGATAGATAAGAATGAGTGTCTTACCGCAAACATATTCTTGTTTTAAATCGAAAGCCAATGGACAGCTTTTAAGATGTTTTAATTCATTTTTATGTAAATCAGGCCAACGCCAGATTCGTGCATAAATTACATGCGGGAAACCTTTTCGTCCGGCAACCTACATTCGTTTTCAAGGTAAAAAAAACGACCGACATTATTTTATCTACTCAAAACAAAACAAATAATAAATATGAAACCTGCAATCGACCGTCTAGAGTTCGTTGAATAGTGACACATTTCGTTGGAACGTGTCCATTGGATGTCACTGCTGCGATGAGTGCATCGAGTTCATCTTTTTTATCTTTTAATTTTTTAACCAAACTAAAGTGAAGAGATGTTCGATCGATTGGAAAAGAATTTTTTTTTCGAGAGGAAATACCTTTCGATAGCTCGTTTAGAAAATGTTTCACTTTCGCCATTTGTTCGTTGTCGATGAGACAAGAGATTAGCAACGATCCCGTTGCATGATTCTGATGATGAACCGGGATGATTTGAAGATGATGCACCGTTCGATGTCGGACTATGTGCATGAAGTGGAGGAGAATTCGACAGCATTCGTCGTTCGTTTAATCGAAATACAGAATTTAGGTTGAAAGAAAGACTTTGTCCGTCTTCTCTTCTTGTTATTGTTGTTCTTTTTCTTCGTTGTATTTATATGAGTATTGTACCTCGAATAGATGAGTAAAACCAAAACGAGAGAATTTCGTTTTTTTGTTTCCACATTCACAAGTCAACCGATAGGTAGAGCAATAAATAGAATAAACATTCATGGATGGATACCATATGTAATACTATTGGACCTTCAATTTATTCGAATCATTTGGATTGTAGTGACCTCTTTTATTCGTCTTGAAAATAGATATTTTCTAGATTTATCTTACTGGATATATTGTTTTGTTCGATGATCTATTATTTTGAAAACATAGAAAAACATTTGTCGAAAGCAAATAGTCGACGATGATAACCAATTCATTTCGGAGTACAATGTTGTGTTGACAACCGTTTACTTCGTTGATATGATGATGAGAATAGAAGAACTAAAGCATTATTTCACGTTCATTATTTCAGATCAGTATTCATTTACATTCTTTTCCAATCAACAAATGGCTCAAGGTACTTTATCACTCGGTGGTGAACGTATTACAGGTATTTTCGGAAAGGAATTTATCGGCAATTAAACTTCGATTCTTCTTTGTTTCTAGGTGATTCCGTTCGTACACAAAATGGTTTGTAATCAAAGGAGATTTTGGAAGAAAAAATTTGTTTTTTTTTTTTCGAAATTAGTTTTGGCTGCAACAGCAATTGCGAACATTGTTCGAACATCATTAGGTCCACTCGGTCTCGATAAAATGCTTGTCGACGATATTGGTGATGTCACAATCACAAACGATGGCGCAACGATTCTCAAACTATTAGAAGTCGAACATCCGGCTGCGAAAGTCCTCGTTGAATTAGCCCAATTGCAAGATCAAGAAGTTGGCGATGGCACAACCAGTGTGGTACGATTCTTCTTTGTTTTTAAAACGAATCTATTCTGTTTGTGTTAAGGTGATCGTCGCTGCTGAATTATTGAAAAACGCCGATCAGCTGGTCAAACAAAAGATCCATCCAACATCCGTCATCAGCGGTTATAAACTGGCTTGCAAGTACGTTGAATAATTTGCTCGAAAACCGAAAATTTCTCGACGTGTTTTTTTTCTACAGATTAGCAGTTAAATTTATTCAGGATAAAATGATCATCAATGTCGATGAATTAGGCAGCGAATGTTTAATTAACGTTGCTAAAACTTCGATGGCCAGTAAAGTTATTGGAATGGATGCTGATTTCTTTGCTAAGATGTGTGTCGATGCAGCTAATCTCGTTAAATTCAACGAAAAAGATCGAACAGTTGTGCCGATCAAATCGATCAATGTTCTCAAAGCTCATGGTCGATCGACACGAGAAAGTATTTTAATCTCGGGCTACGCATTGAACTGCACGGTTGCATCGCAATTAATGACAAAGAAAATTCTCAATGCTAAAATCGCCTGTTTGGACTTCAGCTTGCAAAAAGTTCGAATGAAATTAGGCGTTCAAATTGTTGTCGAAGATCCCGAGAAACTCGAAGCTATTCGACGACGGTTAGTTCTCGAAGATTTCGAAAGAAAAAAAAACGTAAACTATTGAAAATCTTTTAGAGAAACTGATATTGCCAAAGAACGTGTCGCTAAATTACTCAATGCCGGAGCGAATGTCATCTTGACAACCGGCGGTATCGATGATCTTTGCTTGAAACAAATCGTCGAAGCTGGAGCCATGGCCGTTCGGCGATGTAAAAAAGCCGATTTGAAACGTATTGCCAAAGCAACAGGCGCCACGCTTTTAACTGCATTGGCTAATATGGAAGGCGAAGAATCCGTCGACGCATCGGTCATTGGTAATGCCGAAGAAGTCGTTCAAGAACGAATCTGCGACGATGAATTGATTCTCATTCGTGGACCAAAAGCTCGAACAGCTGCTTCGATTATCGTTCGAGGTGCCAATGACTTCATGTGCGATGAAATCGAACGTTCAGTTCACGATGCTCTTTGCGTTGTCAAACGAGTCTTGGAATCGAAACAAGTCGTACCAGGTGGTGGCTGCTGTGAAACAGCTCTTTCAATTTATTTGGAAAATTTCGCAACAACAGTCGTACGTGTTTTTCTGTTGTCAAACGAAACCAAGTCGATCTTTGCTTGAATTTAGAGTTCGCGAGAACAATTGGCTATTGCTGAATTTGCATCGGCACTTCTATCGATTCCGAAGGCATTGAGTGTGAATGCTGCGCAAGATGCAACTGAATTAGTTGCTAAACTTCGTGCATATCACAATTCATCGCAAACACAAATCGAAAAAGAACAATTGAAATGGTTCGGCTTGGATCTTCAAGCTGGCAAACTTCGAGATTGCAAGGCAAGCGGTGTTTTTGAACCAGCCGTTTCGAAAATCAAATCATTGAAATATGCCACCGAAGCAGCCATTACTATCTTACGTATTGATGACATGATTAAACTCGATAAGGAGCAGAAGAAAGGTGGACATGGCGATGAATGCATGTAGATCACCTCAGCAAAATTCGAGAATACAACAAAACACGAACAAATTTCACTTTTCATTTTCTCTTGTGTGCCATCTTGTTATCGTTTGTTGTTGAATTTGATTTTTCATTTCTTTTATTAACATTTTTGTCATTGTTACCGACGTTTCTATTCCCTAGGAAGAACAGAAAAAAAAGAACTTTCATTCACACAGAAATCTTTCATTCATCATCTCTCTCGAAAGAACATCAAGTCGAAGGACACGACCATGAAGATCATATATACACGCACACATCATTTCTATTCTTTCTCGTTTACATAATTTCAAATGAGTCTACCAAACGAATGAGAATTCGAATAGAATATCGATATTTAATTGATAAGAATTGAAATGTACGATAATCGACATATTATATATTCGAATGCATATCGAACGTATAAGATCAGTCGATCATGGCGCTGATTCAACGTTATACAACTGAACTTACAGCTCAAGCAGCAACGAACTATCGAATTCAAGAAGAAAAACAATCGATCGAACAAGTTTTAAATCAAATTTCGACAATAAAACAGCAGGATGCCGAAGAAAAACGATATCTTCATTCGTTGAATGATCGTTTAGAAGAGTTACTTGGAAATTTAAATGAACTTGAACTAGCAAATAAAAATCTACGTGATGCATTGAATAGTTTAATAACAAGTTGGGGCGTGAATAGTGAAAATCGAATTGAATTTCTCAAAGAACTTGATTTAATTATCAATCATTTAACTGAACAAAATCGACAGAAAGTTCTTGCACAAGCACAAACACGAATTTTCGATGAACGAACTCAATTAACCGATCGTATTGCGAATGTTTTCGCTGATATTACAAATCTCTATCGAGATAAATCTCAAATTCTCTTTGAAATCTCCAACGATCTCGAAGACGAACTTCGGCAAATTCGTCTTCGTCTCGACATCAGTGAAAATCAAGTCAAATCTCATGACGATGAATATCAAAAGCAATTAGCTAAATTTCGTTCGTATCTAGCCGAATGGTCGCAATTAACTTTAGATAAACAGTATCTTCTCAATGAAATTCAATCGCTTCGAGAACGTTATAATCTTCGTTTAGCGTATAATCAAGAAGAAATCAACGAATGGCAACGTTTATTAAATCGAATCGCTCAGGAATCGAAACATTTCTATCGAGATTATTTAGATACAGTTAAACAGCAAATTCAACTCGATTACGAACAAATGACCAAAGATCAACAATCGGATATTGAATTGCAACTTCAATCGAGATTAAAACAAATTCAAGAGAAAATCGAATTGGGTCTGCCGATTGATGAAAACGGTAGGTTTTGCTCATTAGTTTGGTTTTGATTGAGCGTTTTTTTTTAGATGAACGACGACGTCGAGAAGAAAAAGAAAAATTCGAAAATCGTCTCGAACAAAGTACAAAACAATACGATAATCTGCAAAATGATTTTCGAAATATCAACGAAGAAATTCAGAATAAACGACGATTATTAAAAGATTTAGAAAATGAATTACGCAATAAACATCGACAAAATGCTGAACAACATTCACGTTTAGAATATAATACAAATCTAACGAAAAATCAATATTTAACGATGAGAAATGAACTCGATAAATTAGCTTATCAATTGAGATTTAGTGTCGAAGAAGAATTGAAAATTTACGAAGCATTATTAAATTCATTTCAAAAGAAAAATCCACAACTAATAACGAGAATTTCGACGGATACAAAGAGTAGTACAGATGAATCGACAGGATTCTCGAGAACGCATATCGATTCATCAGCTGTCATACCGAAAATTCCAATTGATTCAACAGAAATCACTCGAAAATTTACATCGAACACTAATTACGACGATTTATTTAAATATCGTCCGTCGACTTTGGTCACTCAAACAACAACAACAACAACAACTAAGAAAACAGACGATTCACCACTGCCAACGATTCGTATCGAACCGGTAATTCTCATTTTCGTTTTCAATGTTCGATCAATGGCTTTCTGTTTAGCCAGAAAAAGTCAATAATCAATGGACATATGAAACACTGACATCAGGCACGACTTCATCAGTACATGATGACGGCACGGATCGAGAACGAGCCGTTGTTCCTTCGCTGGATCAATATGCTGCAGGACTGCAACAGAATCGTACGACTACAACGACAACTAAAACGACAAGACGTTTCGGCCATGGTAACACCGGACAACAACAACAACAACAACAACAACAACAACAACAACAAAGAGAAAGTAGCACGACAAGAAAAGAACAAACAGCAACTAGTTCGACTATTCCTGAAGTCGATGAAAAGTTTTTACAGAGTAAAATTCATATAACAAGAAAATACAAAGGTGAAAACCCGAAGTTCTCTCTCTTTTTTCTTTCTTTTCGAAAAATCAATTTATTCGACAATATTTTCTAGGAAATATTTTAATTAAATTCGTCGATGTTAACGGTCGTTTTGTCGAAATCGAGAATACAGGCAACACTTCACGAGATCTAACCGGCTGGTACATCGAACGAACAATCGATGGCAATAAAATCGATTATACATTTCCGACGTACGAACTGCCCGCACATAAAACTGTGAAAATCTATGGAAATTATCATCGACGATCGCCAACACCGACCGATGATCAACAATTACAATTGATCGCACCGAATTTCTACGATTGGGGAAACGGAAAATTCATGCGAACGGAATTATTCAATCGCGATGACGTAGGAAAAGCATTATTCGAGCAAACAATTCGAGACTAATCGTGCGCATCTGGTTTTTTTAGAAATAAATTTGTAGTTTTTAGAATAACATATTTATAGAAAATAATAAAAAAAAGGAGAGAACAAATCGATTTGTATATGACATTTACTTTTCAATTGTATTTATTCGACTTTTCATATCGAAAGTGTGCGTGTAGAGAGAGAGAGAGAAGAAGAAATTTTTTGTCTTCACCATTCTTTCGTTTTTATGGTCCTTCGTTTTACAATTAAACGGAATGTGGCAAGAAGACGAGAGCAAAAGAGAAG
>Ga0209952_1002825_pt1 | contig 12638 bp, 10 predicted proteins | sample ThiBiot_750_biof_2_FD_183951 | JGI IMG/M metagenome (GOLD analysis project Ga0209952, IMG submission 183951) | Wastewater bioreactor microbial communities from Cape Town, South Africa - Thiocy_cont_750_biof (SPAdes) | ecosystem: Engineered > Bioreactor > Thiocyanate-remediating >...
ATTCGATGATTATCATAATCAGCTACATAAACATCTCCGATTTCATTGATAAATAATCCTTGTGGATAAGATAATTGATTTGAATTATTTCCTCCGCCTAGTCCACCAGCAACAATAATGCCTTCTTGTGCACCTTTCAACCATTTCATCACACGATGATTTGAACAATCTGAAACGTAAACTGTTTCTTCTCTATCAACGAAGAGAAATGTCGGATAATCGAATTGATTGAGTTGATCTCCGATTCCATTTCCACCAGCAACAATTGTTCCTCCTCCTTCTTTTTCATCTTTTCTCCATCGTTTCACTTCATGTCTCTCACGATCGGAAATAAATAAGTCTCCATTGTTGCGATTCATTATTAATCCGTAACATGAAATATTCTTCATGAGAATTTGTATGTCTTGTCGACTTTCTAATGACCATTGAACGATTCTTTTATTTCCCGAATCACAAATAATTAGTGAACTATTGTTTTCATCCAAAATTACATCAGTTGGCCAATACAATTGATTGATTTTATTGCCTTGGCGATAATCTCCAGCGACAACACTACCTCTATCTTCACCAAAAAACCATGCAAGAATACGATGATTATAAGAATCAGCTATATAAATGACTTGCATTTGATCATGAATATAAATTCCATGAGGATGCCATAATTTATTCAAATTATCTCCTCTTCCGTTTCCTCCAGCAATCGTGATAGCATGTTGTTTCCATTGAGTAAACGTTCGGTGTTCTTAAAAGAAAAAAAAACAACGACTAAAGTTTAAACAGATATGAAAAATATTGATTTACTTTGTGCTTTTTTTGATTTGACAATATTATAATTAGTGATTAGAAAAAATACACTAATTATCATGAATAATACAATAAAAATATAGAAATATTTTGATTTCAAAATGATTTTGTATTTGTCTATTGGCTGTTGATCTTGAAAACAATCGAAAAAGATTATGAAAAATTTTGTTTTGTTGTTTAATTACCTTGACATTCATCTAAATGAATTTCATGTAAGATTTGTGACGATTTGTTTGAACGAATTTCTTTTCTTTGTTTAACTTGAAAAACAGAAAATGGTAAAATAATCACTTCTTTCTCTTCTTTAATCGATGAGATTCGTTCGATGTCGAGACCTGTTGCATCTGATTCGATTTTATATTTGAATAAAACACAGACTTTTGTCGAATCATTTTCTTGTTCAAAAGCAGAAAATACAATGGCAACCGATCGATCTTTTGATGTTGACACAAATGATCGATTTAATATAAAATTTCCAACTGCATAATATTCTAAATCTTTTTTATTTATAATCAATCCTCGATAAGTAATACCTCTGTATTGATATCGATGTATATGAGGATAATTAAGTGAAAGTCCAGTTATATGAGCTAAACAATTAATTAAACGATATTTTCCCGGTTGAGAAATGTAAGTTGATGGATCAAAATAATCAATGATATACAAAGCTAAATGTTTATTTAGAGCATAGTGAAAATTGCCTGTCATTGTATATGCTTTAATAAAATAAAGAAAATAATCCTGTTTTCTCAATGCTTCTTGAAAATATTCTTCTAATCTTTTGATATAATCATTTGAAAAATTTTCTTGTTGAAATAAATATTCTTTTATATAATATTGAATTATTTCAATGATTTGTATTGTAATTGAAGGATGTCGAACATCGAAAGTTTTATATAAACTAATTAGTTCACGGAAATGTTGACGTTTTTTTGTTAAATTTCCACTGGTTATAGACCATTCAATATAATCATTCGAGAGAATTTCTTTTTCAGCACAAAATAAATTTGAATTATTCAATAATGCAATGATTTCTTCTTTTTTTGATTCAATCGATGAGTTCGATTGATGTGAACGAGTATGTAATGATTTCAATGCACTATGCGTTAGTAATAATTCCATGGCTTCATTTGGTTGCGAACAGTTTGTCAATTGAAGTACAGCAGGTTTCCTTGAATTTAATTGATCGATTATCTCAAAATCTAAATATTTATTTATTGAATCAATCTGTTTAACTGCAATCATTTGATTTGAATTGTTTATTATCTACAACGAAATCATGACCGAAGTTTCAATATTCTAAAGTACAATAGAATCGAATTATTATACCGTTATTATTTATCTCGATTTAATATATTCAGCGCGCATGTTATATTCTCTTCTGTTTTTTTTCTCTACATGATTTGTATATTTTATATCTTATCTCTCATATCATTCCTTGCAACACTATGAAACTCAATTAAAATCAAATTTTATTCGAAAAAAATTTTTAGTTGATAAGAGCTTTTTCTGTAGCTGATCGACCGAAATTTTCTGGTGAATACATTTCTTCTGCTTTTGCTGGTGGTATAATAAATGTTCCAGCGGATGTTGCACGCATTATATAACTCCATTGATAAACACCCGGCCATAATAATGATCGAAATGCTTCGGCACGTTCATCTCGTAAATTTTCATGATCAGGCCAACCGTAATAATAATAATAATCAGTATCACCTGTCAATGATTCACAACCTGCAGGTAGATAATCAACTAATGCAATATGATAACGTCGTTGGGTTGTTGTCATTGTTAATTCAACTCGAATTTTAGCACCTAATTTAAATTTCCATGTTCCATCAGCTTGTTTTTGAACATCTTCAACATTATCAACACCAACATATGTTCGTTGAACTTTAAAACCATAATTAACTGCATTCAATTGTAAATTTTCTGGTGCATAATTCAATCCGATACGATAGTACAATCGACCATTACCAACTTTTTGCATAATTAAATTTCTATTATCGTTTGTATTCGATGATAAAACGACTTTCATTGGAATTTGAACTGTTTGAGTATCAGTTGTTCGACCTTGATATTTATGTTGACCACAATAATCTTCATTCAACCAGATATTAGCAGAGAAATCCGGTGTATCCTTCTCTTTAATACCAAAATATTTGTTCAATGCAATGAGAATAAAACAATTTTCTTGTGTTGATTTCCATGCACCTTTAACTTGATGTGCTTGTAAACCTTTGCATAGTTTCGTACAGAGAGTAGAGTTTGGATCAATTGTAAGTAAGGCTTCTAATAGAATAGCATCTGTTCGTTGATTTGAATGTAACATAACCGATTGACCATCATCACCGTACGATGTGATAAAATTAGCTGCTTCAGCTGTTTCATTAACTTTACCTTTTAAATGTTCGTAGATCATTTCAATTGCTTGAATGATACTTTTGTTATTTTTATCAGTAGATAATGCCATTAATAACCAACCTAATGCTTCTAAACTAAGATTATTGAATCCTGCGTGTGCGAATAATTCAAGTGCTGTATTAGCAACATTTTGATTATTCTTTGCTCGAACATATAAAGCATAACAAATCAAACTAAATCGAGTTTTTTCTGACCAATATTTCGTATATGGTAATTGATCAATTTCTGATTTAATATTTTCAAGATATGCTAATACATTTTGGAATAAATATGAGTCAATATCATACGGCTGTGTTTGGTTGAGAATAGTCAAACAATGTGCAGCATGAACACTTACAAATGGATCAGCATACGAGTCATTTCGTTTAGTCCAGAAGCCGAATCCACCATTTGAATATTGACGCCCACATAATTTTTTGCTATCTGATTTTAATTTCTGTTCAATTTCGGATATATTAGGGAGATCTTTTGATTTAAATGCTTGTAAAACATCCCATAATGATTGTATACCTAATAATCGTGAACTCAATTGTTCAGTACATTCATATGGATAATCATAGAGAGCAAGAATAGCATCGGTTAATGAAGCTAAAGCTGTTGAACTTGTTGATACTGATAATTCACCAAATTGTGGAAGAATATTTGCAGGCGGTTTAATTGGTTGAAAAACAACTTGTTCTTCAGCTATATCACCATAAGTTGCAAATGCTTCGGATGTTGCTGGTGTAAAAACAGGAATACTTAATTCAATAGCATCACCATATGCTGTTTGTGATTGATTACCGACTGTACCAACAAGAAATTGAAATCGAGCTGTACCTGCTTGAATAGTCGAAAGAGGAAATGTAACTGCAATTCGTTTGTTGGCTGGAAGTTGAACTGCATAACCTGCTGTTTGTTGATTTGCTTCCGATGTGAGCAGTTTAGCATTGGACGCTTTCAAACCAGTATGTAATAGTAATGATGAATTTGTTTGATTTTGTAAAATAACTGCTAAATAAGCTGTGTCTCCAAAATTGAGAAATCTTGGTGGTGAAGGACGAATCATAACTGGTAATTCGACAGTAAATGACATTTCACCTAGACCATACTGTTTATCATTGGCTGCTAAAGCCCAAACACGATATCGTGTTAAATTATCAGGTAATTTAAATTCAAATGAAACATGTCCGGATGAATTTGTAATTGCTGATGGAATCCAACATGCTAACGGATTGAAATTCGATCGAACAGCGATTGTGGGCATATTATGCACATATTGTTCAACACCTTCCGTAAGTTGATCAACACAGCAGTGCTCTAGTTCTATACCCCTTAGGCTATCAAATAGTTCGTCTATCTCGCTTTGTAGTAAACTTGTTTCAGTTCTTGTTATATTTTCATGATGAAATAACCAACAACGATCTCTGTTATGCCGTGGCCGAATTTGAGCTTTTCGTTTAGGATAGAAAATATCCAATGAATTTTGTAACTGATACTTAGTTAACGATAGAATAGCTTCGTCAACAACCACCAAACAAACTTCGACTTTATCAACATACGATTTATCGATATATTGTGTTACATCGACATCGATCTGTACAGTTGACGATGGTGTAAATGTTTCGTTTGTGTTAACTTGAACATTTAGTTTATAAATATCTCTTGAAACTTGAATTGCAACTGAACCAACAGCAAATGCTGGACGAGTTGGTGAATCTTGAAGTTCGATTTCTCTTGAACATGTACCTATCAATTCGACATGAGCTGTAAATTCAGGTACCCAATCTTTCGAAATTTGAAATGCAACTGTCGTCGAATCTTTTTCATCAGTCACTTCAAATTGAATTGGTTCACCAACTTGACCTTCACAATCGAATACAATTAGACCATTAGCTGGACTGAATGGCACTGAAATCAACAATTCACAAGTATCACCTACTTGATAATCTGTTGCATTTGGTATCACGGTTAATTTATCACTTGGAACGAATTCAAGTTTTTTTCTTTCACTATAGATTCGAGTACCACCAGTGACATAGAAATCTTCGTAGAAACTCGTTGCTAATCGTTCTTCATCATCTTTGACAGTAAATGATATTTTGTATGAGCCTCCTAATTTCGGTGTAAATTCGATAATAGTTGCGGCACTATTCGAACTTAAACTTGTCAACTGTTGTTCATCTTCTTTGTTTTGCTGTTCAACACCAATAATTTGACATTGAATTGGAACATTGTCCATTAGATTTCCATCGACATCAGTGACAATAACTCTAGCTTGAATAGGTCGATCTTTTTTACCATAATTGGTTGTCAATTGAAATCCAACGTAGTATTTCGATGGATGAACAAGAAATTGTGTTTGTGTTTCTTGTACTTGATTATTTAAATCAGCAATAGCTGCGCCTACACAAACTACAATGGGTATTGGTTCGTTTTCAAGGCCTTTGTAATTTATTTGAATTTCATGTATGCCTTGATCATTTGTTTGACCTTCAAATTGTTTTTCTGGATAAACTATTTCATTATCATCGTAATTTCTGCCAAACCAGCAAAAAAATGGTCGAGCTCGACCAAATGTATAATCCGATCGATTCGGTGGAGTAAATGTTGTTGTTTCAGCGTAGACTATCCATTCAACATTAGCATCAGTTAAAAAACCACCAGCAAATAATTTTCCTTGACAAGATGCAACGATAGATTGTTCATTTGTTGCATGAGAATAATGATTCGATGACGGACGAATCGAAGATGAAACTTCGTATTCAGGTCGACGAAATTCTTGAATTTTAAACGAATGACTTTTTCTAGTTTGTTTATCTGGTAATTTGAACACAACATGCCCAGTACCTAAGTTAACATTATCAGGTAAAGTGAATTCGATATTAAATGCACCATAATCATTCAATTCAACTGTTGATTGGTGAAGTTGTTGACGACGTGAATCAAAAACTGCATATTCAACAACACCTTGGACATACGATGGTATCTTTGCATCACCTATGACCTCCAATAATCGAACATATCCTTTAATATGAACTTCTTCTTTTGGTTTATATAAACCTCGATCATTGAATATATGCCAAACATAATTATCCGACTTGGATTCATATGAATTAATATCAGTGAGGATACATTGATCACTCTCTTTTTTGACAATTAAAATTCCAGTTTTATATTTTTCGAAAGTACATAAACCTTGATCATTCGTTTCGATTTTTTGATCAGCTAATGAAACAATTGCTTGATTAACAGATTTGCCTGTTGCTAATTCAGTCACCCATGCAGTTAATTTATTATTCGTTCCAGAAGCACGAAATATATCGACAGCTAGCCGAGTACATTGCACCCAAGCTGACAAAAGTGGTTTTCCTTGCCTTTGGGAATGTGCATATTGGTTCCACGCTTTTTCTGTTGGTTGAATGAATACAATTAAATGACCATGACCAGAATTATTTGTTAAATATGATTTCAAAGGAAGTTTGATCTCTTTCGATATATTCGGTTCGCAATCGGTTTGCAAAATTTCATTTAATAGTTCTTCGCCTGGTAATTCAATATTCGATTTGTCTTCTTTTCTATTAAATTGAGAAATGAACGCATTAAAACAAGGTAATTGTCGATTATAATCTTCTGGTTTAACTCGATTTATACGAATATTCAATTCTGAGTAATTAAGAATCGCAAACGAATACATTGGATCATTTAGAAGTCCAGGATCCATGATAATCATACCGTTAGCGCCAGATAAATCACCTCGTAATGGTGGTGAATTATGAACATGAAATTGAATTGGTCGTTCAACAAAATTATGATCCAATATTTGTCCGTAGACATCTTTAATCGATTCTGATTCGATAGTTATCGTATAGACAGTATTTTCATTCGACTTATTATAGATAAAGATTTCATTAGCATTGTGTTTTGAAAGTTCAATAGTTAAATCGGTAATTTCTGGTTGAATATGAAATAATGATTTTATAATTGTTGATCGATCCAATGGATTGTTGAATTTTATTGACCAACGTCTACCAGGATCAATTGATTTGCTACGTTGATTGTTTGTATTTGGATTCCAATCAATGATTTGTAATGGTTCATAAGTTTTAAAATGAGTTGACCATTCATCGGTCGTTGTCAATGGACCTTCGGCTGATGGGCAACCTGCAGGCAATCGAATAGTATATTCTGTATTTTTTGATAGATCATTTTTAAATGTAAAAGCAACGTATTTATCTTTATCTTTGCCTTTAAAATCTGTATCTGTTATCAATTCAATATTTTCTTCGTTATCAGCAATCTGAATATGTTTTAAGATTTGATCGTGATTAATTTTTTGATTGAACAAAATAAAACATTTCGGTTTCAATGTTGAAATTGTACCTGTCGGTGTAAATTCAATAACTTGAGGAATTCCTGTTGAAAATTCATAGATAAAATCATCTGTCAATTTTCCTCCAATTGCTGATTGACATTGCTCTTGGTTGACTTGTAAAGTAAATTTTGTCGAAAATGGTAAACGATAGTTCGCTTCGAATTGAATTGTTTTCGTTCCTATCATTCTCCATTGACCTTTAACGTTGGGTGTTAATGATATGCCATCAACACCAATCATCGGTTGATTAAATGTCATCGAAATAGTTGACAACGGATAATCAATTTTAGTTTCATTTGGAGAAAATCTTTCGATTAGTAATGGACGTACTTCTTGTTTATTTAATTGTTCGATGTCAATATCGACATTTTCTGGACGATCTTCAGCAGTTGGTGTTGGTGGAAATGGTGTTTGTATGATTTGACTTGTTTTCGGTGGTTTAAGAGTTGATTGACGTTTGAAAAACTCTTGTTTATCCGTGGATTCTGTAATTAATTGAGAACTGGCTCGACTGAATAGTTGTTGTAATTCATCGGCAGTTAATTCTTGTTGTGCAACAACAATCGGCAATATTGCATCTTGTTCGATGACAACTTGATTAACTTCGCTGATGTTAAATGTAAAATTATGTGGCACAGATTCTTCATCTGGTGATAAGCTTGGTCTTCTCATTGTTTATTTCAATTCGGAAGAATATATTTCTTTATCTAGTTCGGTTTGTTTTATATATTTGATGACGATAAGATAAGAATAATGATATTTATTTAGCTTTTAAAAAAATCATGAAGTTCGTCGATAAATTCAGCAAGCAAAGGATTTCTTTATAGAATTGTTGACATTCTTCTATTTCTTTTTCAATTGTTTCATCTGACAAAACGAATTTTGCATAATTTTTTACAACTTTTCGTAGATCCGTACGTTTCTCAAGTGAAATATAGCTTCGTAAATCTTTATACGAATGTTGACGATACGGCTTTTTCGGTATTCTTTCTGAAATAATTTCATCATGTTTACCTTCAGTTTCACCGTATGTATCGAGGAGCATATACTTTACAAACGAAATGATCAATGCCATTAGAGTTACTTCTAATGATTTGGTGCGTTCTGTTTTTCTGTGCATTGAAAGTGAGTGCATATAGAACACATTGGTAGCAATAGTTGAAGATGAATTGGATTCATTCCTTTCCAAAGATAAAGAATACGTCGACGGAGAAGAATATCGATTACATCGGGGTCAAGTTTTCCATATTCACACATTTCATTTAAATATGAATGCATCTGGTTTCCATTCGGTGTTAGTTCAAAAATTTTAGTAAATGCTTCGACATATCCAACTTGCTGTATATAGCGAAGCATATTGTATAAACATCTTATTCGTTGATACTTTTCATTTGAAATTTTTCCTAAAATATACATATAATAATATTTAGATCTTTGATTGAATGATGAAAAATCAATAACTACCTCGAGAACATCGAACTTAATGAAATTATAAATGATGGTTGTTGCCCATAATGCTACATCTTCTTGAGTCATATTTTGAAAAACATCTTTCATATGATAATATCTTGCTTGAAGTGTTGGCAAATCCAATGTATCCAATGGAACATAGCCTTTTGTCTGTTCATAAAGAAAATAATCTGTGTCACGTGCAATGCTCATAAGTTGATCATGTAGAAGAGGTGGTAAACGACAACGACTTTTATTAAATCGAATGCTACTAGGTCGTTGTGGATCAGGTATGTCCTTGTTCTTGTCTTCTTGTAATATCATGTAATAAGTAAAATAAAATAATGAGTAACCATCAATGATAATGTTCTTGTTCGATAAGTTGATTGATTTAAATGGATTTGTTTTTGAAAACAAAAACGAAAATATGAAAGTGCTGAGATACGGTAATTCCCACTGGAGAAACCCTCAAAGAGAAAATTATCCTCCAGTTAAGCACATGATGGAATATCAAATCTGATGACTAATGATGATATTTATTGGTTAGGAGATTGTTGACATGATTTATTTTCTGTGCTGTTTAACGACATCTTTCTTTTGTACATATAGATTGTTGAGAATGTTCATCAATTTGAGGGTACAATCCGAATAAGGATACAATTAAACATGTATCTGTTTATTTGGTACAAAAATGTACATTTTTAAGTTGTATATTCTTGAATTCAAAGCAAATATTGAATATTGTTTAAAATCGTTTTCTAGTCATCGTTCTATCATGAATTCGAGTCTGATTTTAGTAATATAGCCCGTACCAATTTACATTCCATGCATTTGTTGCAGCAAGATTCATTAGAGTTGATGTATTCCAACCAACGAGACTAAGTACATATACTGTAAAAGAAGTACTTGAAGGTGTATAGATTGAACCTATACCCGTTAAACCCGAATGTGAATTAATTCCAGCTATGCTAGTAAAATAGAGAGGTGTCTGATTGAAATAACAATTGGTTGTGTTGATCGTCATATACATTCCATTATAAGTAGGATACGGTTGCCATAAGGTGTATGGTGAAATGCCAGCACATGTACATGGAAAAATACAAGATGATTGATTATTTGCTGTAGTTATTGTAGTCGTTATGGTTGTAGTTGTTGGACTGGTAATAAGAACAGTTGTGGTTACTGATGATGTTGATGCAGTTGTCATTTCAGTTGTTGTTGTTGTTGTTGTTGCTGCTGGTTCAAGAGCAATACTAATTGGAATAGCCATCGCTACAGCCATTCCTGCTCCAAGTAGTCCTATTAAAACACCTTTCAATAGGTCACCAACTGTGATGTAGTTAGCCGAGTTTCTAGTTCCAGAAGGAGGTAATGATTGTGCAGTCTTTGTAATAAGAAATTAATTTTATATCGATATCAATTCTAGTATGCTTACCTGATTGTCGTACCAAGCATATCTTGCACCATAATTACCAGTCCGCATATTCAAATAAATGTTGTTTTTCTTTTCTTTCTGAAAGATAAAATTAATGTTATTTACTCGTGAGAATAAAAAGTAAATAGAATAGAGAAAAAAAAATGAAGTGTTTATACGAAGACTGTTCAGTTGTATATACCCATCCAATTTACATTCCAAGCGTAACTGTTAGTAACATTCATCAATTGTATTGCAGTCCATGAACCTACTTGTCTGACATGTACTGTAAATGTGTTGTTCGAAGCTAAAAAAATCGCATTGTATCCTCCTAAACTCCAATGACTACTCGTTCCGGCCATGCTAGTGAAATAGAGTGGTGTTCGAGTAAAATTGCAACTTGCCGTACTGATCGTCATATAGATAGTATCACTAGAATACGTTTGCCATAAAGTGGATGGCGAAATACCTGTACATATACATGGAAATGTACAGGATGATTGAGTTGTTGTTGTTGTTGTTGTTGTTGTAGTTGCTAATGTCGTCGTAACAACAGACGTTGTTTGTGTTGTACTTATACTTGTTGTTGTTGTTACTTGTGTAGTTGTGATTGTGGGCAAATCCATTAGTCCATTCGATATTGGAATGGCAACTGCTACAGCAATCGCTGAACTAATCAATGAAATCGCGTAGATTTTCAATGCTATAGCCGATGTTATACCATCACCTGCATCCCTATTGAAAGAAAAAAAACATTTCATCTAGATTATACATTATTTCTTACTTAGCCTGCGGCGACATAATTGTTTATGCTGACGGAACAAAAAAACAAATTTGCACTCAAAATCTGAAAGAAATACAATGAAAAATCTTTCAAGCTATCACGTTCTTTATTTTTTATTCATAGATTTTAAAGTTAGTTATACATGCCAACCCAATTAATATTCCATGCGTTTGTCGTACTTAAATTTAATATTGTTGTTGCATTCCAACCAGCACGACTTTGCGAATACACTCTGAAAGAAGTAGCTGAAGGACTATAGATAGCGTCGTGGCCTGTCATATACCAGTGACTATTCGTTCCAGACATGGTTGTCATGTAAATAGGTGTGCCAAAAAAATTACAATGTGATGTATCAATCATCATAGTTATTCCGCTGGTAGAATACACTTGCCATTGTGTGTATGAAGCAATGCCAGCACAGATGCATGGTGATGTACACCAGGGCCGAGTCGTTGTAGTGCTAGTTGTTGTTGTCGTAGTTATCGTTGATGTGGTGACAGTTGTTGTTGTTGTTGTCGTTGTCGTTGTTGTTGAGGGTGTTGCAGTTGTAGTTGTGGCTAAACAATTTTTATAAATATGAGAAAATTAATAATTAGTAAACTAAAAATGAATATTAACATGAATAGCTTCTGAGAACCATGTTTACTGGAATAGCAATTCCAACAGTAGTTGCTGCACCCAAAAATGTAATTAGAAAAGCTTTCAATACTGCTGTACATTTTATTCTAGTTCCAGTGCTTTTTTCCATTGTTTACGTTGGCGTATTCAAGTAAATTTTGCTTCTTTATGAAAGCTGTACAAAAAGAAAAATGCTTTCAAACTAATCTTATTTACACTTGACAAGAAATACATTTCTTTTTTCTTAAAAGCCATTTAAACTAATGGCTAACTCATGTATGCACCATCACATCGCGTTTCATCAGACTATAGAGACGACAAAAAAAATTCGATAGATTATTTAACATCTAAGAACATGCATAATGCTGTTTGCTTTTATTGAAGAACAATATAGATCGATTCAGAAAAACATTGCATATTGACAAAAAAAACCCATACCACATCCTACATAGATTGACTCATCTTTGGGGTAATTGCGACAGAACGAAAAGAAAAATATTGTGTACACATATATTATATGTTTATTCTATCGGAATTTTCCATGTATATTATACAGACTTTGGGGAAAATGCATCATGTTGCAATATATATACGTATACTTGGATTGCTTCACTTACATATATGATGGAGTATCGTAATTCAATCAACATAAAATTAAATGGTTCAGGACCATACATAGCAGGCGAACCAATCACAGGAACGCTGATATTTAATAACAAATTACAACAACCAATTACTTTTAAACGAATCTATGTTAAATTCTTCGGTGAAACTATTCAACATCCACAAAT
>Ga0209952_1002828_pt1 | contig 12628 bp, 14 predicted proteins | sample ThiBiot_750_biof_2_FD_183951 | JGI IMG/M metagenome (GOLD analysis project Ga0209952, IMG submission 183951) | Wastewater bioreactor microbial communities from Cape Town, South Africa - Thiocy_cont_750_biof (SPAdes) | ecosystem: Engineered > Bioreactor > Thiocyanate-remediating >...
AATTAAAAAGAATGTTAGCAAAGTCTAATTACCCAATAAGAAAAACTAACAAATTAATAGAAGAATGCTTAAAATCAAGAAAAACCAACGAGAACAACAACAACAACGACGATAACTCGACAACATCTAATAACAAAAAAGAAAAAACAAGCCATAAATCAAATAAAAACGATGAATACAAACACACGATAATATTACCATACGTACCAGGTATAGAAGCACTAAAAAGAAAAATGGACAAGTTGAATATCAACATATTCTTCACATATCCAAATAAGATCAGCTCAACATTCAGCACCAACACCAACACAGAATCTAAATCTATTGTTTATCAAATCGAATGTAGCTGCCAATCTATATATAATGGTGAAACGAAAGTTGGATTGAAGAACAGGATGAAACAACACACAAAAATCATCAACAACAAGAGCAATGAACAAAGATCTGAAATAGCGCAACATCACACGAATAACATGAACAATTGTAAATTTGATCCCGAAAAAGGATTCATCATCGACAATGAAATTAACCCTAGGAAACGAAAAATCCATCAACAAACACGACATAATACACGATGGATGGTTGCACATCTTACAACACGAAAAAACCCAAATATTAAGACGAATCGAAACGAAAAAACAAAAACAACATAATAGGTTCAACCAAACAACCAATAGGAGACAAGACGATAATAGTGGTACGGATGAGGTGAAATAGAGGTCACCCCTTACCAGTATTATCGTCTTGTCATCCGTACCACTATCAAATATTCAACAAAGTAAAACTCAACAAAGAACAATAACCATTGACACAACACTAGTTCTGAAGAAGGCCCAGTCGGAGCCGAAACGTCAACAAATTTATCAATCTAATTAATTAGTTTATTTTATCGATTTTAATTTAAATCCAATTCAATTTAGTTAATTTGAATTAATTATTTATTTATTTAATTAATTTACTTTATTTTATTGTATTTTATTTTATTTATCTTTATTAATAAACTACATCATTCAGGAAGAGAAAAAACTAAACCTTTAATAATGACCTTCCTTAAACGACATCAATGTTATATTTTCATCGGCTGTTTGTCGATCTTGTACAACTGTACCTATTTCATTGATTGCATTCGATGATGTTTGTTCAGCTGGATTATCAACATAACCGATTATAAAACGTATTCGACTACTATTTCGTCGAATAGGACTAACGATTTCATCATCAGATGTAGTCGATATTTGAGGAACGATTAGCATATTGTTTCCTCGTGCTCGTGCGTCAGGATCTTCGATTCTTGTATTACTTTGTGTTCGTGAATTTCGACTGGAATCTTTTGCAATGCCATCAGCAATTGATTCATCATCGGAATAATCATCGAAATCAATCGGTTCTTCTTCAACATATAATTTTCGAGCAAAAACACGTTGATAACGATCGACAAGAACTGAAACAAGCATACCAATTGTTGCTGCACCGAACAACGCACATAGAGAACCGATAATTCGGCCGATTGGTGTTATCGGTGCAATATCACCGAATCTAATTTTCAAAAAGAAATTTAAAAAAAAATGTCTATTCAAAAGTAAAGAAAGTTACCCAACACTTGTAATTGTTATAATTCCCCAATAGGTTGCCTTAAAAATCGAATCATATACTTGTGGATTACTATCGTTTTCAGCATAGTACGCTGCAGCACCGAATAGAAATCCGAGAAGAGTCAAAATGACAATCATAATAAGAAAATCTAATAATGATTGTCGAACAGTTGTTGCTAAGACTCGTAATGATTTAACACTTTTAAAGACTCGAGCAAATTTAAAAACACGAACTAATCGAAGTATACGTAATAAACGTAATCCAACATACATATTCGAATTAACTGCATTTTCTTGATCCGTTAGATTAATAATTAACGATATAAAAAATGGTATAACAGCAGCAACATCAATCCAATTCATGATATTTTTAATATAATCACATAGTGATGGCGTTGAAATCACTCGTAGAATAATTTCAATCGTAAAAAATCCAACGCATACAGCTTGAATTATAAAGAGTGGCGATGAATAATATGCATGACAATCGTCAACATCTGGTTTAGTCGAAGTTGATGTTACATTCGTAGTATTATCCGTCACGTCTGAATCTCTAGTACAACTCATATCATTTAATGATGCAAAATTAGGCAATGATTCGACGGCCATCACTATTGTTGCGATTACGATCATTAATAATGAAATAATATTAAAAATTTTGGCAGTAAGTGAATAATCAGGATATTCTGATGTTGCCCAAATACGTCGTCGCCAACGAGTTTTAGGTAGACGAATTTTTTTGACTTCTTTAATATTTTCATTTTTTCGTAATTGATTTAAGGCTTCTTGTCCCAATTGAAAAAATGTGATTTCTTCAAGAAATATATCCAATGGAACGTAATCGGGTCGTCTTAATCGACCGTTCGATTGATAATAATAAAGTATTGCAGCGAAACATCCACGATGACGATCAAAAAAATATTCATTTCGTTCAGCATCATAATAATATTTCCGTCGTTTTGCATTACCAAGTAAAGTATCAGGAAAAAGTTCTAATGTTGTTCGATTTGTTTCATAACGATCGCCACAAATATTCATAATTATTCGATCATCGATAGTTGCTGTTTTTTCACGGACTTTATTCGTTTGCATTGAACGAATATTGTGTAAACTTTGCCCATTGATAACGTTGCTAATTATACATGTAGAAATATTTAGTTTATTAAAATTTAAGCATTAGTAATTAGCGGAAATACGTACATCTCAGCATGCTTAGGATTTAAATTGAACTTTCTAAATGAAGGCCCGCTCCTTAGATGAAATACAGTCATAGATTTTGTTTTGTTTAGAAAATAACTCCTACTCAAATAATCGTTCCAAGCGTTGTGCTTCTGGTACAGGCAACCCGTCAGTAACAGCTGAAGTCCGTAGAATTCGTGCAGTTTGTTTAGCAGCATTACCAATTTCCATGATGAATATGTATATTTATGTCAACTTATTCGCCTATTGAGAAAGATAAATTATGATTAGTAATTAGTCACATGTAAAAATCAATGTCAAAATTACAGTAAAGCGAAAAAACTATGCAAAAATAAAAGCAAAAGAAAGATCTGTATTCGATTGATAGATATGAATACTTCAAGGTGTTATAAATGCAATAGAAAAGAAAGTCAACGCTTACTTTTTTTTTTATTGATCTGTATAACTATGAAACGAAACAACTTGAAAACATTTTATTATTCATTATTTCTCAGAGTACCGGCGAAATCATGATGTTCTTCAAAGACTTTCGTAGAGGTTATATTCACGCTGTGATTTATTTATATTTTGACATTATACGATTAATGAAATAAGTTTTTAACGTGAATAAAATATGATGACAGACATTTCGAAGAATTCGATTTTATCGACACAATTAGATTATTAAATAAAATCGTTTTGTTTTATATGATAGCTAATTCAGTTTTATGACAATTATTCATGATGAAATTCTTTCCGACGAACTCTGTTGGATATTATCAACTAACTTTTACATGTCAAAATTAATCATTGGAAAACATAGAATTAGATTTAATTTAAGAAAAAAGAAAACAAGTCAAACATTTCAACTTACTTACTGGACTCAAAGTTTACTAATAACTAACTGTAGGTGTTTATGTTTACAAAGGAAAAGAAAAATAAGCCCGTTGAGTATGCGTTTAATTTCAATGCCTTTTCTGTTTCGTTCTATGTCAACGGATAGAAATTCTCGAATGTTTACAACATTCGCAATCAACTCGTTCTTCATAATCTTTTCTTTGTTTCTTATCCGCGTAATCTAATTTCATTCAGTTTTTTAATCATTGTGTCACATATACAGATTCTCCTAATTAATTATACAAAATAATTATAAATTTTTTTTTTTTAAAAGAAAAACTGATTGGAACTGGAGAGAAAAAAATCCAGCTTTTGTTATTTTTTATTCAAGAATAGAAATGTTTAGTTTGTTTGAAGCACTCTCATCTGTTTTAAATGTCGCCAAAAAATTCAAAAAGAACATTCTGAGTTTCATTCAATTTCGTTTTGAAGAACTTCCAATGTTCGATCAATTAATGCTTGTCCATTAGAATTTTGTTTACTACGAATATTGATTAATAATGGCTTATATTCTTTCAATTGATCATTTGTTAGAAGATTTTCTACGAAGAAAGAAAAATTGATACGTATTTGTTCTTGTACAAGTACAAAAATCGAACTTTGTTTTCGCATTAAATGAATTAATTGTAAAAGATTATTGATAATTTCTGCATGTTGAATATCTTGTTGGAAGAAAGCTTTTAAATTCTCATGACAATTCGCTTCTTTCAATTTCTCACAAATCATGTCTACGAAAAACAAAACGAAAGAATTTTGACGAACAATATTTGAGGATTGAGAATTCAACGAACTATTGGCTAACATCATGATGATATTCAATGCAATGAGTGCTTCATTTTGAATGATTCCTCGGTTTGTTGGAATGTCACATGAGGCCAATGTTGATGTGATTAATGGAAAAGCATTATTTCGTGCGAGACTTTCGATATGTTGAACACCTTTTGTTGCAACAGGAATAAGAAAAATCACCCGACGAGATTCAACTAAAAGAATTTTTTGTTTTGTAAAAATAAAAATGAGAAGACAATTACATTGTAGACCAACATGAATTGATTGACTGTTTTGAACGATTTGTTGGAGATTTTCATCATTGGTTAGAAGAAGTTTCGAACTCTCTTTCGCTTCACGGAGGAGAAAACGAATAACACCGGTTGCTTAAATCAAATTATTATTGGCAAATATATTTCGAACGTTTTCTTTTACCTTTATAAGCTATTTCTCCATCGAAATTCTTAGCAAATATATACGAAATCACCGAATCAAGAATATCATGTTCAATTAATAACGCTCGATTGATTGCTAATATCAAATATTAAATTTAGATCATTGAAAATATTCGATAAAATCAATATCTACTTGGTACAGCAAGATTTCTCAATGCTCCTAGAATTCCATGTGCTACTTTTGCTTGTTCATCAGTTAATTGATCTAACTGATTCGTTAGAAGTTTTAATTGTTCAATTAACTTTCTATCAGGTTGCCGTTGATCAGTTAGAATACTTCGAGCTGATTGATCATTTCGTGTTAGATTTGTTATGATCAATGCTCCAGTCATTTTTAATTGTAAATTCGATTTTTCTAACCAAGATATACCATAGTCAAGTAAATCGTTTTCTTTTGAATTTAATAAATATTCAATCGATTTATCTGTTGTTATTAAAACAACAAGAAGATAACAAACTTCACGAAGAAATTCATCATCTCTATTCGCATAAGTTTCAGCAAGATGAATTAATTTATAGTAAAATAATGATGAACATATTTCTTCTTTGATTGAATCTAGATGAAAGAAAATTCTCTTTCTCGAGATTAATATTTAATTAACAAAATCAAACCTTCTTCACATGCTTCGAGTAGATACGGTAGAATAACTGTTCGATTTTCGTAGATATCCGATTCGGCTATTGTATTTCCTATTTCAGATAACAAATGACTTGCAACGAGTTGTTCACATTCTAAATCAAATAGTTTATTTATCCGAATTAGATCAAAGTTATTTCTGTTTTTGTTTGTATTATACTTGTATCGTATTCGATTAAATTCGAACAAATTGAAAAAAGAAATAAAAGTATTTTCGATTCAGATAAATGCGATAAATAGAGACGAAAGATATCAAAAATATTTTCCTTCAAAATTGCTTCGGCTATTTTTTCTACAAGAAATAAATTCGATGGGATTATGCAAAAGATTATTTATTCTACCATTCGAATTGATTATATTGTGCAATGCACCTAAGATTATCATTCGTAATTGAATGCCTTCGATTTCTTTTGTTTGACAAGCATATCGACAAATATCAAAAAGAGTATTTATACCGATTTCATTGAAAACTAATTCACAGCCATCAGCTAAGAAAATCGAAAAAAATGAATTGAGTTTAAACGAAATTTATTCTCGAATCGAATCGAACCATTTTCGTAACACATATTGCCAATTGCACGGCATGATTCGAGTTTGTCTTGAATTGAACCGGATTGCAAAGGTTCTTTTAATGGTGAGACAAGATCAATTTGAACGCATTCTTTTCGTTCAGATTCTAAAGTAGAATAGTTGATGATTGATGAAATCAAAATATAAGTGTGTATTGATTTTTTCGAACCTTGTTTACAAATTTCAGCTATAAGTCGAATGACTTTCGATCGAAAATCAACTTTTGAAATGATTAAATCTTTCAAAATTTTCTTATCGATATTTATCGTTGTTGAATCTAAATCTATGAAAATTTTGAAATGAATAGTTTATTTTTTTTCAATTTTACCATTTGATGAATTGGAATTTTGTTGTTCGATTGTCTTTTTAAGAAATTTCTCAATATCATCATTTGTATACATGATTATCGTCGAAAAAATTTCAATGAATAGTCAAAATGACTGTCATTTGAATAGTTATTTAACTATTGGTTAATGCCATTTCATCAATCATTATCTAACGCCACTTATCATGTCTTTTAGCCTTTCCTTCACAAAGACAATGTTCAACGAATGTTCAGATAAAAGAGAATAAAAATCATGACGAAATTTAGGTAAAATAATAAATTAATTGTAATTTTCGTAATTTTTGTTTAATTAGTATGAAAACGTTGTACAAAAATCCTCAATGGGCAGGAAAAACCGAAGCGCAGTATAGAAATTCGAAAGTCATAGTGTTTAATGTTTCTTTTTGTTTTCGCAAAGACTTGCACAGCTTGGAAGTGTTATCGAAGTTCGTGATCGTTTCCAATATGATCAACGGAAAAAATCATGTGACACACGTTTGACTATAAATGTCAGTGGTCGACGTTTTCAAACCTATCAATCAACGCTCGAACGTTATCCAAATACTTTACTCGGTAATCAATGTCGTCGAACGTTTTTCTACGATACCGAAACTGACGAGTACTTTTTCGATCGACATTGTCTCAGTTTTGAAGCTATACTTTATTATTATCAATCTTATGGTCGTCTTCGTCGACCGGACAATGTCCCTCTCGATACATTCTTCGAAGAAATAACATTTTTCGATCTAGGCAATGATGTGATTAAACAAGTTCGACAAGATGAAGACGTTGAAGAAGCTCATAAAATTCTTCTACCAACCAACGGATTCTGTCGTCATGTTTGGGCAAATCTCGAATATCCTCAATATTCAATAACAGGAATAGTTTTTAATATCATATCAACATTTTTTGTACTTTTATCAGCGATTGAATTAGCTGTTGAAACATTGCCGAAATATCGTGAAACAGCAGGTAGAAGAATACAAAAGAAAAACAATTCTAAGAAGATATCTATGCAAATCTAGATTGCATGGCTAAGGTTAATTCTACAATAACACATCGATTTTGCTCGGAGAATGTTCACTCATCGTTTTTTGTCATTCAAACGATTTGTGTTAGTTTTTTTACAGTTGAATTTGTCGTACGAATTATCTGTTGTCCATCTTATATAAAATTTATTCAATCAATTCTCAATTGGATCGATCTGTTAGCAATACGTAAAAATCGATTTTCTAATTTAGAATAAATTTTATTCTTTTAAAATTTATTCTAGTTCCATATTATATTATCTTAGGATTACTTTCATTTCAATTCTTTGCTGAAACTTCGATGAAGATCTACTATTTTCTCAATATTTTACGTTTATTTCGCTTTATACGTATATTTAAACTTTATCGAAATTTTCAACATGTCAAATCATTACATGTTCTTGCATGTACAATGAAAGAATCCATACCAGATTTTCTTATTCTATTATCAATCTTAACATCATGTGGTTTTATATTTGGTGCGGCGATATTTTTTGCGGAAAATAAAACCAATGGAAGAACGTTCGATTCAATACCAACGGCAACGTATTATGGAATTATTACGATAACATCTGTTGGGTAGAGATCAAATTAAATACAATTTATACTGAAAATATGGTTTTTAGATACGGTGATTTAGCTCCTGTAACTGCAACAGGTCGTGCTTTAGCGTGTGTAATGTCCGTTTTTGGTATCACAATATTATCGATGCTTGCTTCAGTGCTTGTCGATCGATACCAACGTGTCTATTCACGTAAACGATTTTTTAATGATGAAAATGTCGAAGAAATCACGTTGACGAACTCGATGGCACGTTCATCAATCAGTGAAAAATCTCGTCAAACGACGCCAAATTTTGAATCAATTCGTGAATCATATAAAGAACATGAACAATGCCAACAGACCGATCAATTGTCAGGGAAGGTTCGATTTATCGCTGGTTCGGTGTCAGATAATGAAGAAAATCATCAGAAAACTTCTTCAAATAAAATTGTTCAGGAAGTCCAGAGTTTAAATTCAAAATAAATTAGTAACATGAGCGTGTACTCAGCGTTATATTGACCTCGGACTTTTCTTTTTGTACAAAAAGTCGAAATGACAAATTGTACTTGTGATTAAGAAGTCTTTGGAGTCAAAAACATTTTGCGAAAATAGAATAGCATGTAATATTCTCATTAGATTTCATCGAAATGTCGGTGGTAAAAATATAAACAATAACATTTTCATCGATCATGCATCTTTTATTGAAAAGAAAAGATTATTTGAAAAAAACAGAAACCTAAATGGCGCATATAGATTCGACGATTTGTAAGACAACGAAATGGACAGGTCGAAAAACAGTCGGGTATTTCGTAGAAAATAGGAGTAAAAATGCATTTGATTTGATTTTGTTTTCAAGACTTGGTCATGTTCAAAGTATAATTGATCTTCGTCGTAGTCGAAGTCACGCTTTTGGTGATCGTCTATCGTCATTATACAGTGGTGATGATAGCAAAACTGATTGTCGTTTGATAATTAATATCAGTGGTTTACGTTTCGAAACACTTCACTCAACACTCGAACGTTATCCAAATACTTTACTTGGTAATCCACGTCGTCGAGCGTTGTTCTACGATAAAAAACGTGATGAATATTTTTTCGATCGACATCGTCTTTGTTTCGAAGCTATACTTTATTATTATCAATCTCAAGGACGTCTTCGTCGGCCACAAAATGTTCCAATCGATACATTTCTTGAAGAGATCACCTATTTCGATTTAGGTCCCGTTGCACTCGAACAAGTTAAAGACGCTGAAAATTTAGAAGAAGCTCGCAAAGTTCAACTACCTAAAAATCGTATTTGCCGTCGAATATGGACAACACTCGAATATCCTCAATATTCAGTAGCTGCGAAAATTATCAATATCATTTCATTAACTTTTATACTCGCTTCAGCCATTGGTCTTGCTGTTGAAACATTACCAATCTATCATCCAATAGCAACAACAAATGATCAATGTCAACATGAAGCTGACGGTTTATTAATTAATACGAATGTAACATGGCGAAATCATCAATGTCCAAACATTGTTACTTCACCGTTTTATATTCTTCAAGCTGTTTGTATTGCATTTTTTACCATTGAATTTCTATTACGATTGATTACTTGTCCATCGTATTTGAAATTTATGAAATCAATATTAACTTGGGTTGATTTACTTGCTATAAGTAAATCGTTTTGTCATAGTTTTCGTTCGTTCTCAATTTTCCCTTTCTAGTTCCGTTCTATATTCGATTGATAATTATTCTCATACGTGTTCATTATGAAACTGGTTCGAATGTTTATCTTGTTTTACGTTTACTTCGAATTATTCGTTTCATACGTATATTTAAACTCTATCGTATATTTAAAAGTGTTCAAACATTACGAATACTTGCGAGTACATTGAAAGAATCAATACCGGATTTTATCATTATTCTCACGTTTCTTTCATTGAGTGGCTTTTTATTTGGTGCTGCATTTTATTTTGCCGAAAATGGATTAAATCAAGATATGTTCGATTCGATACCCAAAGCGACTTACTATGGAATTATGACGATTACTGCCGTTGGGTAGAGTTTAGAAAAATAAAAGAAGAAGTAAACTATATTTCTCTGTTTGAATTAGATATGGAGATGTATCTCCGATAACGCCATTGGGACGAGGTTTAGCATCGCTATGTGCTATATTTGGTATATCAGTTGTATCGATGCTTGTTTCGGTTCTTGCTGAACGATATCAACGAGTTTTTACTCGTAGATTATTTCTTAGTGAAGAATATTCGGATAATCTTGTATTCGAAGATGATGAAATCAATAATCCATCACTTCGAAGTCAAACATCAATGGAAGATCAAAGCAGAACCAAAGATCATTCCGAGAGAAATTTAGCTTTTACTGGTATACCCAAAGATGATAATGAAGAAGATTTAGTCATTATGACGAATACATCAGAGAGGTCAACGGATAATAATCGAATTCAATTTATTATTGGTTTTATTTCTGATGATTCGAAGAAAACAGTACTAACTGACGCAGTTAAAGATCTACTTCAAACGAAACTCGGAAATCAATGCGTGATTACTGCACAGACAGATACTGTTTCATAGAACAATTGATAGTGACATCTCGAGGATGACGTGTTTAACCAGAATAAAATTAGAATATTAAAAGAATACTAAAATTTAATTTAAATAATCGAAATAAAAATAAAAAATATTTTATTCAAACGATCGATGTTCAAGAAGAACAATCGAACATAAGATGAAGGTTTCATCGATTTTGATTCGTCGTTTAGATTTTACCATGATTTACTATTCTGCATACCGCACTTAACTTTACGATAGTTCTACTACGTTCGTTTGTACGCTTTTTTTTCTCTCCTCTTTTCAATCTATCGAAGCAAGCTGTGCTCGATATGTATCGTCTTCTTTCTCAAGCGAGATACTCTCGTCTCGTTTTGATTCGAAATTACCCAATTTCGTTTGTACGTTTTTTTTTTCTCTAGATAAATCATCATCAGTTTTTTTAAAGTAATCAATTAAAAAACATGGGTTTTGGACAAAATTCACGAGGTGGTGGCGGCGGAGGCCGAGGTCGTGGAGGTTTCCGAGGTGGTAGAGGAGGCAACGGCGGTGGTGGCGGAGGTTTTCGAGGCGGAAGAGGAGGTAGCGGCGGTGGACGAGGTATGAACAATTCTTACGAAATAACAATATCGATGAGTTTGCTTCGATTTCAGGCCGTGGTGGTAGCGTAGGATTTGGAAACCGAGGTGGCGACCGTGGTGGTAGCCGTGGTGGTAGCCGTGGTGGTAGTCGAGGTGGTAGTCGAGGTCGAGGCGGTTTCGGCGGACGAGGAGGTGGTGGTGGTGGAAAACCATTTGAAAGTAAATGATTGATAGATTGTTGAAATTTATTTTTTAACAAGAAAAAAACTAATTTATGTAGAACGTGAATTTGCTAGCGATAGCATTTATGTTGGCCAACTACCAGCTGATATTCAAGAAAGTGATCTTAAAAAACTTTTTCCAAACTCGAAAACCTTACAACTTACACCAGCTGTAGGAACTCGACCTGGGTAAGTTCGTTTTTTTCTGTTCAATATTGACAACAATAAGTTATTTCTCTATTTAGTCACGCTTTTATTTCATTTGCCAGTGACTCTGCAGCCTCAGCAGCTGTTAAACAAGGTGCTACATTTAAGAACACTCAATTGAAAGTCGCCTTTCAAAATAAACGTCCTGAACCACAAAAACGTTCATCAGATTTCGGTGATAAATCAGGTTTGTCGAATTATATTCGGCGTTGTTTCTTGGAATTAAATGAAATGTTTATTTAATGTGTAGGACCTCAATCGAAAAAACTTAAAGGTGATGGACCTGCTGGCAAAGCAAAAAAACCAGCCGCTTCCGATGATGATGATGATGACGAAGAAGAAGAAGACGATGATGAATCCGTAAGCATTGTGACTGAGATTAATCGGATTGATATTTTTTTTGTCTAGATGGATTTTGATGAAGATGATGATGACGAAGAAGAAGAAGAAGAATCCAATCTTAAGAAAAATCTTGCAAAAATGGGTGCTGGAAAGAAAAAAGTCGCAGCAGATGAAGATGAAGACGACGACGATGATGAAGACGATGATGATGAAGATGACGACGATGACGATGACGACGATGACGATGATGATGATGACGACGATGATGATGATGAAGAAGAAGAAGATGAAAAACCAGTCAAAAATCAAAAGACACCACCATCATCAGGCAAACAAGCAACACCAGCTGTTCAAAATGCTAAAGCTAAAGTTGACTTGAAAAAACCAGTTGTTGTCGATAATTCACTTCAAAAACGTGCCGTCGCAGCTAATGATAAATCAGGTCCACAAGCTAAAAAACTCAAAAACGAAGTCCCCGTCGGCAAGAAAAACGGCGTCAAAGGTAAACCAGTTGATGATGAAGATGAAGATGACGACGACGAAGATGACGATGACGACGATGACGATGACTTAGATGGAGTGAGAATTCTACTCAGAAGTCAATAGTTTTATCTATGATTGTTTTGTTTTCAGCTTAATTTTGGCGAAGATGATGACGACGACGACGATGATGATGATGATGATGACGACGACGATGACGATGATGATGACGATGATGATGA
>Ga0209952_1002834_pt1 | contig 12605 bp, 20 predicted proteins | sample ThiBiot_750_biof_2_FD_183951 | JGI IMG/M metagenome (GOLD analysis project Ga0209952, IMG submission 183951) | Wastewater bioreactor microbial communities from Cape Town, South Africa - Thiocy_cont_750_biof (SPAdes) | ecosystem: Engineered > Bioreactor > Thiocyanate-remediating >...
AATTGCCTTTTTGCTTTCTCGTATTCTCTCATCACTCTCTCTCTCTCTCATCTAAGATGATGAGGTGCGAAGGATCGGATTTAAAACAAAATCAAACGAAACGAAAGAAAAATGCACATATTAAAATATTGATCGTTCGTCTTAGTCGTTCGATGGACTCTCTCTTCAAATTTGAAATTTATGAGCCTTTTTTTTGACTACAGCAGCCAGGTCAATATGTTATCTCTGTTGACCTCGTTTGTCTCCATGATTCGAGAGTAATGAAGAAAAAAAAACGAAAAGAAATGAAATGTACATTGACGTAAAACGAAGCAAACGTTTTCAGTTGCTCTGTATTCGAATAACCAATGATGATGACTCCTTGCTGTATTTTTAACATAAAAGAAAAAGGCCTCTCGCTCTTTTTTTTTTTTCTTTTTCTTCGTGCTCTTATCAGTAAGAGCAAATAGAAACGACACATACCTAGGCATATTTCTTCCTCGCTGATTCGTTCTTTATTTTTTCTTCTTCTTCTTGGATGCGTACTTTGCTTTTTATGAAGTTACAATGAAAAGCAAATATTGAAAAGAGTGCCCAAATAGTCAAGAGCTGAGTAAATAAAATAAGAGATAACGAACAAGAACTTAAAACATGTACACAAAAGCAACATACACCGATTCGTATGCGTATTCTCTCTCGCTCTTCTTTCTTTTTTTTTTGTTGTTGCTCTGCTCTTTATGGACAATCAATAATAATCTTTCAGACTTAAGCATTGTTATAAATTTGTCTGTGATGATCGATTGATATTCATCATAAACAAAAAAAGAACAAGAAGAAAAAATCGAATGGATCATTACAACGAATGTCCTACTCACCGAGAATAATTGTCGACAATATCCATGGACTCATCGTTTTCTCTGAATATCTCGTTTTTTTCTTTTTTGTTGTTCGAGGCATTTTGTTCGACAGTGAACAATCATACAGCACATGTTTCTCGATATATGCCTGGACTGAAATTGGATATCTATTCATCAGTTATTTTTCTTTTATTATTAAGCCAGATGATCGAACTAAATACGCTGAGATCAAGGTCAGAACAGTTCAAAAATTCGATGAACAAAAGACAAATGAGATGCTTTTTGTTGTTGTTGTTGTTGTTGTTGTTGTCGACGATGAATCAATTCGAGTAAATACGTACTGAATTGAAGTGTGCAACCGGAGTGAATGACTGGCACGACGGGCATACTCTTATTATCTAAATTGTTATTTGGATAAGATAACTCGATTGTACGAGAGAAGGTTGCGCATTTTTTTTCTGTGTTTTTTATTATTCTTCTTCTTCTTACATTGCCATTCTCCATGTATGGCTGATAGTTCGTTTTTTTTCTCTGTTGATTTGCAATGAGCTGTGTTACACAGTCGATTTCTACGTGCATCGTTTGCTCAAATGATAACTACATCCAAACAACGAAGAAAAACAACAACAACAGCTATGTTAAATATTCAATAGATTCGTTTCATATTCATTGATCGACATGTACATATGTTAATGATAGATCGACAACCTTCGTACATTTAAATTACGAACAGATCACGTTACTATTGCGAGAGAATAACGAGCAAGTTCTTTTGCTTCTTTTTTTTTTTATTAATTTACGAAAGCGAATCACAAATGAATTACTAATAACGAGAAAGTTTTGTTTAGTTTATCGAAAGAGTCCAATCGGATGAAACCGACGGACCGGGACGTCGAATAGAAAGTACTTGAGTTTGAGAATTATACTGATGAATAGGTATAGCTTGTTTGTTATCAGAATGAATGATAATTTGACGAGGATTTGCCGGATAGCCAAGAATAAGAATACGTTCAATCCAAGCTTCACTGTCGAATTTACTTGTTGTATCAAGAGTTCTGAAGGAAAAAAACTTCTGGATTTCTTTTTCTTTTTTCAAATCAACGAATACTTTGAATAGAGTTCATTGTTTTTGAATGTAAATCTTCGATAGATAAACTGTCGTTTTTGTCGATAGTTGTACGTTTGTCCATCGTCGAGATAAATTTCACCTTTAGCTTCGAACTGAAATCAAATCACGATTAGACAAAACGAAAAGGAAAGAACGTTCAAAATTCGATTACGTTTCGATCTAATGCAACAATCAACGTAATCGGATCGTTCAATGCAAGCATCGATGCTCGACGCTTTCGTAATCGTTGAGGAATAATCACTCCGCCTTGTTGATAAACCGGAATCTTTAGACAACAAAAAGTTTGTCTTTTAACAAAAAAAATCTGTTCGACATTTTACTGAATTCATATCGACATTGATGAGAACGGTTTCGCCGCCTTTGTGCTGAGAAAATGTTCGAATATCATACCAAACCTTTATTTTAAATGTTTCGTTTTTTGCTTTCTAATCAATAAATAAAATCGAGTTTTCCTACGGTATTTTCACCTGGAAAGTAGACTGAGATTTGATTGGTATCTGCATCCATAACTGGACAAACGAGAAGACCGTTACCAATCATAAACGAATCTTCGGTTTTGAAAACATTTTTATCTTGAGGAAAATTCGCCCAGAGTGGCAACATCGGTGGTACGCCTTGTTTTTCTTGTTTATAAAACAACGTGTACCAATACGGAAGGTAATTATAACGTTGTTCGATAGCTTGTCGAATCAAACGTGTATTCTCATCGCCGAATAGCCAAGGTTCACGACGAGCTGTATCGATATGTGCATGTTCACGATAGAATGGTTGAAAAGCACCAAGCTAAACATTCGAAAATTGCTTGAAAATCAGAAAAAAACGGTAAAGCACGTACTTGATACCATCGAACGAGTAGTTTTGCATCGGGATTGAAAAAGAATCCACCGACATCAGCTCCTACAAAGCCCATGCCGGTGACAGATAGACTCAAGAGCATAGGAATCGACATTTTCAAATGACTCCAATGTGCAGCATTGTCACCCGTCCAAACGGCAGATGTTCGTTGTGAACCAGCGAAAAACGAACGTGTCAAGATGAACGGACGTTGCTGGCCGTGAGAACGATCGAGAAGACCTTGAAATGTAGCCATATGTTGCAACATACCGTAGAGATTGTGAACATCTCGATCTTCCCATCCGCCATGATGAAGAACATCTTTGGGAAAAGTGACTTCGGGCCCATTGAAAACCGATGGTTCGTTCATGTCATTCCAAATGAAAAGATTCTTTGTCGAACCTTTGTAGTTTTCGAGTGAATATCTTTGCGAATACCATTTCGAAATCTCAGGATTGAAATAATCAAGCCACATTGACGAACCTATTGTTCATGGAATTTCGAAATGAGAAGAAGAAGAAGAAGAAGAAGGAGAATTTCTACCTGGCCAACATGATCCTTCGTAATCCAAGCCATCTTTCGATTTCACGAAATAGCCTCTCGCTTTAGCATCGGCATAGATTTGATAGCCATCATCTTTTTTTATATGAGGATCGGTAATTGTCACCATTTTTCTTCCGTAAAACGCGAGATCATTTTGCATTCTCTCGGGATTCGGAAATTTGCCTGTATCCCATGTAAAATATCGTTTACCGTTCGTATGTTCAATATCCAGCCAGACGACATCCAACGGTATCTGATATTTCTCGAATCCAATCAAAATTCTTAAAAATTCTCTCTCGAAATCAAATCAATGGCTCGTCACAATCATCTCTACCCTCGAACATCGTCTTCATCATTGTAATTCCATCGGCATTGATGATACGCTAGAGCCCATAACTAAAATTCCGAATATTCTCATGAATGAAGACTCAAATCGTTTTCAATTCCTACGTACAGGCGGCAAAGGAACTGAACCAGTGATTGTTGTGTACTGTTTGAAAATATCTCTCGGTTTCGGTCCGAGAAAAAAGAACCCATCGAAAATGCCTGATTCGAACATCCAATGTGTTGTCACTTCGGGTAGTTCGGTATTTTCATTCAAACGAAAGTATTTTCCGATTGATGAAAACAATTTCTTGAAAGGAGAAAGCAAAATCAATGAATTTCATGCCATCGAAAGAGAAAGACAGAAAAAGAGAAAGTAAAAACGCGAATTACCAATGTTTTATGCCAGATACTCTGCAAGAGAATGTGTTTATCTTCAGCATGAAGCTCTTTCGAAATAAAAAAAACGACTCGCAACTTACATTGATATTTAATTTGTCGCTATTCACGTCGATCCAACCTTCAGCTGCATTCAACCAAAAGAAACCAACGGTTGCTCGTTCACTAAATCAAATTTATCGAGAATAAAATGAAACTCTTTTGATAAACTCTACTACCTATGAGCAAGCATGTAAGGTATCGAACCGTAGAGTGCCATAGGATTCTGAATATCGTACTCGAAAACATCGAGATTGAGCAATCGATATGGATCAGTATCACTAGAACAAGAAAATCTGTGAACCAATTCGATCGAAATCTTTGAATCTACTGAGTCGATCGCAGAGCAAATGCATCGGCATGTTCCGGTATTCCGTAGACATTTTCGAAATTAATAAAATTAATATCCACACCGATCGATGACGGTCCTTTTAGCAAATCAAAGACGAAATAAATTGGATTTATTCGTTTTTTTAAATATTTTTACCATAGGGCTTTGAATCTTGATGCGTTTTGAATGTTTCTTCCCACATTCCATCTTCGTCTTCTCTATTTTGTCACGTGAAATTCATCGGCGGTATCGAATATGTAAACTTACTCGGATTTATTTCGATAGTGTTCGAAATGAAATAAATTCTTCGAGTTCATGCTCATGACGAGTTGATCATTACTGAATAAATCCAAACGAAATGGTTTAGCTTGTAAGAGAAATTTGCCAAGTTTGCCAAATTGTCCTTCGAGATAGTTTTCATCGAGTTTTGTTAGACTAACATCAACGAGTTTCGGTTGATTGGCAAGACTATGCTCGACTTCATATCGTTTTCTCAATGGATTAATTTCATTAATTTTCACTCGTATTGAATGTTGTTCAAGTGTGTAAATATCTAATTGAAATTTTATATCAGAATTAAGTAAAAGAAATTGTAAATGCCCGAGTGCAATTGTTTTCATCGATTGTAGATCGACTTCATACGGTGAAATCGATGGTTGATATTTCCTCTGACGACTAATGATTGGTTATACAAGCGAAAGAGATTTTGAGTTCAAATGAAATGAAATTAATTTTACCGACAAAATGCACTTTGTTCACAAGTTTTGAAATTATTTCGATCGACATTTTCAATCGATGGAATGTTGAGAAGACAGAAAAAACAGATGAACAATCCGATGTGTCGTTTGTTCATGCTTTTTTCTCCTTTTGTGAGTACTCCTCTAGGTGTGACAGATTACCTGTCTGGTTAGTTAAGTTTTGGAAGGTGAACATTGGTCGATTGAATTCTTCAATAGGAAAAATTCGATTTCGAACTGAAATGAATTTGTCTCATGAAATTGTTTCTTTATCAATTAAAAAGTGTTCTGTTTTTTTTTCGGTTTGTTTGACATGATTACTACTCGTGTCATCTATCGAATTCGAGTCTCGATGTTATAGCAATCAATTGTAAAATGGCGATGAGTTTCATTTCTTTTATTTGACTATCGAAATCAACAAAAACGAATGAGTATGTTCAACTCGGCATTTTTCTCTTCGATGAAATTCTTTTCGTTTTTGTTTTTGTTCAGCGGAAACAACAGTCTATCGAATGAAACAATCGAACGATAATTCGAACAAACATCAAACTCAATTCTATCGAAATGTCATCCTACCGAATAAAATCAACAAAGACAAACAAAAAGTTAGTTTCATTTTTCGAATTGATTTAAAATTCAACATGAAAATCAATTCTAGCTTCCATTGAATCAAGTCAAAAATGCTGCAACAGCTTATGAAAAACAAACAAATCTGCACAGAGAAGATACGGAAAAGTTAGTCAATTTTTGTTGGTCAATAAAAAAAGAACAAATTGTATTTTGATTAGATATCGAAGTTCATTGCAACGGCAATTGTCGATTGAAATGCTTCGACATGGTTATCATCATTCATTTCGAGAGCTTTGCGCGATTCTTGCTTGGCAGAGAGAAGATCGAGAACGGCTCGGTGCTGAACATCCATTGCATCGACGGCCATTGCTCGATGCTGAACCGGATAAATTAAGATTTCTTTGTCAATATTTAAATAAAGCCGAAGAAGCTGAACGACGATGTAAAATAGTTTTCTGTTTTGTCTTGTTTTTGTTTAATCACATCGTTTTAAGGTCAATATTCAACTATGTATCAAAGTTATCTCGATTTGGCTTCGTATTTTCTGAAAAGTGATGATCGATGGCTGTCGGATTCATTCTACGAGAAGACTCTCTACGTCGCTGAGACGTATCCTCAGCTCGATCCACAATTAGCCGCTGAAGCTCATCTCAATGTCGGTCTAGCCGATGAACGACGAGGTTCATTCTTTTGTTTTCGATTGATTCCAATTGAATTTCTTCTCTCTTAGGCGATCTCATCAAAGCTTTGCAGAGTTTTATAAAATATCGTCAATTAAGCGAAGATTTTCCTTCGTTAAAAGCCGATGCTAGTCTTCAACTAACACGTCTCTATATTAAATTAGCCGAACGTCGAACAGACACTGATTCACTTCAATGCATGATCAAAGCCTACGAAGCATCGACACAAAGTAAAAAAAAAACAACTCGATTTCAATCACACAGAGAAATTCAATTTCGATTAGGCGATGACAAGAAAGTCGAGAACGAAACGAGCTATAAACTCGGTCAAGCTTATGTCGAACACGGTGACGTTGATTCAGCTCTTACCTATCTTCATAAATACTATGACTACTGTCAATCGGTCAACGATGACGAAGGTTTTGGTCAAGCAAGCGAAGCACTCGCTATTTGCTATCAAAAGTAGGAATCGCATTGATTTATTTCACTCGAATAAACGTTCGTCTCTTCAGAAAATCAGACATAAACAAGAGCACAGATTATTTAACTAAATATTTACAAAAAGTTTCCGATAAAGAAGGTGATATTCAATATGCTCGTGCTTGCAGTGCACTTGGTTTTATTCACAACACATTGGTAAGAAAAACACACACACAGTTATTTCTGTAATGATTTGATGTTTTCAGAGTAATTATGAATCGGCTATTGAATCATTGAGCAAAGCGTATAGTATTTCATTGGCCAATGGTCATGCTGATCTCGAACGTAATCGAGTTTTGTTCGGTATTGCACATGGATTGAAATTGCGAGGATTTTTTAACGATCATATCGATCGAATGAACACGAGAGATTTACTTCAATGGAAATCTACGAGACACGAGAGTTTTCTAACCAAACCAAAACCATAAACGATCTTATCCCAACATTTTCTTTTCTTCTTTTTCTTCAAAATAAAAAAGAAACATAAAACTATTTTAAGAACCATCTGAACAGGTTTTGTTCGCGTGAATGGGCGTCAGCGATGACAGGACGATCTTCTGAATTTCTGCATCGGATACGATCGTCGTCGGCGCTTGACTTTCTGTTCGTTTGGCAATTTCCGTTTGTGACGGTTTTCTTTCGGCATCGGTTGTCGTCGGAGGATTGGGCCGATTCGTATTCGTTGGCAATACACGAGATCGATACGCCCAATTATTATAACAAATATCTAATTTACCATAGAAACAAACTAAAGTCGTGAGAAAAAAACCGCCACCGAGACTAATTATTCCAACTCCTACGAAAATTGTTTTCTTCACTTCGGATATGACACCGATAACGATAAGAACAAGACCGGTTACGATCGACAAACAGCCGAATATGATGCAGGAATGACCCATTTTCTGTGGAAACGATCGGTCCTGCATGCTAAGACCAGTTGCTGTCGGGTTTCGTGCGCGGCTATTGAGAAAAAGCATTGCGAATCTTAGCGTGACGTTTGTTTAAGCATAATTATTTCTAATAAACATGTTCGAGCTAAGATGTCTGCGTATTCATATTTAATCAAATAAATACTAAAAGAAAAATCTTTGAAGTTTTATCTTAAACTGAGAGTGACAAAGAAGAAGAGAAAACAGACGTGTTTTTTTTGCGTGAAACGAGAGAAAAAAAAAAGGTTCTTTTTTCCTATCAAGTGGAAAAGCTGTGCATGTAATTTGAGTGACACAAAGAAGAAAAAAATGTGACAGGAAAAATTTCTCGTCTTTGTTCTATTTGAACAGCAAAATAATTAATCAATGTCAATTGAACGGTGTTTTTCGTTGGCATTTCACAATTGAATTATAATCATTTTGATATTGTAAACGAAAGTCTGTCGATGAAATTGTTTCGATTGAAAAATTCATCGAATTCAATTCACGATGAAATTCATCGACTAATTGTCGAATACCATCGTTTCGTAATTCGTAACAACAGAGAACGCATGTTGATGAATTCATTGGACATAAACTACAAATTGTTTTCACCAATTGATCCAATTCAATCGAATGATAAACACAATTAGCAACAATAACGAAATCGAGATTTTGAAAATCAGCATCATTCGAATCGAAATCATCGCCCCAGAATAATGTTTTCGCTTGAGCTGTGCCCGTTAGGACTTGTCGATTTTTTTCAATATTATAATTAATCAATTCGAGATATTCTTCTCGATCGGTAAGTGTAACATGACCGCCCAGAGCACTTAATTGTAGACCGACAATGCCCGTTCCACTGCCGATTTCAACGATACGTTTATTTCGAAATTGTTCGAACATATGATCGTAACAATAGGAAGCTAAACAAATCGCCGATTCCCAACACCAACTACCGACGGAACCAATTTTTGTTTGAAAGATTTCAAGAGATTGATCTTTGTCATTTAAAAGAGTTGTTAACGGAAATAAATGAGCTTCAAAAACATTCAAATAGCATATCTTTATCTTCGACATTCTCGTTTGACCTTGCAACTAGGATAGGATAGCACACACACACACACACGATATAACCTTCATCGTGTTATCCAATCAGATGATATTCATAGTGTATATAAACTAGCGATTTTATTCTTGGAGGAAAAAGTACTAATACAAAAAAAAAGGAAAAAGATTGCTGTTCATTAATAAGGAATTGCTTCAGGTGCAAGACCAAACTGTGCTAATTGCGTCGATATATCTATACACAGCAAAAAAGAAAAAATCAATATGAAATGACGTAATCAAATTTGAACATACTGTCTTGTTCGAGGAAATTTTCATTGTAACTAGGCGAGAATCCATTGACGAGATTTTCGTATGTTGGAGCGTAGATATTATCATTTTCTTTTTCAAATGAATTCTCATAGAAAATATTCTGTTCGTAGGATTGACTACTTGGATCTTTCAGTTCGTGACCGATCACATCTGGTAATGACTGAAGAAGAAAAATTCATTAGACACAAAAAAAATAAAAGGACTTTACGAGATCTTCGGTTATGCCGAGTTCTTCGACTCGTTGCAGTAGATCTTTGGTGTCTAATAGTGAATCACCGTAACGAGCTGAATAAGCTGCGGGATTTTCGGGTGTGACACCATGTCGATGGAATTCCCGAATGATTTTCGCTTCGATTTTATCGTATCTAAATCGTTCGAGATGTTTCTCTTTCGATTTGAGAATTGAGCTGTTTTTTTTTCTTACGTAATGATAAGATTTCTCGGTGGTGGAAGTGGTTTGACAGGTTCGGCTCGTTGTACGATAGTCTTACGTTTGAATGTTGTCGATTCATAGGGAATCCAACGTTCGATGATGATATCCCGTGGTTTCGGAGGTAGAGGAGGTAGTTTTTCGATGATGACCGATCGAGGAGGCGGAGGCAACGGTGGTAAAGTTCTCGTTACAATTTGTGCTGAAAAAAAAACAATATTTATTTCAAATAGATTTTGAAATCACTTGTGAGAATTGCAGGAACTTGTGGAGGTTTTTCTCGAAGAATCAACGGCGGAGGCGAGAGCGGTGGGATTGGTCGTTGTCGAATGATCTAGTTTTCGATGGAAAATCGAATTTTAACAAAAGACAGAATCGACTTACAAGTGGTGGTGGAGGCGGAGGTTGAGGTGGACGAACCTCTTGAATAATTAATGGTCCTAATGGAATCGACGGTGGTTTTAAGAATTTAATTTTGATATTTTGTTTGTAGACAACAGGTGTTATCATGAGAGGTTTTGTTAATAATTCAGGATTAGGATCGAAAAAAAGATTTTCTTTACGAACAATTGTTTCATAATCAATCGATGGACTTATTTCCCTTGGTAGATCGACAGTTGTCTGTTGAAAGCCGAAGCTTGCCGTTAAATCTTCCGTCGAAGTTGCTGATGACACGATTTTCTCATCAGGAACAGTTTGCAAGTCTAAATTAGCTACTTGAGATTCGTTTTCGATATTTGCCGATGACGTTCGACGAAGTATCGATGGTTCACTTGTTGTTGTTATTTGATCTTCTTCATCGGGTATTGTCATAATACTACCTTGTCGATGAGAGAATTCTTCTTGTTCGGTTTGCGATGACGAACTTGACGACATTGAAGACACGAATCAATCTCTCTAAATGTTTGATTGATTGACTATTTGTTGTCTTTGATCGATGCGTTGAAAATCATTGAAGTGAAACGTAAGAGTTCTTTTTCTCGTTCGACCATGAATATACGGTATAGTTCACATCGATACGAACAAATGACACTTTGGTTCGATTATGTGCACACATTAAATAATATCGAGATGAAAATACAAGGACATCAGATCGAGCAAACGTCAATCTTCTTCGGTGAATGCACATTTACTTTGCAGACAGGAAGAATAAGATTAGATTCTTTGAAAGTGTCTTTAATGAAAATTGAATATTTCGCTTGAAGTAGAAATTTTCTTTCATTTAGGTTTTATATTATAATTTAATTAAGCAAATGCATTTTCTTTTTTTTTCTGTTGGGTCAGTCGAAAAGAAGATGATGGATTGCAATGACCATTGATGTGCGCTTGAAGTTGATCGGAACATCTCGTGGGAAATCAACATGAAGATAGGATGTCTCTTCTTGAACAAGAATATATACACATACAAAAAAAAGGATGATTACTCCATTACTCATCATCATCAAACAAAAAACCGAACTTTTCTTTCGATTGAATCGAAGCAAACGAATTCCTACCGAACCGAACTATACTGATTCTGTCTGTTTCGTTCATTTTATCATTTGTTAACATTAATTCTCTTGAGTTCGATCGACTACATCAACGATAAGCATCAATGAATAAACCATTCACATGGGAATTCGATTATGATCATCTACATATTTATCAAAAAAAATAATAACACATACATACAGACAAATTTCTCTATATTTAATTCTAATCGAGATAGAGGAAAAAACGAACTCAGAAATGTGACAGATGTCAATAACTCATTTATATTCGCAACATGATCTTCTGTCCGTCTGCGATGACAAACAAGAAGAAGAAGAAAATTCTAAAAAAATCAATTAAGACGTGTTATTTCAGCAATCCGGACGTGAATTCATTTCTTCTCGACATCATCAAAGCCGTTTAAGTGCCTTTCTAGACCAGTGTCCAATTAAGATTTGAAGAAGAAAGAAAAAAAAAACGTTCGTCTCGCACGCACAAGAAAGAAAAGGCGTTTGTTTTGTGTAAATTGAACAAGAATCTTGTACAAAAGAAGAAAAAAAAAAGAAAACATAGCCAAGCAATTATTAAACATCCAACGTTTACAAGACAACAATAAACAAATTGTCAGAATGAGAGAAAGAGAGAAGAAGAGTGGTTTTGGTATGTCGTACAACGAACACTGTTCAGGACAAATTGCACAAATGCTAGTATAGACACTCGTCGTCTTCGATTGAGAAACGTGTAGTAGAAAAATACGAGAGACTAGAAAGGTGAGAGAGAGAGAGATAGGCTAGTATATGTATGTATGTATGTATGTTTCTATTGAGTAAGATAATGTAGAACGAATGATGCGAATAAAACGAGAATGAATAGATGCTGAAAGAGTTTGTCTTGATGAATTGTCGAGAGCGTTGACTTTGGCTTTGCTGGCATCGCCAACGATTGTGATTTTTTTCGAATCTTTTTCTTCGTTATTTAAAATTAATTTCGCTACGAAACCACTATTCAATAATTGTTCATAGTAATTATTTCCTTTGATTGCCGTTTGTGTTGAACTTTCAGCAGGCGATTTCGTTGTTGTTGTTAGTGGAACGGCAGCGAGTTTCGTTCGATCGAATGTAAGAATACTTTTATATTTGCCATGATTTTCCGATTCAGTTGTAACAACAAAACTGCTATCAGTTTGTATCGGTTGATTATCGATTTGACGATACCAAACTAGCTGCGGTGCTGGATTGCCAGCGAATGTGCAAACAATCGAAGCTTTGTCTTTGGTTGCATCGACATGTTGTGTTCCAGCACATTCTTGAAAACGAGGCGTAAATAACACTTCGAGGACTTTTCGTGCATGTCGTTCATGTACGCCTAGAATTGAATCGAAAATGAAGCCTTTCGTTGATGTATGCGTGTGTGGGTTTTATATGTCAATGAACAAACCTTGTTTGACCGTGCAAACTAATGTTGTATTATGCGATTGTTGTGTTGGTTCGATGATTGTTTCCCAGGAAAATTTAT
>Ga0209952_1002840_pt1 | contig 12593 bp, 11 predicted proteins | sample ThiBiot_750_biof_2_FD_183951 | JGI IMG/M metagenome (GOLD analysis project Ga0209952, IMG submission 183951) | Wastewater bioreactor microbial communities from Cape Town, South Africa - Thiocy_cont_750_biof (SPAdes) | ecosystem: Engineered > Bioreactor > Thiocyanate-remediating >...
CATGCCAGACCTCGCCGAGACCGCCCCGCCAGAGCCGGAGACACCAGCATGGGCCGGGGTAAAAGCCCCCTCCCTCGCCGATCTGGAGGCGATGGCGCGCGAGCAACTGGCGACGCTGCCGCAGGTCTTTCGCGACGTCTGCGCCGGCGTCGTGATCCGGGTCGACGACTTCGCCACCGACGAGGTGCTGGACGAACTCGATGCCGAGAGCGAATTCGACATTCTCGGGCTGTTTCAGGGCCTCGGGCTGCCGTTTCGCAGCAACGAGGAGATCGCGCCCCTGCCCAACATGATCTGGCTGTATCGCCGCCCTATCCTGGAATATTGGGCCAGCCACGACGAAACGCTGGGATTTATCGTCCGCCACGTGCTGGTGCACGAAATCGGCCATCATCTCGGGCTGTCGGACGACGACATGGAGGCGATCGAGGCCAGCGTCGCGGATTAGCCTCGCGGACGAGCCTTGCACAAATGGGCCTTGGACCGGCGGCCATATTTAGCTAAAAACCCACACCTTTGCGCCCGCCGGCGCATTTCTGGAACCTGGGACCGGTTATGGACAAATTCACCACGCTCGAAGGCGTCGCGGCGCCGCTGAAGATCATCAATGTCGACACCGACATGATCATTCCGAAGCAGTACCTCAAGACCATCAAGCGCACCGGCCTCGGCAAGGGCCTGTTCTCCGAACAGCGCTACAACGACGACGGCAGCGACAATCCGGACTTCGTGCTGAACAAGCCGGCCTACAAGAACGCCAAGATCCTCGTGGCGGGCGACAATTTCGGCTGCGGTTCGAGCCGCGAGCACGCGCCGTGGGCGCTGCTCGACTTCGGCATCCGCTGCGTGATCTCGACCTCGTTCGGCGACATCTTCTACAATAACTGCTTCAAGAACGGCATTCTGCCGATCCGCGTCTCGCAGGAAGACCTCGACAAGCTGTTCGACGACGCCGAGCGCGGCGCCAATTCGACACTGACCGTCGATCTTGCCAATCAGGAGATTCGCGGTCCCGACGGCGGCAAGGTCAAGTTCGAGATCGATGCCTTCCGCAAGCACTGCCTGATCAACGGCCTCGACGACATCGGCCTGACGATGGAAAAGAAGTCGTCGATCGCGAGCTACGAGGCGAAGGCCCACGAAGCACGCCCCTGGGCGTGAGGAGTGCGGGATAATTCCCTGCCCGCATCATCACCAGCATTATACTATCAGTCGTCATCGCCGGGCTTGTCCCGGCCATCCACGTTTTTGAGCCTGCATCGTGTTTAAGACGTGGATGCCCGGGACGAGCCCGGGCATGACGGAGATGCTTCTGCGTCTCACTTTCTCGCGCGTGCCCCTCAGCTCTTCACAGCCTCGGCGGCCGCAATCGCGGCCATGTTGATAATGCCACGGCTGGTGACCGTCGGCGCGAGCACATGGGCGGCCTTGCCGGTGCCCATCAGGATGGGGCCGATGGGAAGGCCGTTGTTGATTTCCGCGAGCAAGGTCAGTGACAGGTTGGCCGCTTCCAGATTGGGGAAGATCAGCAGATTGGCTTCACCCGAGAACGCGGGATCGGAAATGTAGCCCCTGCGGAGCGTTTCGTTGACGGCGAGATCGCCCGGCATTTCGCCTTCGACCAAAAGATCCGGCGCGATCGCCTTCAGCTTGCGATAGACCTCGCGCATCTTGGCGGCGGAGGCGGCATCGCGCGAGCCGAACGCCGAGTGGCTGAGCAGCGCCACCTTCGCCTTGATGGCGAAGCGACTCATATGATCGCGCGCCTGCAAGGTGATCTTCACCAGTTCGTCGGCATCGGGATCGGCGTTGACGTAGGTATCCGCGAGGAAGAACGTACCGCGCGGCATGATCAGCACCGACAGCGTCGACAGATGCGAGACGCCGTCGGCAAGACCGAGGATCGATTGCACTTCCTGCGCGTGGCGCGGGAAATCGCCTTCCAGCCCGCACAACAGCGCATCGGCCTCGCCTCGCCGCACCGCCAGCGCACCGATCGCCGTAGTGTTGGTGCGCACGATGGCACGCGCGCCGTCCAGCGTCACGCCGTTGCGCTCCTGCAAGGAATGATAGAGCGCGACATAATCGCGATAGCGCGGGTCGTCCTCGGGATTGATGATCTCGATATCGCCGGTGCGCAGCGGCAATCCCAGTCGCTCGAAGCGTTGCTCAATTACTGTCGGACGTCCGATCAGAATCGGGCGCGCGATCGATTCGACGATCAAGACGTGCGCCGCGCGCAGCACGCGCTCATCCTCACCATCGGCGAACGCGACGCGGATGTTCTTGTTCAGCGTCTGCTCGATCATCGGCTTCATCACCAGACCGGAGCGGAACACGAAGCGCTTGAGGCTGTCCTGATAGGCCGCCATGTCGGCGATCGGCCGCCGCGCCACGCCGCTGCTCATCGCCGCCTGCGCCACCGCCGGCGCGATGCGCAGGATCAGGCGCTGATCGAACGGCGACGGAATCAGGTAATCGCGCCCGAACGTCGCCGGCGCACCGCTGGCGGTGACGTCCATCGCCGGCTCATGCGCCAGTTGCGCGATGGCATAAGCGGCGGCGCGCTTCATGTCCTCGTTGATCACGGTCGCGCCGGAATCCAGCGCGCCACGGAAGATGAAGGGGAAGCACAGGACGTTGTTGACCTGGTTCGGATAATCGGAGCGCCCGGTGCAGATCAGAGCATCCGGCCGCGCTGCGATGGCAACTTCCGGCATGATCTCCGGCACCGGATTCGATAGTGCGAGAATGACGGGGTTGGCCGCCATGTCGCGGATCATCTCCGGCTTCAATGCGCCGGCCTGCGACAGGCCGACGTAGATATCGGCACCCGCCATCACGTCCGCGAGTTCGGTCGCATCGGTCTCCTGCGCGAACGCGCCACGCCAGCGATCGACGGAGTTACCGCGCTTGGTGGTGACGAGGCCCTTGCTGTCTGCGATGAAGATGTTCTCACGCTTGGCGCCGACCGCGATCAGCATGTCCATGCAGGCGATGGCCGCGGCACCCGCACCCGAGGTGCAGATCTTGACGCTGCCGATATCCTTTCCGACCAGTTGCATCGCGTTGAGCACGGCCGCTGCGACGATGATGGCGGTGCCGTGCTGATCGTCGTGGAAGACCGGAATCTTCATGCGCTCGCGCAGCGTTTCCTCGACCAGGAAACAATCCGGCGCTTTGATATCTTCCAGATTGATACCGCCGAAGCTCGGCTCCAGCGGCGCGATGATTTCGATCAGCTTGGCCGGATCGTTCTCCGCGATCTCGATGTCGATGCCGTCGATGCCGGCGAATTTCTTGAACAGAACCGCCTTGCCTTCCATCACCGGCTTGGCCGCAGCCGCACCGATGTTGCCGAGCCCAAGCACCGCGGTGCCGTTGGAGATGACGGCGACGAGATTGCCCTTCGCGGTGTAGCGATAGGCCTGCTCCGGATCGGCGGCGATCTCCTCGCACGGCGCGGCAACGCCCGGCGAATAGGCCAGCGACAGGTCACGCGTATTGGACAGTGGCTTGGTCGGCGTCAGCTCGATCTTGCCCGGTTTGGGAAACTCATGAAAGCGCAGCGCGGACGCGCGCAGATTGGCCTGGTCTTCTTCCGACACGATCATCCCCCCGATGTGTCAGTCCCACGCCGCGCGCGTCCCGAACACAACTTCAATTTCAATGCCGACAACTGCATGCCGCCGTTCGGCGGCATATCCAAACGGGGCGACCAACAAAAAGCCAATTCTTCGTCAGGTCAAGTCAATCATATCCTGCGTCATCAAGCGAAAGCATCGCGCGCTCGCACTGCGTGTCCGCTTTTCATCCCGTGGCGGAATCAAGAGGTCACAAGCGACCACGGCAGCATGACGCCGCCGCGAAACACCACCACTTCGCTATCGTCAACGCCGACCGCCGCCATCACGCGGCTTTCGCGACGCTCCAGCGTAATGGTGCCGCTGTTCGGCGCCATGCCGTAGAAGCGCGCACCGTTGAGCGAGGCAAATGTCTCAAAACGATCCAGCGCGTTTTCCTCGTCGAACACCTGCACATACGTCTGCAATGCGGTGGCGCCGCCGAAGATACCGGCGGAGCAGCACTCGGCCTCCTTGCGCGTACGCGAATGCGGCGCGGTGTCGGTGCCGATGAAGAAGCAGCTTTCGCCGGAGGTCGCCGCCTTGCGCAACGCCAGCCGGTGCCGCTCGCGCTTCGCCACCGGCAGGCAATAGAGATGCGGCTGCAACCCGCCCTGGAAGATCGAGGTGCGGTTGATGACGAGATGATGCGGCGTGATGGTCGCTGCCGCGCGCGTGGCGTGGGCACGGACGATGTCGAGCGTCTCCGCCGTGGTCGCGTGCTCGATCACCACCTTGAGGCCGGGATGGCGCGCCAGCAGCGGCAACAGGCTGTGCTCCATGAACGCCGCTTCGCGATCGAAGATGTCGATCTCGGGATCGGTGGACTCGCCGTGGATCAATACCGGCATGCCGATCTTTTCCATGCGCTCCAGCACCGGCGCCAGCGCTGGAATGTTGGTGACGCCATGATGCGCGTTGGTGGTGGCGCCAGCGGGATAGAGCTTCGCCGCAACCCATACGCCCTCGGCATGGCCGCGCTCGATCTCGTCGGGCGAGGTCATATCGGTAAGGTAGCAGGTCATCAGCGGCTGGAAGTCCGAGCCTTCCGGGCGCGCCGCGAGAATGCGGTCGCGGTAGGCGGACGCGGCTTCGACCGTCGTTACCGGCGGCACCAGGTTCGGCATGATGATGCCGCGCGCGAATTGCGCGGCGGTGAACGGCAGGACGGCGTTGAGCATCGTGCCGTCACGCAGATGCACGTGCCAATCGTCCGGACGGCGAATGGTGATGGAAGCGACCGGCGCGGCATTGGCCGCCGCCTTGTCGAACATCGCGTCGAGACTCATGCCGTCCCCTTGCCGTGGGCGCGCAGTCGCGCGTTGGAAACAACAGCCTGTGTCATGCGAACGATGGCCCCCGAATGCTGCAAATCATTGGCGGCATTATAGGCCGAACGGCAACGCGCTTGAAACCCGCTCGCATATCCTATCGGTGCCGCGCAGGCGCGAGACGATCGGCGAGAAACTCGATCAGCACCTCGACCCGCGCCGGACGCGGGCCGCCCGGCGGCATCACCAGATGCACCGCGCCTTCGGTCTGTTTCCAGTCTTTCAGGATGACCTCGACCTGCCCCGCCGCGATGGCGTCGCCGACGATGAAGTCCGGCAGGTCGGCGATGCCGAGGCCGGCGATCAATGCCGGCAGCACCGCCTCGCCGTTGTTGACGCGCAACTGCCCGGACGGACGCACCGTGGCTTCCTCGCCGGTCGCATTGGTGAAGTGCCAGACGTTCGGCGTCGACAGGTAGGCGTAGGCAAAGCAGCGATGCTGCGCCAGATGCATCGGATGCGTGGGACGGCCGTAGCGTTCGAGATAGCTCGGGGCGGCCACGGTATGGCGCGGCATTGCGCACAGCCGCCGCGCCACCAGCGATGAATCCGGCAGGCTGGCAATCCGCACGCCGATGTCGAAGCCCTCGCCGATCAGGTCGACCATGGCGTCGCTCAGGTGCATGTCCACCGCAACGTCGGGATATTGCGCCAGGAAATCCGGCAGCAGCGGCGCCAGCACGTTGACGCCGAAGGTCATCGGCACCGCGAGCCGCACCACGCCGCGCGGCGCGGCCGATTGCGCCAGCGCCTCGTTCTCCGCCGCCTCGCCGTCCGCCAAGAGTTGCGCGGCCCGCACCGCCAGCGTCCGCCCGGCGTCGGTCAGCGCCAGCCGGCGCGAGGTGCGGTTAAAGAGCCGCGCGCCGAGCCGCTCCTCCAGCCGCCCCACCGCCTTGGAGACGGTCGCCTTGGACAGCGCCAGTTCGGTCGCCGCCGCCGCGAAGGAACGCAGTTCCACCACCTTGGCGAAGATCGCTAGCGCCTCGAAATCGGGAAGTTTCGACATCGCAAATTCGGAAACAATTAGTTTCTATAGTTTCTATTTATAGGATGATTGGGCCGACGTATCTAGTCTCCAACAGAGTTCGAACCCCCGTTCGAAAGGAGTTATCCGATGATTGAACTTCGCCCCTTCGACAGCCTCGGCACCGCCAACCATGGGTGGCTCAATGCCAAGCACCATTTCGCGTTCGCCAGCTATTACGATCCCAAGCGCATGAACCATGGCAGCCTGCGGGTCTGGAACGATGACGAAATCGCGCCGAATTCCGGCTTTCCGCCGCATCCGCACGCCAACATGGAAATCATCACCTTCGTTCGCGAAGGGGCGATCACCCATCAGGACTCGCTCGGCAACAAGGGCCGCACCGAGGCCGGCGACGTGCAGGTGATGAGCGCGGGCTCCGGCATCCGCCACGCCGAATACAACCTGGAACCGGTGACGACGCGGATCTTCCAGATCTGGATCGAGCCGACGCAAGAGGGCGGCCAACCCTGCTGGGGTGCCAAGCCGTTCCCGAAGGGCGACCGCTCCGGCAAGTTCGTCACGCTCGCCAGCGGCATCAAGGGCGACGCCGACGCGCTGCCGATCCGCGCCGATGCGCGGGTGGTGGCGGCCACGGTGAAGGCCGGTGAAAGCGTCAGCTATGCGCTGGGTGCGGGCCGCAACGGCTATCTGGTGCCGGCCACCGGTGCGATTGAGGTCAACGGCGTGCGCGCCAATGCCCGCGACGGCGTCGCGATCAGCGACGAGAACAACCTGACGATCACCGCGCTCGCGGATTCGGAACTGGTTCTCGTCGACGCGGCATAACCTTCTCGACCCGTCATGCCCGTGCCCGTCACGGGCATGACACCTCCTCCCCCGACAACCCTCACCTCAGCCAGACAATCGGAGATTCGACATGGCAAAAGTTCTCGTCCTTTATTATTCCGCCTATGGCCACATCGAAGCGATGGCCAACGCTGTCGCCGAAGGCGCGCGCGAAGCCGGTGCCACCGTGGACATCAAGCGCGTGCCGGAACTGGTGCCGCCCGAGGTCGCCAAGGCCGCGCATTACAAGCTCGATCAGGCCGCGCCGGTCGCCAATATCAACGATCTCGCCAACTACGATGCGATCGTTGTCGGCACCGGCACGCGCTTCGGCCGCATGTCGTCGCAGATGGCGAACTTCCTCGATCAGGCCGGTGGGTTGTGGGCCAAGGGCGCGCTGCACGGAAAGGTTGGCGGCGCGTTCTCGTCGAGCGCGACCCAGCACGGCGGCCAGGAGACCACGCTGTTCTCCATCATCACCAACCTGCTGCACTTCGGCATGACCATCGTTGGCCTGAACTACGGCTTCGCCGGACAGATGGGCGTGAAGGAAGTGACCGGCGGCGCGCCCTACGGCGCAACCACCATCACCGACGGCGACGGCAGCCGCCTGCCCAGCGCCAACGAACTCGCCGGCGCGCGCTATCAGGGCCGGGTGATCGCGGAAACCGCGACCAAGCTGCACGGCTAAAATCTGACCGAGGGAGACATGCATTTAACGCATGCCTCCCTCGCCGGACCCAAAGTTGCGGCGGCCACCGGCGCGATTATCTCAGGCGGGAACCAAAAGGAGTCCGCCATGAGCGAGCTATATTACCTTTACTACGCAACCCCGAGTCCGCTGCCGCGCTTTGTCATGAACTGGATTCGCAGCAACTTCGGCGGCACCGCCTCCGGGCGGTGACGGTCGCCAGAGCAAAGCAGCCGTGAATTTGACTGCTTGTGCTCTTTCGTCATTGCGACCACCCGGACGGCGAGACCGCCGATGCGAGCGGTCGCAATGACGGTATCGGTTGTGTAGCACCTTAAAAAGCCCGCCTCACCGGCGGGCTTTTTTCTTGCGATGGCAGCTTCCGCCGATTCCATCGCGGCACGCGGCCTACGATGCCCTCTGCAATGCGCTGACGTCGTTCACCGGCTTGTTGAGATGCACGTGGCTGTCAACATGGTCGACCCAGCTCAACGGCACCAGATGATGCTTGCCATCGGGCGAACTGGTCTTGGTCAGCTTGATCTTGTCACTTCCCTCCATGTGATCGACCTGTCCGATTTTCTTGCCGACGGAATCGAGCACGTCCATATGTTCCTTGATCTTCGCAACATCCATCATTTCGCTGCTCCTGTATTTTTCGTCGCGGCCCCTGACACTCACAACACCCGCCGCCGCGCCCGGTTGCATCCGATCTCAATTCGCCGGCGTTTCATCGGCGCACGGAACTGTCGCCCCTTCCGGCGCGTTGATTGAGGGAAGCTGACAACGGCGACACGTTCACCACGGAGATCAATCGCATGGATAAGGATCGAATCGCAGGCGCGGCGAAAGATATCGCCGGCAAGGCGGAAGGCGCGTTCGGCAAGGTGACAGGCGACGCCGAGACGGAAATTTCAGGACGCGCGCGCGAAGCCGCCGGCACCGCGCAGAACGCATTCGGCCAGGCCAAGGACGCGGTGCGCGATCTCGGCGAGGCGGCGAGCAACTACGCGCAGGATGCGCTCGACGCCGGTGGCGACTATTACCGCGATGGCCACCGCGCGGTGACCGCGAAAATCAAGGAGCAGCCGATGACCGCCCTGCTCGCCGCCGGCGCCATCGGCTTCACGCTCGGCGTGCTGCTGACGCGGCAGCAGCGTCAACGCAATTGGCGCGACTATTATCGCTAAAGCGTTTTGTCTTTAGACGGAACCATCAAAGTTTGTCATGCCCGGCCTTGTGCCGGGCATCCACGTTTTAAAATGTTGCAAGGTCAAAGACGTGGATGGCCGAGACCATAGGCGAGCGAAGCGACGCCGTTCTTCGAACGGCTGTGCCCGGCCATGACGCCTTCGATGTCGTCCAGATGAAACCTGCTTCAGCCGTCAATCCGTTGAGGGCGTATCACGTGAAACTAGCATCACATGATCGTTGCTGGAACGCGCCCGTCGCTTCCGCAACAATGCGCGCCATGAAACATCTTCTATGCAATTGCGCGATCGCACTCGCGCTAATCTCGTTGCCCGCATCCGCGTGGGCGCAGGACACAGCCCGTTCCCCTGCATCCGCGCAACATCAGGATGCATCTCATCAGGATTCGTCTCGCGCAAAAGGCGGCGGTGGTGGTGTGCTGGATCTGCTACCCGCCGATGCGGCCTCCGACCACACGCTCGACATCGATGGGCGCAAGCTCGCTTATATCGCAACAGCCGGCACGCTGAACCTCTACGACCAGAGCGGACAGCGCTCGGCGGCGGTGTTCTATACCAGCTATGTCGCCAAGGATCAGCCCGCCGGTCGCCCTGTCACGTTCGTCTTCAACGGCGGTCCCGGCGCGGCGTCAGCGTTCCTGAATCTCGGGCTGGTGGGACCACGCAGGCTCGACTTCGGACCGACCGAGCGCGACGGCGCCAACGCCAAGCTCGTCGACAACCCGCAAAGCTGGCTCGCCTTCACAGACCTCGTGCTGATCGATCCCATCGGCACCGGCTGGAGCCGCACCGCGAAAGCCGACGACGCCAAGAATTTTTATGGCGTGCGGCAAGACGCGCAAGCGATCGCCAAGACGGTCGCGCTCTATCTGGCGCACCAGGGGCGCAGCGCTTCGCCGACATATCTTCTCGGCGAAAGCTATGGCGGATTCCGCGCGGCCAAGGTGGCGACTGCCCTGAGCGACGAGCAAGGCGTCATCGTCTCCGGCATTGTGATGCTGTCGCCGCTCCTCGACGGCGCGCTGACCTTCGGCGGCAATCGCCTCGCGCTTGGCGCGGCGCTACAACTGCCGTCGCTTGCCGCCGCCGAACTCGAACGCCGCAACGCCTTCTCGCTGAAGGACCAGCAAGCCGCCGAACGGTTTGCGCTTACGGATTATCTCACCATGCTGGCGGGGCCCGCACCCAGCGGACCGAGCGCGGATGCGTTCTATCAGCGCGTCGCCGATATCACCGGCCTGCCGCTCGATGTGATCCGGAAACGGCGCGGCTTTATTCGCGACGCCTATGTCAAGCACCTGCGCGGCAACGACCACGCGCTGGTCAGCCGCTACGACGTCACGCTGGCGGCGCCCGATCCGGTTCCCGACTCCGATAGCGCCCACAGCGACGATCCGGTGCTGGACGGCTTCATCCGCGCCTATGGCGGCGCGTTTGCCAACTACGCGCGCAACGAACTCGGCTTCAAGACCGAGATGACCTACACGCTGCTGGCGGACGGCGTGAACGGCCGCTGGGACTGGGGCTCGGACGGCCGCGCCATGGCCAGCGTCACCGACGATCTGCGGCAGTTGCTCGCGATCAACCCGACGTTCCGCGTGATGATCGCAGGCGGTTACAGCGACCTTGTTACACCTTACACCGCCAGCAAGTACGTGGTCGATCATCTGCCGGAGACGCTGACGGATCGCGTGAGCTTCAAGGTCTATCGCGGCGGCCACATGCTCTACACTCATGCGCCCTCGCGAAATGCGTTTACCGACGATGCGAAGAATTTTTATGCGCAAGGTGCGGAGAAGAAGTGAGAGCGACGCATCGCTGGAGGGCACCGTCATTGCGAGGAGCGTAAGCGACGAAGCAATCTAGTCCTTGCCACTCACGTTGCATTTCATTCCGTTTGATCCGTCATGCCCGGGCTTGTCCCGGGCATCCACGTCTTACATCTGCATCGCTTTTAAAGGCTTTCCGCTTTTGATGGAATCACCCGTCGTCATGCGCGGACTTGATCCGCGCATCCATCTTCTTCAAAAACGATGGATTGCCGGGTCAAGCCCAGCAATGACACCTCGTGGCGTTTCCACCAAAATCGAAACCTCTCTGGTACGTGGATGGCCGGGACAAGCCCGGCCATGACGACGATTGAGTCATCTCATTTTCCCGAGAGGCGGCGCATCGCCTCGCGCAACGGTCGTGCGCCGTCGTCGTAATCGCGCCACGCCTTCGCGGTCTTCAGCAGCTTCGGCACGGTGCGCAGCGTGAAGCGCTTCCGATCGAGCCCGGCGCGCACCTGCGTCCAGGTCAGCGGCATCGACACCGTCGCCAAACGCCGCGCGCGCGGCGACAGCGGCGCCACCGCCGTCGCCATTCGGTCGTTGCGCAAATAATCGAGAAAGATTTTTCCATTGCGTTGGGCTTTCGCCATCGTGATCAGATAGCGGTCGGGCTCGTCGTCAGCGAGACGGCGGCAGACTTCCTTGGCGAACGCCTTCGCATCGGCCCACGTCAGCTTGTCGGATTTTTTCACCGCCAACGGCGTCACCACATGCAGACCCTTGCCGCCGGTGGTCTTGCAGAACGACACGAGCCCGAGTTCGTCGAGCCGTTCCCGCATGGTCTGCGCCGCTTCGATCACCGTGTCGAAGCCGACATCCGGCGCGGGATCGAGATCGAACACCAGCCGCCCCGGCATTGCAGGATCGTCTGGCGCATTGTTCCAGGCGTGCAATTCGATGCCGCCCATCTGTGCGACCGCGGCGAGGCCCTCGATGCGATCGATCTGGAGATAAGGTTGGCGGTCGCCGGAGACCTTCACCGTCTCGAGCAGATTCGATGAGCCTTTCATTGCGTGACGTTGAAAGAATGTTTCGCCTTCGATGCCGTCGGGCGCGCGGACGATCGAGCACGGCCGCCCCTTGATGTGCGGCATCAGCCAGTCGCCGACCGCCTCGAAGTAGGTCGCGAGGTCGAGCTTGGTGATCGGCGCGCCCGCGCCGTCGTCGGGCCATAGCGCTTTGTCGGGATGACTGATCGGCACGCCCATCACCACCGAGCGTTCCGATGTTCGCGCGGCCGCGACACGACGAACCGTGCTGTTTTTCGTCCGCGATGCTCTCGGCGCTGGTGTCGCCACCTGCGTCTCTTTCGCCGATGCAGGCTTTTCGGCCACCACCTCGTCCGCCGGCTTGTCCTGACGCAGCCCCTTGAACGTTGCCTGTCGGATGTTGCCCGCGCCGGTCCAGCCCGCGAATTCGATCTCGGCCACGAGGTCAGGGCGCAACCAGTGCACATCGGCTTTTTTCGCCGGCGCGTTCTTGCCGCCGAACGGACTCTTGCTTGTAGCATTGGCTTTCAATTTCGGCATCAGCCGCTTCACCACGTCCTGCCCGAAACCCGTGCCGACATTGCCGACATAGATCAAATGATCGCCGCGATGGACGCCCGCCATCAGCGAGCGGAATTTGCCGGCATTGCTCTGCCAGCCGCCGAGTACCACCTCATGCCCGGCGCGGCATTTCGATTTGACCCAGTCCATGGTGCGTTCCGAGCGATACGGCGCATCGAGCCGCTTGGAGATGATGCCTTCCAGCGACATCCGGCACGCCGAGCGCAGCACCGCATCGCCGCTGGTCTCGAAATGTTCGACGTAACGGATATCGCCATGCGCGGTGCTCTTGATGCTGTTCTCCAGTAGTTCGGCCAAGGCGGCCTTGCGATCCGTCAGCGGCTGATCGCGCCAGTCGTGACCTGCTGCAAACAGCAGATCGAACGCGAAGAAGATCAGTTGATCGGTATCGTCGTCGCTCAACGCCGCCTGTAAGCCGGCAAAATCCGGCGCGCCTTTCTCATCGAGCGCAACAATCTCGCCATCGATGATGCAATCCGGCAACTTCTTCGCGGTGGCGGCGATCGCCGGAAATTTCGCTG
>Ga0209952_1002843_pt1 | contig 12586 bp, 11 predicted proteins | sample ThiBiot_750_biof_2_FD_183951 | JGI IMG/M metagenome (GOLD analysis project Ga0209952, IMG submission 183951) | Wastewater bioreactor microbial communities from Cape Town, South Africa - Thiocy_cont_750_biof (SPAdes) | ecosystem: Engineered > Bioreactor > Thiocyanate-remediating >...
CGCCGGTCATCAAAACGCTAAGCAGCAACGGCTACCGCGTGATCGTGCCGGATCAGATCGGCTTCGGAAAATCATCCAAGCCCACTTTCGACCTGCATTTCGATACGCTCGCGCGCAATACCATCGCGCTGCTCGATCATCTGCAAATCCCGAAAGCTGATATCGTCGCCCATTCGCTCGGCGGCATGCTGGCGGCGCGCATCTCACGCGCGTATCCCGACCGCGTCGACCACCTCATTCTCACGAATCCGATCGGGCTCGAGGATTACCGGCTCTATGTGCCGCCAACTCCGACCGAGAAAATTCTCGCGCAGGAGGACAAGCTCACGGCGGAAGCCTACCGCAAGCAACTCGTCAACAACTACTCGCTGAAGCTGCCGCCCGAGCAGATCACCCCGTTCATCGATGCGCGTTACGGCATCAAAGGAAGCCCGGAATATCCGCGCTGGCTGCGCGCCTTCGTCAGTTCGGCGCAGATGATCTATCGCGAGCCGGTGGCGCACGAGATTCCACTCATCACCGAGCCGACGCTGTTCATCATGGGCGAGGATGACCACAACGCGCCAGGCAAGCCGAATGCGCCGGAGGCATTGAAGCCGAAGATGGGGCACAATGCCGATCTCGCCCGCGACCTCGCGGCGAAAATGCCGCATGGCCGCGCGGAGATCATTCCCAACGCCGGACATCTGGCTTTTCTCGAAAAGCCGGACCAGTTCGATAAATTGATGCTGGATTTCCTGGCGACGAAATGATCGGGGCGGAATATCCCGCCCCTTTCACCTCAATAATAGTAGCGGCGGCGCCAGTGACGATGGCGCCAATGCCGCCTGCGCCAGCCCCAGTGGCGGCGATGCCAGTGATGGCGGTGCCAATGACGGTGGTGCCAGTGACCATGATGATGACGCCACCGCACTTTCTCGACCTTCGCCTTCTCGACATCCTCCGATGTTGCAAGCGCAGGCTTAGCCTCTGTATCAGGGACTGACGGCTCTCTCGCGAGCGGAAATGGCGGCGGCGTCATCGCTTGCGCCGCGCGCACGGTGACGACCGCACCGGCGGCCATACCAAAAGCGATTTTCAGGAAGTCTCGTCTTTCCATATTCAATCCCTCTCGTTACCTCCAGCAACCAAGCCTCGCCGCTGCGGGATGAACGTCACCTGAATTGAATAAGTTCCAGAGCTAGCGGATCTTGCCCGAGAGTCTCATGACGAAAATCAACACTTCCGCCACGGCCTTGTACAATTCGGCCGGAATTTCATCGCCGATCTCGACATTGGAGAGCGCGCCCGCGAGCACCTCGCTCTCCTGAACTGCGATATTATGCTCGTTCGCGACTTCGATGATTTTCTTCGCGATCTCGCCTTTGCCCTTGGCGACGACCCGCGGTGCGCCTTTGCGATCATAATGCAGCGCAACGGCAAGCGTGTTCTGGATCGGAGTCGTTGTCGTCGTCATAGCGCGCGATCCAGAAAATGTCCGCTCGGCGCGGGCTGCGCGGATGGCGCACCGCTTCCGATCACGATATCGCCCGGCGTGAGTTCCGCTTCACGCAAAGCCTGAGAGAGTTGCGGCGCTTCGGCCTGCAGCCGTGCGACAGTCGCACTGCGCTCCGCCCACATCCGCACCGACGTACGCTCTCCCGCGAGCGAGACCTGCGCATGCACCGGACCGGCCGGTTCGAGATTGATGGAGAAGCGCGCACGCCACACACGGCTCGCCGCTTCAACCGAAGCCGCCTCACCACCGCCATCGCGCGAAATTTCAAATTGTGCGACAGCCGTGCCTTGCGGCGTCGCGAACGGAATTTCGAAATTCCAGCGCGCCGTCGGATCGAATTTGGCGTGCGTGGTCTGCTCCGGCAGCGACGCAATCTGCAACAAGGTCTGGCGCGCAAGCGCGGCGTCGGTGTCGTCGAGCAGACGATGCGCCACCGCATCGGGCGGCGTGCGATGATCAATCGTCGGCGGCACAGCAGGTTGCGCCGAGGTCGCCGCACCACGGAATGGCGGCGGCACGCCATCGGCATCCGCAGCCCCCCCATGGTTTGCCGCCGCGGACTGCGCGAACGTCACGCCCTCTTCCGCAAGCTGCGAGATCACCGCATCCTGCACGCCTTTCGGAAACGCCCGCAATATCATCTGCAGGGTTTCGGCGGACGATGCCGTGCCGCTCTTGCCGAGAAGCAGGGATGACGGTGTATCGCGCGTGGCAAAAACGGGATCGCCGAGATCCTCGACCTCGACTTCGCTCGTCATCTCCACCACCGCGCCCGGCAGCATGATTTCCTCGATCTCCGCCGCCGGCATCGCTGCAGGCGCAATCGATGGCGCAGAGATCTCCGCCTGCGCGCGCGCCTGCCCCTGCTGCGCGAATTGTCCGGGCACGGCGGCATCGTCGGGCGGCGGCTGTGTTGCTCCACCGAGCCACGAGCCAAGAATTTGCCTGAACACGATCAGCGCGGCCTTAAGGTCGGGCGTTGCAGCCACATTGGTTGGCGCGGCCACAGGTGATGCTGCCGCCTGCTTCTGCGATTGTTCATAGAACAGGCCGGACTGCCGGAATGCGGTCGCGATATCTTCGCCGCTCAGTTTCTCGGTCAACGCCGGACGCCCCGCGAGCAGCGAATGCGCCGCCTGCTGCAACACGTCAGGCACATGGCCAGACGTCGCGGCCACCGTGAGATTGGCAAACAGCGGCGACAGGCTGCCCTGTTGTCCCGCGGCGGTCTGCAACGCTTTCGCCACCGCGACGACCTCGAGCGGTGTCAACGGCCGGGTCACGGAGACGCCCTGTGCATCGCTCGTGCCGGAAGGCGCATTTGGCGCGATGGACGGGCTGACCAATGTCGCGGGTTGTGCCGGAGCGGACGTGTCGGCCGTCTGCGGCACGATCTGCAGCCGCACGCCGTCCGGCGTTTGCGACACCGCGAGCTGCAGCGCCTGCCCGACCTGCAACGGCACTTCGGAGGCCACCTCGATCGACAGCGAGGCGACCGCGATGCGCACGAAGTCGTTCGCCAGCACCTGCAGCACCTTGGCGTCGATCACGCTGCCGGGTTGCAGCGTCACCGAAGGCGAGGCTGCATCGGCGGCAATGACCGGCGTGATCGGGTTGATGCTGATGGCCATGGGCGTTCCACGAATTCGCGCCCACGGTATCCCCGCGTCGTTAATCTCTCGTTAACTAGCGCCCCGCGCCTAGTGCGGAACCGCCGCGAGCACCTGCGCGGCGGCGTCGAAATCCCACCGCCGCTGGGCACGGCGCCGCATCACTTCCTCGTCCGCGCCCCACTGCTGGCTGTTCCAGTCCTCATCGACATGCGCCGCGGCCCAGACCTGATCTGCCGTCAGCGCCTTGCGGTGCAGCGCCAGTGCAAGCAGTGCCGAGCCGGTGATCGTCGTCACCACATGCAAAGCCGCGACCGCCCAAGGGGTTTGGGGCAAAGCCTCGCGTGCCGCTTCAACGGCGCGCTCGGGCTGCTTCACATGCATCACGCCCTCGGCGAGGATGAAGTGCGCGCCCAGTTCGTCGGCCGACCAGCGCAAGACCGGGTCCCAATGTTCGGCTTGCCGGGCAATGAGCTCTTCGGGAAAGCTTGCGCGATAGAATAACAGGTCGCTGTCGAAATATTTTGCGATGTCGTCCCGCACCGCCGCGACGTCGTCTGCAACGCCATCGACCGTGCTGTTGGCGAGCCGCGTCATCGGCATCGACATCGGATCGATCATCTCCGCCTGCGCGCCCCACTCCGTCGCCATGGCCTCGGCCAGCTCGCGCACCGGCGCACCGAGAAACCGCTTGCCCGGCGTGCGCACCGGCTTGCCGTCCAGCGTGACAGCGAACCCTTCCGGCGTCTCGGTAACCCCGGCGCTCTCATAGAAGCGCTTGCGCAGCGGCGTCGTTGAGGATTTACGCGAGGCCTCTCGCGGATCGAGCGGCGAATGGCCGTGGGCCTCGTCGAACAGTTCACGCATATCGCGGTCTTCTCTCTTATCGCTGGTGGGCGCAGTTGCGGGAATAGGCCGAGCGCTGGCCGGGGCCAAGCCCCATCGCAGCCGCCTCATCGAGGCAGCGCGAAATCCGCCGGTCGAAGGATTCCCGCCTCTGCGGCTTGAGTACCTGCTTCGGCGGCTTACCGGGCTGCACGTAACCCGGCGTCGTGTTCTGCAGTTCGAAAGGCGGCGGCGAATCCATCTTCGGCACCTGCGGCACCGTGATGGCCGGAGGCGGTGGCGGGGCCGGCGGCGGCGGAAGCACCGCTCGTCCGGAGGGGGTCGTATAGATCTGCGCGAACGCGGCACTGAGCGGCACGGTGCACAACAGACAGATGACGGCCAGCTTGCGCATGGGAGGACCCTATTCTTCCGGCGCTTCCTCGATCGGATCGAACCTGTCGGCCTCTAACCCGAGCAGATTCCAAGATTGCAGCATATGCGGCGGCAACGGCGCGGTGACATCAATCACGCCGCCGCGCGGATGCGGGATGACGATGCGGCGCGCCAGAAGATGCAGCCTATTCTGTAACCCGCCGGGAAGCTGCCAGTTCTCCTTGTTGAAATATTTCGGATCGCCCACGATGGCGTGATCGATATGCGCCATGTGCGCGCGCAATTGGTGGGTGCGGCCGGTGACGGGCTTGAGCGACACCCAGGCGAGCTTCTGGGCCGAAGCCTCAACCACCGCGTAATAGGTCACCGCGTGGGCCGCGCCCTCGTCGCCATGCGCCGCAACGCGCATGATCGAGTCTTCCTCGTTCTCTTCCTTGGCGAGATAGGTCGAAATCCGCCCCTGCTTCGGCTTCGGCACGCCTGCCACCAGCGCCCAGTAAATCTTGCGTGCCGAACGATGGCGGAACGATCCGGTCAGCGTCGAGGCGGCAAAGCGCGTCTTGGCGATCAGCAGACAGCCGGAGGTTTCCCGGTCGAGCCGATGCACGAGGCGCGGCCGCTGCCCCTTGGCATCGCGCATCACCTCCAGCATGCCGTCGACGTGACGCGACAGTCCGGAGCCGCCTTGGACGGCCAGCCCCGCTGGCTTGTTCAGCACCATCACGTCGTCGTCCTCGAACAGCACCATCTTGCGCAGTTCGTCCCGGATCTTCGCCTCGGCCTCGGAGAGGTGCGCGGTGGCCTTCGGCGTGTCGAGCTTGAGCGGCGGAATGCGCACGCTCTCGCCCTCGTTCAGCCGATCCTTGCTGTCGGCGCGCTTGCCGTTGACGCGCAGTTCGCCCTTCCGGACGATGCGCTGGATGTGGGAGAACGACAGTCCCGGAAACCGCGCTTCGAGAAAACGGTCGACGCGCATGTTGTTCTCGTCGGCGGTGACGACAACGGTCTGCACTTTGGTCGGCAAAGGCGGCGCGGGCTTCTTCTCCTCCCGCACCTCTGGAAATGCCTCACGCGCAGGCTTCGCCGGGCGGCGCGGCCTCTCGTCGCCAAACCGCGCATCCGGCTTGTCGAACGAACGCTGGGTCGGCCCGCGCTTGTCGGAGGCCTTTTTGGCGAAGGACGGCTTGCTGCGCTTGTCGCCCTTCTTGGCCTCGCGCACCGATTTCTTCTCGAGAGGTTTGCGGAAACGGCGGCTCATGACGATTTGTCTTTTCTCAGTTTCGCCCAGTAATCGAGGCGCTTGCGAATCTCGCGCTCAAAACCGCGCTCGGGTGGATTGTAGAAGGTCTGGCGGCCGAGCGCTTCCGGGAAATAGTCCTGCCCCGAAAAGCCTTCCGGCGTATCGTGGTCGTATTCGTAGCCGTCGCCGTAATTCTCGGCCTTCATCAATTTGGTCGGCGCGTTGAGGATGTGCTTGGGCGGCAGCAGCGAGCCCGCCTGCTTCGCGGTGCGCATCGCGGCGCTGAACGCCCTGTAGGCGGCATTCGATTTCGGCGCGGTCGCGACATAGACGACGGCCTGCGCGATGGCGAGTTCACCCTCGGGCGAACCCAGAAAATCATAGGCATCCTTGGCTGCATTGGCGACAACCAGCGCCTGTGGGTCCGCCATGCCGATGTCCTCCACCGCCATCCGCACAACGCGCCGCGCGAGGAACAGTGGGTCCTCGCCCGCATCAAGCATGCGCGCGAGATAATACAGCGCCGCGTCCGGGTCGGAGCCGCGTACCGACTTATGCAGCGCCGAGATCAGGTTGTAGTGCCCATCCGCCGACTTGTCGTAGATCGGCGCGCGCCGCTGCAGGATGTCCTGCAACTGCGCGGCATCGAAGACTTCATTGGCGCGCGCGGCGCGCCAGACTTCCTCGGCAAGCGTCAGCGCCGCACGGCCGTCGCCATCCGCCATCCGCACCAGCACGGCGCGCGCTTCCGCATCGAGCGGCAATGGCCTGCCCTCGACTTCCTCCGCCCGCGTATAAAGCTTCTCGACCGCCGCTCCATCGAGCGAATGGAATACGAGCACGCGTGCCCGCGACAGAAGCGCCGCGTTGAGTTCGAACGACGGATTTTCCGTCGTGGCGCCGACCAGCACCACCGTGCCGTCTTCCATCACCGGCAGAAACGAATCCTGCTGCGCGCGGTTGAAGCGATGGACCTCGTCGACGAACAGCAGCGTGCCCTTGCCCATCTCGCGGCGGTCGCGGGCGGCATCGAATACTTTTTTCAGGTCAGCAACACCGGAAAACACCGCCGAGATCTGCTCGAAATGCAGTTCGGTCGCATCCGCCAGCAGCCGCGCCACCGTGGTCTTGCCGGTGCCCGGCGGACCCCAGAACACCAGCGAGCCGAGCGTGCGTGTCTCCAGCATGCGCGTCAGCGCGCCGTCAGGACCCAGAACGTGATCCTGACCCACGACATCTGCGAGCGTGCGCGGACGCAGCTTCTCCGGCAGCGGACACGGCGCGCCCTGCTCCAGCCCTGCGGCGGCGAACAGATTCGCAGATGGGGCAGCATGCTTGGCGCTCATGAATGTGCCTGCTCTCCCGGCATTCCGTCGTCAGCCGCCCAGCGTGACGTTGATGCGCTGGCCGCCCCGAATGATGGTAATGCGCCAGAGTCGGGCCGGTTCGCTGGTCGCACGCTCAAGGTCGCTTGTTTTCGAGATGGTTTTGCCATTCACCACAACGATGACGTCGCCCTTCTGGAAGCCCACATTGGACGCCAGCCCATTCTCGCCCACTGAAACGACGACGACGCCTTCGGCATTGGAATCGAGCCGCAGTTCATCGGCCAGCGCCGGAGAGATATTGGCCACCCGCGCGCCCTGGAACGGCGAACGCGACTTCAATTCGATCTCGTCGCGGCCCGTATCGGGAGCAACCTCGAGCGGAACCTTGAGCTTGATGACGACGTTCTGCCGCCGCACGCTGACCTCCGCCGTGCCGCCCAGCGGCCGCGTGGCGAAGCGATAATCGAAGCCGTTCGGATCATCGACGTCCTGACCGTCGATCGACACGATCAGATCGGAGACCTTCATGCCCGCCTTCGCAGCCGGGCTGTTCGGCGCGACGTTGGTCACCAACGCGCCTGCCGGGCGCGGCAGGCCGAGCGTCTCGGCGATCTCGGGCGTCACCGCTTGCAACCGGGCACCGAGCCACGGGCGCCGAACCGCCTTGCCGCCACTCTTGGCGGAGGCCACCACCACCCGCACCATGTTCGCAGGAATGGCGAAACCGATGCCCTGCGAGCCGCCCGAGCGCGAGAAGATCGCGGTGTTCAGGCCGACGAGCTTGCCGTTCATGTCCACCAGCGCGCCACCGGAATTGCCCGGATTGATCGCGGCGTCGGTCTGGATGAAGAACTGATAGTCGGTGATGCCGACCTGTGTGCGTGCCAGCGCCGACACGATTCCGTGCGTCACCGTCTGGCCGACGCCGAACGGATTGCCGATCGCGAGCACCACGTCGCCGACCTGCAGTTCATCGGAGTTGGCAAGGTCGAGCGTCGGAAACTTCTCGTGCGCATCCTTGAGCCGCAGCACCGCGAGATCGGTGCGGCTGTCCTTCAGCACGATCTCGGCCTCGAACTCGCGCTTGTCGGCAAGCGAGACCTTCACCTGATCCGCCCCCTCGATGACGTGATTGTTTGTCACCACGAGGCCGGAGGAATCCACCAGCACGCCCGAGCCGAGCGAACGCTGCATCTGCTCCTGCTGGCCGCCGGGCACGCCGAAGAAGCGGCGGAAGATCGGATCGTCCAGCAGCGGGTTGCGGTTCTGCACGATCTTGGCGGCATAGACGTTCACCACCGCGGGCTGCACATGCTGCACGATCGGCGCATAGGACAGCCGCAACTGATTGAGGGAGGACGGCACCGTCCGATCCTGCGCGACAGCAGGCGCGGCACTGACAATTGCGAACGACAGGGCAGCCAAACCGAGACAACGAGAAAAGGTCATGCATGAATTCCGCTGTGAATGAGTCCGATATAATGAAGCTGCGCGCGCCCGAGAAGCCGTCACGCCGCGCGTTTGCGGGCAATTTTGGTTTTTTGCGAGGCTGTATCCGTCGCCTCCAGCCGCGCCCTGTGCTCGATGCCCCAAGCCCGCAGCGCGTCGATCACCGGGCGGAGCCGCTGGCCGGTCTGCGACAGCGCATATTCCACGCGCGGCGGGACTTCCGGATACACGGTACGGGTAATCAGCCCGTCCTCCTCCAGCGCCCGCAATTGCTTGGTCAGCATCCGCTGGGTGATGCCTGGCATCTTGCGGCGCAACTCGCCGAACCGCAGCAGGCCCTCCTGAAGATGGAACAGGATGACGCCTTTCCACTTGCCATCGATGAGGCCGAGCGTGATCTCAACCGCGCATCCCGCTTCGCCATGACCGTTCTTGCGCTTCATCACGATCCTTTCCGAGCCCGTCCATCAGAGGCGAACGCGAATTCCATGGTATCAATTATGGTACTATCTCACATTCTCGACAGTACTTGCAAATATTGTCACCACGCCGCCTTATGGGCCATCCAGCATCAAAGGGAGCGCACATGAAGGCCGTCGGATACCAGCAGCCCTTGCCGATCGAGGACGAGCGCGCCCTGCTCGACTGTGATTTGCCGAAACCCGAGCCCGGGCCGCGCGATATCCGCGTCGCGGTGAAGGCCGTGTCGGTCAATCCGATCGACACCAAGGTGCGCATGCGCGCCACACCACCGGCAGGTGAATACAAGGTTCTGGGTTATGACGCCGCCGGCGTGATCGATGCGGTCGGCTCCGAGGTAACGCTGTTCCAGCCAGGCGACGAAGTGTTCTACGCCGGCTCGCTCATCCGTCAGGGCACCGATGCCGAATTCCATCTGGTTGACGAACGGATCGTCGGGCGAAAGCCGCGCACGCTGTCGTTTGCCGAGGCTGCCGCTTTGCCGCTCACCTCGATCACCGCATGGGAATTGATGTTCGACCGGATGGGCATCGCGCAGGGCAAAGACGACAACCGCACGCTGCTGATCGTCGGCGGCGCCGGTGGTGTCGGTTCGATCATGATCCAGCTCGCGCGCAAGCTGACGGGCCTCACCGTAATCGCCACCGCTTCCCGGCCGGAGACAATCCAGTGGTGTCTCGATCTCGGTGCGCACCATGTCGTCGATCATTCCAGGCCGATGAAGGAGCAGATCGACAAGCTGAACCTTCCGCCGGTCGCGTGGATCGCGTCGCTGACCGCGACCGCGCCGCATTTCAAGGACATGGCCGACATTCTCGCGCCGCAGGGCGTGATCGGGCTGATCGACGATCCGCCGCCGCTCGACATCACCCTCATCAAATTCAAGGCCGGTTCGCTGCGCTGGGAATCGATGTTCACGCGCTCGACCTATCAGACACCTGACATGATCGCGCAGCACCACCTGCTCAATCGCGTCGCCGGCATGATCGATGCGGGCGAAATCAGGACCACGCTCGATAAGGTGTTCGGCAAAATCAACGCCGCCAACCTGCGGACCGCGCACGCCACCATTGAAAGCGGCAAGTCTATCGGTAAGATCGTGCTGGAGGGCTGGTAGACGCCACAACGGGGGCTTCATGAAAATCGCAAAGCTGGTCGCAGCTGCGGCATTTCTCGCACTCTCCGCATCCGCTTCGTTCGCGCAGGCGCTGGAGAAAAAAAGCATCGCGCTGGGCGTCGGCGGCAAGCCCCTGCTCTATTATCTGCCGCTGACGCTGGCCGAGCGGCTGGGCTACTTCAAGGAAGCGGGCCTCGACGTCCAGATCAACGATTTCGGCGGCGGCGCCAAATCGCTGCAGGCGCTGATCGGCGGCTCGCTCGATGTGGTCACCGGCGCTTACGAACACACCATCCGCATGCAGGCGAAGGGACAGGATGTCCGCGCCGTCATCGTCCTCGGCCGCTATCCGGGCATCGTGCTGGCTGTCCGCAAGGACAAGGCCGCGAATTTCAAGTCGATCGCCGATCTGAAAGGTATGAATATCGGCATCACCGCGCCGGGTTCATCGACCCACAGCCTCGTCCAGTACCTGATGATCAAGAACGGCCTCGGCCCGCACGATGCATCCTTCATCGGAGTGGGCAGCGGCGCGCAGGCGGTCGCGGCCGTTCAGAACAAGCAGGTCGATGCCATTTCGCATCTCGATCCGGTCATCACCAAGCTGGAGCAAACCGGCGACATCAAGGTGATCGTCGACACGCGGACGACCAAGGGCACCATGGACGTGTTCGGCGCCACCAACCCGGCGGCCGTTCTCTACATGAAGAAAGACTTCATCGACAAAAATCCGAAGACGGTGCAGGCGCTGGTCAACGTCTTCAAGAAGACGCTGACGTGGCTGTCCAAGGCGACGCCCGAGCAGATCGCCGAAGTCGTGCCGCACGAATACTGGCTCGGCGACAAGGCGCTGTATATCAAGGCTCTTGAGAACTCACGCGAGAGCTATTCGATCGACGGCTCGATGTCACCGAAGGACATGGCAACATCGCTCGATCTGATCGCCAAGACCGATCCTGCCTTCAAGGCCTCCGCGATCGAGCTCGAGAACACATTCGACGACCGTTTCCTGAAGGCGGCCCCTTAAACCGGGCCGTCCATCAATCTGGCGAGCGGCCCTTCCCGCACAGATCGTCCCGCGACAGAATTTCGTTGTGCTGCCAACTCTTTAGGCGCGGGATCGATCAAACACGCGTCATGCAATTTACCTGAAATTATGACCGGACCGATACTCTCCCCGTCTGGCCAACATTATCAGGCACATATCGCAATGATCCGGCGCAATCCGTCACTCGATCTGTTACGCGGATTGGCCATCGCGATGGTCGTTCTGACTCACTGTAGTCACACGGCGGCCAGCGTCATTCCCGGCCTCCGGTTCTTCTCCTCGCATTATGGCGAACTGGGCGTCCAGCTGTTCTTCATCGTCAGCGGCTACACGATGATGCTGACATTCGGGGATAAGGTCGATTCGGCGTCAACGCGCTCGTTCTATATCCGACGCATATTCAGGATCGCCCCGTTGTTCTGGGCCGCCATCGCTTTTTATCTGATGATGCCGACCGACCCGGATCAAAAAATGTGGGCTCCCGACGGCATCGGCACGCACGAAATTGTTCTGACGTTTCTGTTTCTGCATTGGACGAGCGTCACCGCGTTCAACTCCGTCGTACCCGGCGGGTGGAGCATTGCCGTCGAAATGCAGTTCTATCTGCTGTTTCCGCTTCTTCTCTACGTTTTCAGAAAGCGGCACGGGCCGCTAATTTGTTACGCATTCATTGCCGTCTTCACCGTTATCGCCAGGTTGGTTGCCGATCACGTGCTTGAGCCACATCTGGCTGCCTCGCTTCCAGCGAGCCAAAGCCATCTGGCTCATGCCTTCTATTACGCCTGGCTACCGCACCAGTTGATCTGTTTTGGATTCGGCATCCTGCTCTACGACTACATCGAGCTTAAGAGGCACCCAACCAAGGGTACGCTTCTGTTGCTCGGCGCCTGCCTTGTCTCGCTCTGGACGTGCGAGGTCGCCATTCTCGCCCTCCTCGCCTTGGCCGTTCTGGCTTTGAATATCGAGAATCCTCTCGCCGGCCTTTTCGGGCGCCACTCCTACGCCATCTACCTCATTCACTTCATCTTTGTCTGGATGCTGAAAACGACATCGCTGGACCTCGGCCTGATGTTTGTCTTGGTGATAGGCCTGTCTCTGGGCGTCAGCTATTTCATAACAGAACCGCTGATCGAGCGCCGTTTCAACAAGCTTGGCCATGAGCTGGCGCGCCCTTCGCCGGCGCGCCCGCAACCGGAATATTCATGAAACAACTTTCGGGCCGCTGAGATCCAGCGAATCCCGCCGATCATGCGATCGTCGGCACCAGCCCGCCTTCGGCGCGCAGCGCAGCGCCGTTGGTGGCGGAGGCTTCGCGCGAAGCGACATAGACCACCATGTTTGCGATCTCTTCCACACTGGCAAAGCGCTGGATCAGCGAGGATGGCCGGTGCTCCTTGATGAAGTTCGCCGCTGCCGTCTCGACCGATTGACCGTTCTGCTTGGCGAGATCCTGCACGAACGTCTCGACGCCTTCCGACATGGTGGGACCCGGCATCACCGAATTCACCGTCACGGCGGTGCCCTTGGTCATCTCGGCCAATCCGCGCGAGACAGATAGTTGCGCGGTCTTGGTCATCCCGTAGTGGATCATCTCT
>Ga0209952_1002853_pt1 | contig 12533 bp, 14 predicted proteins | sample ThiBiot_750_biof_2_FD_183951 | JGI IMG/M metagenome (GOLD analysis project Ga0209952, IMG submission 183951) | Wastewater bioreactor microbial communities from Cape Town, South Africa - Thiocy_cont_750_biof (SPAdes) | ecosystem: Engineered > Bioreactor > Thiocyanate-remediating >...
AGTATGAAAGTGTTCAAGATATATCTCGGTTAAATATTTATTTTTTCAAATAGAAAAGAAAAACAAAGGAACACGTGTCTACGCAAGGAAAAAAAGCGTTATTTCAGTCCGAGAGAATACATAGCACTTCGAATTTTATCGATGAGATACTGAAATATAAGAAAAATGTCAAGAGAGAGAATATTTAAGAAAGATTTTCGGAAGAAAATACTTACACGAGCATCGTTGACATCGAGATATTTTACGGTTTTGCCCTTTGAGTGCTTTCCATTGACTAGAATTTCAATGGAAAAACTGTCGTTTCGAATCGATGGAACTTGTAGAAGTTCTGAATATTCGATGATCCAATCGATTTCATATTCATCGAACGCTGAGTTTTCTTGAATGAAGAAAATACGTCTAAGAAAAAGAAAAACACTATCAAATGTGAATTTGACATAGAAATACTTTGATGTTGCCATTAAACACGAAAATGGATTAGCTGAACAACGTATATGTGCAACATAGGTATCGATTTTCGCATATCTGCCTTCTTTGAGTCGCTGAAAATTGAAAAAATCGATAAACAAATAGATTTCTATCAAACACGCTATACATTACATTAAAAATATATAAACCCATGGCATCATGAGGAATATACGGACGAATAAGTCCATCAGGACTAATGTATCGTGGATATCGAATACGTCGTACTCTTTCTTCTTGTTTTGCCACTCTGCAGGAGCGAAAACAAGTCGTATATTTTCGAGATGAAATGAAATTTACCGCTTAACAACATCTAATGAAGTACTAGCAAGATCGACAACTCCACTTACAGGTTGTGCAACAGCACCAATCAAACCTTTTGCTACGCCTTTCATTAGACCACCTACACCCTCCTGTTTTGCACCATCAATCGGTTTTTTAACAATACCAACTAGACCATGAACAACACTCTATCAAATACATATCAAATAGCAAATATCCTACAAATTTTCATCGACAAACCATCGCAGCATGCTTTCCTCCAACAGCAATATCAGTTACTGTACCCGTACTTTCTTCTTTTCGTCTTATTCTTGCATTTTTATAATTTTCATCGAACGTAAGTTTAGCTAGACTGGTTCCAACCGCACCTGCAAACTTCGACAAGGCACCTGCTGTTGAGCCAACAGTCGATCCAACAAATAACACAACTCCCTTTCCTATACCTTCAGCAAGCTCTACTGGGCCTTCGATTGCACCCTAAAGAAAAATCTTCACATTTAGTTTCGCCTACCAAACATAAAGACAAACCTGTATTGGTTCATAAAATAACGATTGAACGCCTTCAGTAAAACCTCGAAGAATTTCCAATGGATTTCCGAGAATATTCAAACCGAATATCAGCACATGAACTTGCTTGAACGCTTGCATTTGATAATGTTCGAGAACATCTTCGAATAGTTTCGTTTGTGTACATCGTTGAGAGAGTTTTTCATAGAAACATATTCTCAAAATAACATCTTGAACTTCAACGATATTCAATGTTTGTAAAAGATGGCCAACAAACGGAGATGTATTGAATAGATCATTCATAGATCTCTTGCCGGATAGAGTCAAACTCACGTGTATCTACGAAATAGAAATCAGATAATTGGCATAGATCGATGCGTTACTTTCAATGGTGATAAATGTAGATATTCAAAGAATATTTGTTTGTCTTCGATTGGTTGTTGAAGTTTAGTATGAAAAGTATTTTCGAGATATTGAATTTCAGTATTCATATTAATTGTAATATTCTAGATTTCAATAATTTTGAAAAGTTATTTTTTTTAATAGTAATCTGTACAAATTCACCTGTTCGTCTTTGTCTTCTTTGAAAAAATTTAGCAATGATATAATCAAATCTCGATCCATTCGAAAAGCAAATTCTTGAATTAATAATTTACAATATCTAAAATCAATTTTTTTTTGTCTTTATATTCAATTCGAATCTCTATATTCTCACTGAATATGTCGTATTTGTGATCGTTTCGATGTTTTCTCGCATACACTCAATTCAATAAATCCTTTTTCACTATCATCCGTATTCGACGGCGAATTTATTGGATAGATCATCGCTGGATAGATTGTATAATTCAACTGATTGTCAATTTGTAGACGGTGAATTCGTATGTAAAGTGTTGTCTGCGTATTTGACCAAGTGTATTCAACGGCTAGACCGTGAAGTCTTCGCCGTACTGCTAGACGTCGTTTTTTTTGTCGATTGATTAATTGAATTTCATTTTCCGAAGCGAATATTTTCTAGAATGATAAACGTGTTGTCCGATGAAATCAATTGAAAACAATTCATCTTACGGGATAATCATCTGAAGAATAATTGATTTGTTTTGTTTGAAGATATTTTTGATGAATATCATCGAGAAATGTTTGTTGTTTATTCGAGAAGATTTTTATTCGAGATCTATCTGTTTCAGTCCAAAGATATTTCGATCGATTTAAACTGAAATAAATCAATTCTTCACGAGTTTGATCATTGACTATCGAAAGGCCACAATTGGGCAAGTGAATTCTTAATCGAGATCGATTCGATGATGGTGAAAGATTGAATACTTGCCGAATTAGACGAGAATCATTCGAAAAAAGTAAAACAGTTTGAACACCATCGATAAAGATTGTATAGTGTATTGTCTGTTGACTTTCAAGACTACCGATAGTCGACTATGAAAAAAACAAAGCATAATTTCAATAGAAATACAAGTATTGATTTGAAATTACATTCAATCTGATAGTTTGAGGTTCGCCATCACCTGCAATACATAATTCTCTTGATTTCAATGGATTTGTCCAAGTATAATAAACGAATTGTTGAGGAACTAAATATTGCGTATTTCTACAAGGTAAAGATATAAACAAATAGATTTCAGTTGTTTTTTTTTGATAAACTACTGTTCATCTTTTTGAACAAATGATATCAATTGATCGTTTGTTTGATTAATAATTAAAACCGGTGCATCACCTTGTTTATAATCGGTAAATATCATTCGAATACCATTGAATTCAGTGGCAATAACTTCAACAAATATCACTGGATGTCCTTTATCATTGAGATAGAGAAGAGTTCGATGATTTTTATTGAAGAAGAACGTTTGTGATTGAATTCGATTGTGAACATAACGAACAATCATTCGATTGTCTTTTGGATTGACTGGCCAAAATGGAATTGTCTGTAGAACAGTTTTTTTGTTGTTGTTGTACAAGAAATTTTTCGAAAACTATTTTCCTACGCTGTGTGATTCGAGTCTTGTCCATTGATTCGTAGCATTTAGTTCGATGATTTCAAGGGGAATCTATATTAGTTCATAAATTCATTTTCTATTCAATCGAATCTACTTACTGTTGTTTGATTAATAACCACCATTGCCGGAAATAAAGTAATTAATTTCGTAAGACCAAATGAACTTGTTCGAATATCCACACAAATCTATCGAAAATAAACATTTCATAAATTTTTGAAAGCGAAATACAATGATTATGAACCGTGTGACTTGTCGAATTTGGTCCTTTACAAGTAGTCAAACCGGTATTTTGAATCACATCAAGAGAGAATTTCTCCGACCAATGATAACCATCAAGAGCGATTTCTCCCTATAGAAAAAAAGCAAATCAATAGTTGCTAATAGTGACGAATTTAGTCTGATACTGTTTGATTGCCATCACTAGAATAGCTTTCTGGACAGATAAGAACAGGATCTTCATTATTTTGAATCGATGTTTGTTCATTTCGAATCTAAATATTGAATATTATCAATATGAATTTTTTTGAGAGGGAGAAAAAGATGTTTTTCAACTCGAAATTTTAGTTCTGAATACGCATGATTAAGTATCCAAAATGGTGTGTAGAATATCAATCGATACGATTCATGAACAACGTCTATCCGTACGATAATTCTCTAGACAAAAAAAAAGTCAAATTTGTCAAAAGATTTTTGGAAAACAGAATCATTCATTATACTAAAGTCATTTCTCCATGTCGAAAAAGAATCATTCGTTCGTTTTTATTCTTCTTCGATTCACAATCAAATCGTTCGGATTTCCATGAACGACCTTGATAAGACGAAATCTTTCAAAATCAATAGAAGATTTTGGTTTTTCCGATTTCAAATTCAATTAATTAAACATACGATGAAATCAAAAACAGATCGTTTATTTCCTGAGGTGATCGATTGTGTTTCATTGGGTTCTAATAAAAATTTTCTCGTTGATTCCTAAGAAAAAACGAATAACAAAAACGATTCGTTCGCAATCGCAATGAACAAACATTCAATTTATATTGAATATGAACTGGTAGAAGATTCGTTAATTGAATAGGAGAATAAATATGAATACAATACGAGTTTTGATTGAGTTGATTCGTATTTTCCGAATATGCTTTTTGTGTTTCTTTATAAACAATAAAATAACGAATTTCATCGTTATCGAAACGCAAGTTTTCTTCTTTGACGTCGTCATGTAGCCAATCGAACATAATAAAATCACTTCGATTTTCGTTTTGATTGCTTCTAAAAAAATTGTTAATAATCTTTTGTTTCTTAGTATTAAAAATGCCTTGCTGAATTTACCTCTGTACACTGATAAATATCGATGACTCGGAATCCTTATGCAGTAAATCAATGGGAACATAGAAATCTTGTTCACTATCAATTCGATGAGAAGTTTTGTCATTAAAATCCATGATTATGATGGGTAATAGTGTGTGATTGATGATCTTGAAAGATGACAGAATGTTAGGTTTTTGAATGAAAACAAAAGAAAATCAACTTTGACAATGGAACGGAGGAGAACTCGTCGATGATTATGATCGATTTGTGTGTCAGAAAGAATTTTCATGCCAGAAGAATCGAGATCATAAATACGTTGATATGTATGATTGATATTGATCTCTTTGCTTGACTCATTAATCTACATCGATTTGTAAAAGAAAACGTAAAGGAAATGGAGAAGAAAGAGTATGATGAACCTGAAGAGTAAATTGTTGTTGATTGAATGATGTTTGCTGTTCAATAACTGATAATCGATATGCAGATCGAGGAACAATTGGTGTCAATGCAATCGATTGATTCGATTCGAAAACGATCGATGACCATGTTTGATTGTCAGTAAACAATAATCCTTGTAGATCCGTGAGAAAAAGACTTTGACCTGTTCGATTAACTAATTCTAACATTGATTTATTTTTCTTTGTATTCAATGTCAATTGATGCTCGTGATCGAAATTGGTGAATGATGAAAAGAGATTTGTCAACAGTTTGATACCAGTTTTTGTGATTGTTAAATTCAATAAATGATCAGTTTCGATCAAAACTAATTTCGACGCTATTGAACAAGTTAAATCCCATGGTGAAATTTTTGGAATATAAATCGGTTCGATTAATGGTTCCCATGCGAGTGTATTTTCATTGTATAGAACTGCTTCGACATTTAGACTCGATTTCAATTCTAACTAAAAATTAAGAAATGAGTTTAGTAATGTTTATTTGGATTTTTATTTACTTGTTTTGACCAATTTTTTACATTGGCAGTTACTTTGGATAGACACATGGCAACGACAGATTTTGTTTCCAATTCGAAATCAATATCGAGTTTTAATTCGACTGTCTGTACGTTGAAAAACATTTGTTGAGAACAAACCGTTGGCTTTTTGTCGACTGATGCGATCTCGTTGTTGTTTTCTTCGTTGTTCAAAAACCAGAATTGTCCATCACTTATTGGTTTATAATCGAATAGAGTTTGTATATCGAAACCTTCGACTTTATCAGTTGTCTAAAATTCAAAGTATATCGATTTGATTCATATTTTCTTTTCTACTTGTTGATTTCCAAATGAATTCATCACATTCACCAATAATCGAACAGTTGCCGGTGAAATATTCAGAAATAGATCCGATGCATTAATATTATATTTCTTTTCATTTTCATCTTGTTTAATCCAAAGATTAATTTCTGTTGGTTGTAGAATCTAACGCAACGAAGCATAGTATTTCGAGTGAATTCCTTCCAAGACGAAAGACTTTACTCGAGATTTGATTTTCGATTGTTTTAATTCTCTGAAATTTGATGTATACATTGTTAATTCTTTTAGATTACATGCCATAATCGTATTATTATTGATGCTAACTAATTGCATAGAATGTTCGAACATGTTGAGAACAAGACAATTCGAATTGTAATCATATTGAGTATCAAGTAAAATGATTTCAGGATTTTTTATAACAAGATCAACACAAGTTTCAATTGTACTAGTTGAAGAAGTCGTTGTGATTTTATCTTGTATTGGAAGATTGGCAACAAAAAAATCATATAAAATTAATAAATAATCAATTTTAATACAAATTGAAAGACCTTCCATTTCAACAAAAACTAAGAAATCAAAAAAGAATATTCGAAAGACTTTTCCTCGAAAAGCAAAATGTTTACTTCGTCTATGATCTTCAGATTCCAGAGTTAAATCCATGTTTAACATATGTGCATCTGGTCTGACAGTATGATGTCGATCGATTAGACGAACAATGGCATCTGCACGATGTGATTCTCTGAGATCATCGCAACGAACATCGTTTATTGATCCAGATAGTTTGTAAGTAGAATTTGAATATTGTCGAAAGACGATTTCAAGTAATTCAAATTCGACAAGTGCTAATCTTGAATCAGGATTATGTCGAACATGTCGTTCAGTCGAACAAATTAATTTCGGTTGATCAGTGTAAAGCGTTAATGCAAGTTTTTCAAATTCGACATGAATGTTGAACGTTTCTTTGTTAGATTCTGTAACGAAAAAGACAGTCGATTAGCAAATTATTGTGTTGAAATTCTCTAACCTTCTGGTTTTCCAAAAACTGCAATTTTCATATCTTCATTTTCTTTAATAATATTCGTTTTCGTTTGATCATTGAAATTCTCCATTGCAACTCTCAGTGCGCATAAATAATCATCTTTAGCTAATTGAAACTAGAAAAACTTCGTAGAAAATAGAAAACAAAGCGTTATCTCGCTCACATGAATAAGTCCCCAGTGCATTTTTATCGATATAGATGGTGTATTTTTGATTCGATCAGGATATAAAAGTCGTTGAACAGAAACATTCGACTGACCACAATCAAGCAGAATAATTTCACTGATAATATCGTGATTATCGTTCATATGTACTCGACTTGCGGAAACATTTTTAATAGAAATACATTGTTTTTCTATTAACGAACGTGTTGGATGATCAATAAATTTTGTTTGTAAATTAATTTCTCCAAGATCTAAGAGAAAACCTTCATTCGAACTCGAATTTATCGGTACGATGATATTTGGAGCATGAAATGTTGCATTGAAACGTAATCTAAATGCTTCGTTTTGCAATTTTTGTATTTGTTCATAGACAAGATCTGCTTGATTGGCAATAATACTCGATAAATTTAGCAATTCAATAAAGTTCTATGTACATAGGAGTAAAATTTAAAAGTGAAATACTGAAAAACTTTACCATCAGTTGATCAATATGCTTATACAACAGAATGATATTAGCTTTAGCAGAGTTGATATTAATTGAACAATCAGGGTCATCAATTGTTAATTTGATATATTCTGGATAAGAATAAAGAATAATTGAAACGTGCAATAAATCCTTTTCTTCGTTTTGTTGATAAATAATCTATAGAATAAAACAAATCATATTCGCTTTTTATGTTTGTCGATTTTCAATTAAGATTTCTACTTCTCGATATTTTGCATCTATATTCGAATCAAAGAGACAGAAATTATTTAAAACTAGATCAATATTTGTTCGATTCGATCGTTGTTCAATTTTTCCTTTCACACCTTGAACGTGCACATCAAACATCGGATTATTAACTGTCGAAATAATCACACGAAATTCTTGTAAATCAGCTTGAATCTCCATCGTAGTTCTATCTACGATATTCTCACTATGATTAACTGTTGTTTTGTCTGTAACGAATTCAGTTGACCATTGTTTGAAGAAATTGTCGAGAAATTTTATAATTGATAAAAACACTTCGAGTTTTAATTCAAATAGAAATTTATTGAAATGCAATTGAACATGATTTTTAATTTCATCATATCGTGGTGATGGTATCTGTTGAAATTGAATAGAAACTAATTTTGAATTGATATTATCTTCGAATGAAGAAAGAATTCGAGGATATTTCTCATGAGAAATAATTAAATTATTCAATGACGCTTCAAATTCTATATCTGAGGCTTTTAAATACGATTGAAAACATATTGAAACGAATGATATATGTAGAAATGGTTGTGTTTTATTCATTTTCTCTTCTTCAAGAGTAAGATCAATCTAAATATTTTACAATAAGATTTCCGATTGGTTTCTCCAACTTTCTTTTTTTACTTTCAAAATCTCGAACTTTGTCTCCAATTGTGTTCTATCTTCGTTTTCAATCGACATGTCTGCTATCTCAAATATTTCTTCAATTGAATCTTTTCGTATCAAAAAAGATTCATTATTATTATTATTTTCATCTAGTGTCACCATCGACAATTCTATTGATTCAATATGTTTAACTAGCTGAATTAATTTCATATCCGACACTCGCATCGTCACATCAGGAATTTGTCCAGAGATTTTCCAGCTAAAATTAAACGTGAAATTAATTCCTCTGAGTTGACAAATGAAACTTACGTTGGATAGAGGATATTATTCGAGTCGAGACATTTGAATATATCAGTAGAAAGTGTTACAGGCTGAATTAATTGCGAACGAGTATTTTCATGCGAATAAATCAATTGAAAATGTTCCAATTCCAATCGAAATTGAGTATAATTATCCTGAAACGAAATAACTGAACAAATTGAGAAATCGAATTCTAAGTTACTTGAATTTGTGATTTCATATTTCGAAAGATAAAATGACCCATATCAACACAAATCGATGGACTATTTCTAATTGAAGAATAAATATTATTCAAACAGAAAATATATTTGAAGACAAATAGTTTACGCATCATGAATTCCATTTCGTGGTAGAAGAATATACGACGATTGTAAATCGATAAGAATATCGAAATTATTGATTTGATCAACATTTGATTTCATCGTAGCTATCGATTGATTTGTTAGGTCGAATGCTGCTTGTTTAATTCTATCAAAGAAAGAAAAGAAACGTTTTTCGGTTGTTTTTTCATGAAATTTTGCCGACCCTTGTAAATTTTGTTCATTAGTTTCTTGAAAATATTCAATTAATTTATTAATTGTTGGCTAAAATCAATCAATGAAAGTTGATTTCAATAACATGATTTGTTCCTACAGAATGATATTTGATCTCTAGTGATTGAGAAATAAATTGAAGACGATAACCAGAATCTTTTTCTGTGGGATTGATTTGAAATTCAACTTGTAAGAGTTTCGTTTTGTTTCGTAGAATCGGTTGAACGATTATCGGCTGTGGTTTATTGGTATCTGGAGAGAATCCAGTAACATTAAATGAAGTTAGATTGAGATGAAATCTGATGAGAGAACAACAAAAAAAAAGTAGATTTGATTGTTAAATTTTGGAAATCATACAGAGCTGAAGAAATGGCTGGACGTCGGCGGAAGATGAATTCTGTATTTGATAGATTCAATTGAGTGATAATCTTCAAATTTTGATCATTTATCATTGACCAAATGTTAATATCCAACATATTCAAGTGAATATTCAAATCAATATCCACATACTATTTTCCAAATAAAAAAGACAAATAAATTCGACATTATTAGCGTAGTAGTTTAGAATACTTCTTTTGGATAAGTTAATGATGAAATATCTTCACCTTGATAACCAATCGTTTCGTAGAATTTTTGTTTTTCTTCATCCGAAACCACGGGTTTCAAATCAAACTCTAATATACAACTTCGACTGACGTTTTTTACATAATTTTCTAACTACCTGGTTGCCTCTCTTGAGGTTTTTTATACCACCAATTGGATATATTTTGAAATAAACTTTTCGGTTCTTGTTGTTTTCGTTTTTTTACCTAGGAAAAATATTTTCTCTTCAAATCTTTTTGTTTTCGTTCAAGAAAATCAAACTTCATTTTGAACACGTTGACGAATGAATAACAAATTAAATACATCTAACTGTTTCTCTAATTTCTAAACATTTCTCTCAATTAAAAATCAATAAAATCACTTTTTTCTCTACTTGAGCACGTTCTTTTTGTATTTCAGTAATTTTCTCGCTAAGTCCTTGGTAATAAATCGATTGATATTCAAGACAAGCACGTCGATGTTTTACAATCTCCTCCCATCGATAAGGTCGACTTCTTGGTTGAATAAATTCGCAGATAATTGCATTATACGCAAATTTCCACCGTGATTTTTGTTGATATTTTAAATATTTAGTTTTAGTTGTTAGATAATCTTGAAAATTCAATAAATCGAGAATATCTACGTACTATTTTTGAGAACGAGATTATTAGTTTTGTTTTTCTAATGAGAAGTTACTTCGAACCTGAGCACGAGTTAAATTTAAATTAATATGATCTAACTCGATGGCTATATCAAACATTGGCTTTTGAAAATTTAATTGACGAGGTTGTAATGTCATGATTAATTTTGCTTTGATATTCAACGGTCGAAAAATATAAGACATATCCGGTGGTAGATGTTGATTATTAGCAACGATTTTTGATTGTAGGTTTTTCTAATTATGGAGAAATAAAAGATAGTTAACATGAAAGTTAATGATGTGTTTTACGAGAATTTCATTGGAATTAAATTTGGCATTTGAATTCCAGTAGATTGCAAGTGCAGTCAATTCTCCAAACTAGAAAATCTAAATTCGTATCTTCTGAATTTGAATACATCGAAATACTTTGTAATGTATTAAAGTTTTCTCTTGTAGAACTGTTGGTTGCCAATCTTTATTTGTTGTCTAAATAAATCGATTTTGTAAAGAATGAAACAGATATTTGTTTTTTTTCGTTCTACATGAAAACTCATTGAATTCAATGTTATTCCAAATGCAAATGGATGTTGAGGTTTAGTTATTCGATCTTCATAAACAATATGTATATTATGAATCGATAATTCAAGATTTTGAACAATTTGTAATCTCATTCGAGCAGTAAATGTATCACTATCATCATTGGCATCGTTTGGTATCATTTGTTGGGCTCGAAGTTTTTCAATTTTTTCGACTTTTTGCATTTTCATTTGATATTGTTCGAGTTCGTCCTTTTCGCGATCATATTTGAGATCTATGAAAATATTCATTAAGAAAAAAAAATCCAACTCGAAATCAAACAAACCAAGTTTCGGTACAATAATTAAATACAATCCATTGATAGTCACACGAGTTGGTTGACTATAGAAACTTTTCCATGGGATTTGTAAGATTAGTTTTTCTATGAATGACAAAAAATGATTGCAACAAGAATAGGAAAGTATCAAAATTTTACGAAGATAACCGAATTTAATCGATAGGGGTAAATTGAGATCAGCCTAAGACAATTTATTTTAAATGAATTTAGTAAACAAAAGAATTACAAGAGCATTGGGTTTAATTGATAGATTTTCCAGAGTTACATTACCTAGAAATCAAAGATTTAGAACTTATTAATTTTCGAATTGAATTCAAACGAACCATTCCAGAGATCGATATTTAATTTTTTATAATCCAAATTCTCGACATATTTACTGACGTAAGTATTCAAAAACTCAACAGCATACTTTTCAAACACCATCTTTCTATTTCCGAGTGAAGAAAGAAAAGGTTTATGACATAAGCAACATCACACGTTTATCTATTTACTCATATATGATAACAGAATTGTTGATAAAGATGTAAAACCTTGCAATATATATTAAATCTGTGTTTGTTCATGAGCTCGTATAGTTAAATCGTCGACAAAATTCTTAAAACTGGCTGTTTACACACACACTGTTATGAAATTTTCTTTAGTTACTGATTAATCATAAATTGATTTTTTCATTTGATTTCTTTTTAGTCAATTCATATGCACTTTTAATCATTCCTCCTTTTCATTTCAGGTTTTGATTGAATGCCATCGTAGAGGATCAGATTTGTCCCTCGATCATGTCTCATTGAGATGAATTACGCAAATAAAAATTAAATACAACTGGTTAGAATTATCCCAAATAGAAATGTCGAGAATGTGATCGAATATTTATGACATCACTCGCATATGTACTTTTCTTATTCATGGATTATTCTTTTAACCGTCATAGATACGACAGTCATAATATCGTTGGGATTTTTCCTTTCTTTCGGACTATATATTTATGCTTGTTTTTTTCTTTTGAATAAACAGAAGCAAATCAAACTCGTAAGAAAATGTCTATTTTGTTTTTCTGATTTTATACAAAATTTTTTGTTGAGGGTGAGCTTTCAAAAAAGAATTAATTAAAACATCAATGTTACATTTATTAACAACAAGTGTTTCGATTCTTTTACTAATCATATTTTATTCTCTCTTTCTTTTTTTCAATACAATCTTTATTCTTCGTATACAGAAACTTCACAAAGTGCAACAGTAAAATATCTGT
>Ga0209952_1002857_pt1 | contig 12526 bp, 4 predicted proteins | sample ThiBiot_750_biof_2_FD_183951 | JGI IMG/M metagenome (GOLD analysis project Ga0209952, IMG submission 183951) | Wastewater bioreactor microbial communities from Cape Town, South Africa - Thiocy_cont_750_biof (SPAdes) | ecosystem: Engineered > Bioreactor > Thiocyanate-remediating >...
TTTCTTCAATTATTCATCGATCAACAAGCAACGCTCAACTCAACAGTTCGATTCGAAGCTCGATTAATTGGCAGTCAACCACTCAATGTAAGCAACAGATGATTGCCCTCATTTTTATTGACTTGTATTCTTTTATTTTAGGTCTATTGGTTAATCAATGGTACACCAATTTCAAATCTTCCGAATACACAACGTTATCAACAAGATAATTTCAATGATATCTATTCGTTGATGATACATGATGTTCGTTATGAAGATGTTGGAAGATATACATTGAATGCTGAAAATTCATGGGGAAAAGCAACTTGTACTGCTGAATTATTTGTTCCGCCAACACCAGTCTTTAGTAGGAGTATGTTTAATTCTATGTGCAATTGAGCATGATTTATTGATATCTGCCTGCATAGTCTAGTCAAGGAAAATCCTTGAACAAGACAGTACATTATTAATAATCACGAGTTGACAACTTTTTTTTCTCATCTTCTTCTTCTTCTAGTGCTATTTTCAGAATTGAATTTTCTTTTTTCTATTTATTGCCTTGAGAATAAGAAAATATGATAGATTAAACAATTGTAATATTGCTTATCTAATATTCTCGTTTTCTCTCACCATTTCCGTCGGTCTTGATATCGTCGACAAATGCTGTCTGTCCTCCTTCGGATTTCTCTCTTCTCGTTTCCTTTTCTTTTTTTTTCTTCTATCATTAGCAGCATGTCGAAAGATGGTAACTCATTTTCCTTTCTATGTCTAACTTTGTACCATGGCCATACTACGTGTTAAGATCCGTTCTTATTTCTGCAACAACTGAGCCAGAGAAATAAATATAAACACAATCAATAAAGAGGAAAAAAAACGGAGAAAAAAAACGAGAGAAAAGTATTTCATAGACGTTTATCCATCTGCAAGCTATTTATTTCTTTCGTTCTATATTTGTATTCTAAGTGGAAAGAAAATGTTTTGCGAGAGGAACACACACCGTCTCGGATAATGATTGATTCTCGCAGAGGAAAAAAAAAGAAGAAGTCTAATATGTAGAGGCAAGGCAAAGATCATAGAAAGTGAGAATATCATTCGGCGATGAATGATAGAAGACGACAAGAAAATGTCCTTCAATCCTATGATATGACATTAGCTATTTCGATGTCTTTGTTAGAAGTGATGATCAACTTGTTGCGCGTCGATTATTTATTTATAGTACAGATTTCCTATTCAGGAACTTTTCTTTTGCCTTGACATCATATGTAGAAGTGAGAACAGTTACACGTCAAATTAAGAAAAGGATATCGCAGCTAGAAGTGGATGTAGGTAGGTAGATAGACAGAAGCATTGAGAATTGTCTGAATTACCATATGCTGCCTCTTGTCTTCATAGATTTCTTCTCGTCTTTTTTCTTTTGCTCTATCGGTATAATAGAGAATACTTTCATAGATAAGAGCAAACCTGTTGGCTTCTGAATAAATCTATGTGCGATGTGTGTGTGTGTGTATATCTGTTGAGGAAGACGACAAAACCATATTTCTTGAGAGAACATTTATAGTCGCCCACAGAACCTATCGCCTATACTCTATTTATAACCGAGCGAAAGATTTTCTTCTTTTTTTTTATTGAGACAACATCTAATACTGTCTTATCATTGTGTTTATATTGATACATATAAATACGTCTCTAGACAGACTAAAACTTGCTTTTCTTCATTGCCTATTAATTGTTTTATATCTACATTTGAAGGTACAGAAAATAATAACAACATGTTGTCCGATTTACTTGTCGAAATGTCACCTTCTCCACCTTTACCCCGTAAACGACACATTGAAACTCATCAGCAACAGCAACAACAACAACAGCAAATGTCTTCAACAAATACACATTCATATGAACAAGAATTTGAGCGTCGACGACAATCATCATTCAGTTCGTCGAATGCCAATAAACGTTATCGTCCATTACAAACATCACTTGATCGTGCACAATCGTTATCACGCGATGAAGAACGTCATCGACGTCAATATCCGAAATCGATTGATGTTTTCATTCCGTATGATGTTCTCGCGAAAGAACGTGATCATCAAGCGGCTAAATCGACAACGATGACACGAAGTTATGAATATGAAATCGAAGAACGACGACGTTCATCATCAACCAACGCTAAACAACAACGTAAAGCGGAATTCGATGAAGAACAAGAATATCTACGTTGTCTACGTGATCTAACCAATGAATATGAGAAAACCAAACGACAACGAAAATCATCGGACAGTCGAAAGAAACAAACAACTGTCAATACACAAGAAGAATTCGAAAGTATCGAAGAAATCTTTCAGAAAAAACCAGTCACAACAACAACGACAACAACAGAAGAAATCACACAACGTAAATTCTATCGTATACCATCGGCATCAACAACTTCAATCAATCGTGTCAATCAATTCGAAAAACAATTTACCGATAATTTCTCTGTTCGAAACGAACAACAACCGACGGTTTCATATTCGACACGTGATAATGGTGAACAACGTTTAACAACATCACATCGGTCATTCTCCGAAGAATTACTTTTCAAACGTTTAATACCAACAGCGAAACAAGTCTATACAACGACGCCATCGGCAACAACAAGTGAAGCTGGTTTTGCAACTAGTGAAGACGATTTAACCACAATGGAATATCGTCTCAAACGTAAAGAACGTTTGAAACCTATACGTATTTATTCATCAACTAGTTCAATACCAGGCGAAACAAGTGTGAAATATGTTCGTACCGAACGACAACCCGTCGAATTACTTGTACCTAAGCCGCAAGTAGTGACGACACAAGGCGAACATTCAACAACTGTTGTTAAAGATGTCCGACGTTCAACAGGAAAAATTACGACAAATATTCATCAACATCATCAACGAGCAACGATCGAAGGCGAACATGAATTACGTGTTATCAAAGAACCAATATCTTCAGGCCAAACACAAGCAGTTGAATTTACAATTCCGAAGCCTGTTGAAACGGCAGCAGCTGAACATTCGTCAACATTCGTTGTCGAATCAAAAAAAGGTGGCCGATATCAAACATTAGATGTTAGCAGTGCTCTATCACGTGAACATACACTCACAGGTGAACATGAACTTCGTGTTATATCTGAGCCGATTTCAGCTGGTTTACATAACAAAGCCGTTGAATTATTATTTCCTAAGCCACCACTTCCACCAGGACCTAGTCATCATTCAGCAACTGTTGTTAAACATACTCGTGCAGCACCATCGAGTGTTGTTGTTGATAATATTCAAACCACATTAAAAGGCGAACATGAATTACGTCTTGTTGACAAACCTGTACAATCGGGACCAGCTGATAGTGTCGAATTGATTGTACCTAAGAGTGTAACGGAAACGGCCGAACATACGACAACAATTGTAACTGAAACACAACCTCAACGACGTGTTTTAGAGATCACAGGCAGTGGAAAACAAATGGAAAGTGAACATGAAACGAAATTCTATCGTGAATCGGTTCGTGTCGAAGAAGAAGTGGAACTTAAACTACCTAAAACACAATTCGATCGTGCTGAACATACGACAACAGTTATTAAACATAGTCGTGGCAAAGGACCAATTATTGAAGTTGACACGACACGACGAACAATTGAAGGTGAACATGAAATGAAATTCGTTGAAGAATCTATTGAAGCACGAGCTAATGCCATGGAATTACTTGTAGCCAAACCACAAATACCTGCTGAACATAGTACAACTGTCGTCAAAGAACAACGTGGTAAAGCACAAATCTATGCCATCGATAAAACACAACCGATTCCTGGCGAACATGAAACTAAATACTATGATCGACCTGTTGAAGCATTTGGTGAAATGCATGTCTTATTTCCTAAACATCAACCTGTTATTGGTCCACTTGAAGGTGAACATCAATCGACATTAGTTAAACAAGTACATTCGAGACAAGTTGTTTACGATGATCGACTTCGTGAAATACCTGGAGAGCATATCTTAACAGTTGTTGATAGTTCAACAACGCGAACCGATCGAGGTGCTGATAGTGAAGTCGAATTTATTGTTCCTAAACCGAAAGTTCGACGTATCGAAGAACATTCGACGACTGTTTTAAAAAATCTCTCTCATCGACCGTTAAGTTCAAGTGATTACGATGAAGTATTTGCTTCATCAGCTGGCGAAGAAGAAACTCTTCGTCGACGGTATCGTTACGACGAAGAAGACGAAAGTGGATGGACAAGTGCTGGTGAACATACGACAACGTATGTTAAACAAGCCCGAGCAAAATTCGAACCTATTGAATTAGTTGTTGATAAACCAAAAATAATGCCAAGTGTATCGAAATTAATTGCTGATATACAAGGACCGGCACAGATAACATCGATTCGACCAACAACTGTTGTTATTCCTGAAGATAGTTCAGTTAAATTAGACATGGAATTGAATAGTCAACATCTTCAACAGCAATACGATGAAATGGAATTAGTCTTTGAAAAACCACTTGTACGTGACAGTTCAACGAAGTTAATTGCAAGTATTCAACCAGGTCTCGAATTGAAATCAATTCGTCCGACAACACAAATGCAACAGCAAACAACGCTCGAAGAAAGTAGTTCATCATTGACCATGCATATGCAACAGCAAGAAGAAGAAGAAGCTCTCGAACTTTGCATACGTAAACCGCAAATTCAAGATAGTTCAAGTGTTGTTATAGCAAATATTCAACCGGAATTAGGCATTCAAGGTTCATTGAAACCAAGTCCGTATGTTCCTCAACCAATCGAAGAATCAAGTACAGTATTAACTATGGATTTAAATAATTCGGAACAGATAGCACCATTCGAATTGATTATACCACGATTTGGTGTTGAATCATCGACTAGTACAGTTCTTGCTCAAGTTGCGCCGGCTATTGCTGGCATACGTGCAACTGTTGATATACCAAAAGTTGAAAAATCAACATCGAAATTTGTTCTCGAACAAAGAAAACGTCTCGATGAAGAAGTTGAATTAATTATGCCTAAACCAAGACATATCGAACAAAGTACATCGACGATGATCGCTGATGTTTCAGCTAAACTTGAAACGAAAGAAATACGTGCCAGTCAAATTCAACCTGAAACATCAACATCAACATTCTATCTCGATCAAACAGCGCCCGAAGTCATACCCGAACCTGTCGAAATACGTATGAGACAACCAATTATTGCCGATAGTTCAACAACATTAATTGCTAATGTTAAAGCAACATTAGACACACAACATGTTCAAGTCTTAGGAAATCCTTATCAACCAATGGCAGAGAGTTCATCGGCTTTAATCATTGACACTCTTTCACAACAAGTTCAACCATCTGAAGTTGAACTTATTCTTCCTCGACCACACGTACAAGAAAGTAAATCAGTTATCTTAGCCGATGTTCGACCAACATTAGACACATCACAAACACATGTTGTCATACCACCACCCATTCAATATCCTGTTCGATCTAGTAGTGAACTCATTCTTCAACAAGATGATATTCAAGCAGCACCTGTAGAATTACATCTTCGACGTCAGCCAAGTTCACATACAATCGTAGCTCAATTAAATGATACGCGCACCAAAACCAAAGAAATGTACGTCTTAGGTGCAGACACTACTCAAAATCAACAATATGGTTATGAAATACGAGATAGTTCATCGACATTATACACCGATTTGAATCGATCAGGACAATTAGCACATAATTTCGATCAACGACAAACATCATCAATGGCTAATCAACAACAAACAGAATATAGTGCGCGAATGACTGCTAGAGAACGAATGACAATGCAATCAGGTGCCGGAGGAACAACAGATAATAGTTCGACTTTTATTACTGATGTTGAACCACGAAATTTAGAACCTGTCGAATTTATTGTTTCGGGTAGTCTTACAGATTCTTATAATACATTACAACCATACACAAGTAGTTATACTGGTGGTCATACGACAATGACTACTACAAGTACTTCACAACGAATAATGACTTCGCGAGAGAATACAGATTATAACAATCAAATTATAAATACGATGTCGAACGAAAGTTATGCACCGTATTTTATCACATCATTAAAAGATCAAACAGTTCGAGAAGGTCAACCTGTGCTTTTCGAAGTTGTTATTTCTGGTAAATACATATTCAAACAACAACAATAAATCATTTTCTTTCTCATTTTTAGCTTTACCACTAGCCGAAGTTAGTTGGGACAAAGATGGCGAATTAATTACTACTGAATCAGCATTTCGTATTGATTATTACGGCGATGGCAAAGCAACACTCAATATACCCGAATCGTTCTTAGACGATCAAGGCTATTATACATGTACAGCTAGAAATATCCTAGGAACATGTCGTACAACAGCACGTCTTGTTGTTAAATGTATGTTTTTAAAATGAATGAATAGAAATTGATTATTTTCTTCTTCTTCTTCTTCTTCTTCTTTTGACAATTTTAGCAACAAGTGAACCGGGTTCACCAACTCGTCGTCAAGAGAATAGTAATGTTGTTTCTTCAAAAGTTCAACATCGACGATCAACAAGTGTCTCAACACCAGGCACGCCAACCTATCGAGTCTATGCTCATTCGGAACGATCACCATCCGCATCTTTACAAGATGTACCAGCTGCAGTTGTCACACAAATAACTGAAGAAACTCAAATCTTTCATATTCCTCCTTCGCAATCTCGAAATCAACAACAAAGTGAAGTAACATACACAGTTCAAGATAAACAACCGAAACACGAACCAGTCGCATTTCAAGTTTCAACAACAAAAGAAAATGCCAAACAAAAAGGTAAACCGCCACTAGCTAAACCACCAGCAGCAGCACCACCACCAACACAAGCGGCTGATCCTAATGATCCGAATCCATTCAAAATCTTTGGTGCAAAACTGCGTAGTCGATCGACACAAGGCATTGTTCCATCCTATGATGAATAAACAAGCTCAGTACCACGTTCATAAACAATCTCAATAATCTTCTTCATTTTCAATATTTTTTCTCTTTCTTTCTCTCAAAATCCATAACACAAGAGGATCGAAATAAATCAATGTATGAGAACGATTCATCGAAGGTTTTTTTTCTTTTTTGTTGAAGGAAAATCTATTTTCATTTATCTAAACAATTCTTCAACAATATTTTTTATTGCGGAACCTAACGAGATAAAAAGAAAACAATAACAATTATGTCTCAGGTGTTGTTTCTATTCTCGTTCTCATAACATTGTTTTGTTGGAATCTTCTTAAATTATGGATGTTCTCTATTCTCATGCCTTTTCTATCTCTTTCTTTTTGCATGTCAACTTTCTCCTCTACGTTTTATATTTGATAAAAAAGGACTTGTTTTTTTTTAATATTTACAATGACATGCTCTAGGATTAATTCAACATGTACTCAGTAGAATTTCTGTTTATTTCGTTTCTATGTACGATTCGTTAATTTTGTCTGCATGAGCAAACCTTTGTTTTTCTTTTGAAAAATCCCGAGTTTCTTTCTTTCTTTAAATTTTCTCTTTGAAATTGTTTTGTAATTTTACATACGAATAAAGGCATGTATTGAATCTAAAAAAAATATGACCTCAGTAATAAAAGACTGTTAGAGGATATTATTTATAGGTTCTCTTTTAAAAGCTAAATAATTTTTCTATTGGAAAGAGAACGTGCGCTCTATGTCAATGTATCGAAGCGAGTACAAATTTTTGATTACTAATTTCATAGTGTACCCAGAAGGACGCTGTGTTTTAACTGAAAAGAGAACAAAGTCTCAGAAAAATATGTTGTTACTTTGTTGAGTACAAATTTCTTAAAGAGCTTTGAATGACTATGCTTTCAATGGAAGTATTTCTTAATCTAACGAATTTGTTACTAAATAGGAACAAAAAAACAAACGTGCTTAACGAAAGAAAAAAGACAATCGTCAGTTTATCTCATGAAATAACTGTATTTCATTTGTGAATTCATTGTAATTTTTTTTTCAAACTTATCACGTGTAACTATTAAGCATATGTTGACACAAGCCGTCCTTTGTGCCAAAATATTTACTCTCATTTATCAAAACGTCAAATATCCTTCGTTCCAAAATAGAAACACTCGGGCGATAAGATTGTCTTTATATCTGTCTTATGGTTAAATTAACAGAAAAAAAAACATCAATCACTTCATATATTTTTTTTTCATTTCTTATCAAATGTACAACTACTAGTTTACAATGAGAATATACAAAAGGTGCCAATCAAATATGTGCATTTATATATATATATATATATATATATATATATATGTATATGTATATGTATTAACAAACCAAAAAAAAACAAAGTGATGTTGTCTACATTTGATCATCTTTCAATGGTATCACAACAGTCAAATAAACACCGTTCTTGTTTTCTTTTCCTTCGATTAATATAAAAATCATTCGGACAGCACATTTGAAAACGATTTATATGTATATATTTATATGTATATTTCATGTTGTTTTTGCCGATGATGATATTGATGTTTTAGCTAATAGTTCGCTAAGAACAATCGTACGTAAATATTCTTCGCTTTCTTTGATTTTACCCGTATCAAATGTCTAGAAAACAAGAAAATGTCGAAGGTGTTTCATTAAAAACAAGCTGCTGCTGCTGTGTATTTATTTATACTTTCGGTGATGAAGATGCTTTTATTGGTTCGGATAGAAGAGCAATAAGATATAAATCACCTAATGTATCTAAGAAATCAAATAGAAGTCAATACATATTCGATACAAAAACAAAGAAATAACGCAAACTCGGCGTACATTTTCGTGGTGGTTTTGTTGAATTTTTTGCCATATATTACATAAAAAAAATGAAAATTCTTCAGGATAAATTTCAATAATTCGTTAATTGAATAAGTTGCTTTATTTAGATTTTCTTCTGTATGAATTTGATAGTTATCAGAATACTTTGATACAATCAGAAACAACGAGAGACAAACGCGGATGTCATTGAGTGTTTTCTTTCTATGAGCGAAATAAATAAGAATATAAGTATAGAAAAGAACGAGAAAAAAAAATTCGAGAGAGGAAAAAAATAAGAAAAAGAAAAAAACACCTAAACAGGCATGTTTATGCTGACGATGCAGACAACAAGCCAATACTATGTGAATGCGCAAAATGTAGACAGAACGAAAAAAAAAATAAGAGAAAGAACAACTTAACTAAGGTCAAAATAAGTACTCGACTTTGCAGATTATATAAAAGACTTCGTAAAATATCGTGGAGACGCATATAGACATCTTGATATTAGTCCTTTCTCTTTTTTTTTCTAGGATTTCCATCCGGTAGTAAATAATTTACTTTAATTGAGATCATGACGTTCCTGAATTTTAAAAAAAATTCCTCATCATAAGACTGCGGGTGCAAAAGAAAAATAAAATAATTAAATATTACACAAATTACGTTATTTGTTTATGAACAAAACATCTCAAATGAAAACTTTCGGTGAAATTCATATTTTTTACCAAAGGTCGCAAGTACAAGAAATGACGTCATTTACAAAGAGAAAATTTGGATTCGTTAAAAAAAAACCTAACATATTCTACGTTCTTTCTCTCGCATAAAACAACGAATAACTATGTTGCGAATAAATTCATATGAAAATGGAAATAATAATAATATATTCGTGCAAACTAAACGCATGATAAAAAACGATGAGATCTGACTATTGAAAATAAGAAACATCATCAGCATATTTTGTAGTCACTGTATCGTATACTGCTTTTTGTCGTTTTACTACTCGTCTATTTTACTGATAAAAAACAAGGCAAATGGACTCAATCATCAATGATAATGCAGTACATCGGCTATATTTTTCTATGTTACTTTACGTGCAGAACAAAAAACGAGAGAAAAAAAAAGAGAAAGTTCTCGCCCTTGATTATACGCAGTCTTGAAGAACAAATGAAAATAAAGATTCCAATGAACAATTCGCATAGTAACACTAAGTCCATAGAATATCAATGAGAATAAATCAGATCTAATTGAAATCGATTGTTTGAGCTTTGAAAATATTTTTTCAAGATATTTACTGCGACATCTTTTTCTATTTTGCAATATCTATACAAACCAATAAAAATTATATTTTTCTTGATTTAGTTTTACTTTACTATAAAAAGAAATTACGTCTAAAAATCCAGCCGTTGCTCTCAATGTACTCATTCGAGTTATATGTCTATTATAGTCGACAATTGAATAAAGACGCACGACCTAGTTTATGTCATGATTAATATTAAGAATTCTCTTTGAATGACGAAAGAAAATATTTTTACATAGATAATCCATTCTATTTTTGATAGGTTCTTCGAATTACGCACGAGAAAAATGATGTCCTAAGAACTCATCATGATTATAAATGCAAAACGACGACATTTTAAACATGAACTTGAATAAATTTATGTGCATTATTTGTTATTGTTTTTGAATTGTTTTTAATAAGTTAAGGAGAAAAGTATCTATGATTAATAACACTAAAAATAAATTTACAACACAGCAGGTGGGTGTCACTCGAGACGTACTTGATTTGCTTTACAAGAGAAAAACAAGTATTATATTCAATGTCAAAGAATTTAGCAGTTTCACAGCTGGAAAGAGAAAACATCCGCTCACTTATTCGAACTGCAATAAAGAAACGCGATTTATTTAATAATTTATTGTAAATACGAAGCACTATACATTCATTTAAAGTTGTTCTTAATCATAATATTGAGTAGTCGTTTTTCATTTATTTTTAATGTCAAAATTCAACGTCTATACATTTTTTTTTCTGTCTTTCAAATAAAAAATTCATGTGTCATCGTCAGTCAATTCGTCATCATACAATGAGCAGTCGTTTAATCCTGTTGACAGTCGAGATGTATGCTTGTTGCTATTTACTTTCAATAGAAATACGTATACGTGTATGTCTATACGTAACTGTATTGCGAAAAGAAATCCTTCTGTTTACTCAATAGGATACTTTTGTTTTTATACAGATGATAGTATTACTCAAATTATGTCTCGACATCGAAAAAGTACGAACAACGATGATATGAAGTGTCTTGTGTTCATTTGAAAAGTCATTTTAATTTACGTGCTTCAGAAAAAAAAACATCGCGTTTTTTAATATTAATAATAAGGATTCTTAAAATATAAAATGTGAGAAATAAATATTTTTACATATCAATGAGAATTTATTTTGCATATTAAACTCAACTAGTCAATGATTTAGAAATCAAATCATTCGATCGAATGTCGAGTATTTAATTGATGTACGCAGGCACGTACGTACCTATTATAAATGTCTTTTGTAAGAACAGATGAGATTATTTAATGAAGATAATTTTACCAAAAAAAAATGTTCTTTTCTTCATTTATACGAACGTTGAGGTCATATTCGCAGATCATTAGGTTAAAATATAAAACATTCGTACCATTAAAATGCATATTGATCTTTTCACAAGATCCGTTCTAACCTTTAGCATAGTTTTGCATTTCTTTTTTTTTTATATTTTCTTTTACTTTTTAGTAAATCTGTTTTCATACTGACATTTTGTCTTCAGAAAGAAAAACGAACGATTTATATGTATGCACGCAATACTTATGAGCTTTATACTTCAATCTAAATCTTTGTTGTGTTTTAAATATCTGGAATAATTTCTTAGCCCATCTGTTGTTAATAAAAGCTGTTTTATTCTACTCAATACATGATATCCACCTCTCATATAATTGTCATTACTCGTCTTTTTTCTTTCTTCTTCTTCTTCTTCTTTTTTTATAGATATATATTCTTGTTGTATTTGTGCTGTTCTATCGACACAAACAACACGTAGAGAACGGAACAGAAGATTTAATCTCATGGGTTGAGTATACATTCAACGTTAGAGACACATAAGAGATCAATTTTTGACGACTGACTACTACGACATAGTTTTATTTTATCCCTTCTCTAACAACGGTGACGGTCATGCACGTTGTTATGATGATGGTCGTTGTCGTCGTTGTAGTAGCACTAAGTAATGCAGTCCTTTTTTTTTTCTTTCTCTCTCTTTCTCTCTTTTTGTATGTATGTATTTCTCACGTCCGCTCTCTCTCTTTCTACTGATTACACATACACATACGCAATTGGATCTCTTTTATTCGTTTTTCATTGTCCCATGTTCATTACTAAGAAGAGGAGCCGAAAGAGAGAGAGAGAAAGAAAGGAAAAGAGAAATCCGAACAATTTAACTCGGTTGTCGTGGTCATTTACCCGCACCATTGAACTTTTTAAAATGGTAAAACACTTTTTTTTTTCTTTTTGCATTTTAACTTTGTTTTAAGTTGCACAGACAAGTTTCTTTCGCATACATATATGATTAATTATTGTCCCTTAGGAAAAAGATCTATTAGCCTTCATTATCAATCGTTTCGACATTCTATCGTCTTCGATTGGTGATGAATCGATGTGCCAGCTGGTTTTGAGATATTTTATCATCATTATCATCTTCGATTTTCTCATTG
>Ga0209952_1002860_pt1 | contig 12514 bp, 10 predicted proteins | sample ThiBiot_750_biof_2_FD_183951 | JGI IMG/M metagenome (GOLD analysis project Ga0209952, IMG submission 183951) | Wastewater bioreactor microbial communities from Cape Town, South Africa - Thiocy_cont_750_biof (SPAdes) | ecosystem: Engineered > Bioreactor > Thiocyanate-remediating >...
CGCCTATCAGGCGGTTGACAGGATTCGATGGCCGGAAGGATTTTGCCGCCGCGATATCGGCTGGCAGGCAATCAAGCGGGAGCAGGGGTAATGCCGTTACGTAAAGCGAGACGCGATGAGCTCCCGCGGATTCTTCAGCTCCTTCTGGACGACGATCTGGCGCACGAACGCGAGGACATGTCGAAGGGACTTGCGCCTTACGAGGCGGCGTTCGACGCGATCGTCGCCGACGCCAACAACGTGCTCTATGTCTGGGATGAAAACGGCTTCGCGGTCGGCTGCGTGCAGCTCACTTTTGTGCCCTGCTTGTCGTATCAGGGCGCGTGGGTCGCACAGGCAGAGGGCGTGCGTGTTGATCGCGCGCTGCGCGGCCAGCGCATCGGCGAGAAAATGATGCAGGCGATCATGGGCATTGCGCGCGAACGCGGTTGTCGCTCCCTGCAGCTCAAGAGCGACAAGCGCCGTACTGCCGCGCATCGTTTCTACGAGCGCATCGGCATGCGGATGTCGCACGAGGCGATGACGGTCGATCTGTAACGGAAAGCGGGTACTAGCGCCGCGCCTTGAAGAAATCCCGCAGCAGCGTCCCCGCCTTGCCCTCTCCGACCGCCGGATAGACATCCGGGGTGTGATGACAGGTGGGCGAGTTGAAAAACCGCACCCCGCTGTCGACTGCGCCGCCCTTCGGGTCTAGCGCGCCGTAATAGAGCCTGCGGATGCGGGCATGTGAGATCGCGCCCGCGCACATCGTGCAGGGTTCCAGCGTTACGTAGAGATCGCAATCGGTCAGCCGTTCGCGGCCGAGCTTTTGCGCCGCCTCGCGGAGCGCGACCATCTCGGCATGTGCGGTGGGGTCACGGTCGGTGAGGGTACGGTTGCCCGCCTGCGCGATCACGGTCCCGTCATGGACCACGACGCAGCCGATCGGCACTTCGCCGCTCAAAGCCGCGATTTCGGCCTGTTTCAGGGCCAAATCCATGAAACTTTGTGCCGTCATCCCTCGTTTCCCGCACCGAAGTCTGTTATGAGAGCGCCCTTAATCCACCGGCTTTGGCGACAGGCGGCCCTGATGAGGGGAACGCGACCGTTCCGACCGGCTTTTGCGCCCCGCGCGCCCCTCAAGCGAGACCTTACATGCCCCGCGATAACGATAAAAACAACAGAAGCGGGTCTGGCTCGCGCAGCCGTCCGCCTGGACGCGGCCGCGACGGGGATGGCGGCAAGGGCCGGTTTTCCGGCGAGCGTCCCGCGCGATCCTCCGCGCCTCGCGGCGATCGCAAGTTTGGCGACAAGAAATTCGGCGACAAAAAGCCCGGCGGGCGCAGCTTTGGCGAGAAGCGGCCATACACGTCCCGTGGCGAAGGTTACCGCAAGGACGGTGACGGCGACCGTCCGCGTCCACGCTTCAATCGGGACGACCGGCCTTCGCGCGATGACCGTGGTGAAGGTCGCTCGTTCAAACCGCGCGAAGATCGGGGTGATCGTCCGGCGCGTGGTCCGCGCAAGGAGTTTGGCCCGCGCAAGGAATTCGGCGCAAGCGGTCGTGGCGAGGGGCGTCCCTTCAAGCCGCGTGAAGATCGTGCGCCGCGTGGCGATGCGCGCCCCGGTCGTTCGGGTGGCTTTGGCGACAAAAAATTTGGCGACAAGAAGTTTGGCGAAAAGCGGTCTTATACGCCGCGCGGCGAGGGCTTCAGCAAGGATGGCCCGCGCGGTGAGTCGCGCCCGGCGCGATTTAGCCGCGACGATCGTCCACAGCGTGATGACCGCCCGCGTTTCAACCGCGACGAGCGAGGTCCCTCGCGCGGCCCGCGTCGGGACTTCACGGATCGCAACGATCGCAGCAATGAGAAGCCGTGGGAAAAGCGCGCCCCGCGTCGCGATGATCGCGGTGAAAACGACCGTCCGCGTTTTTCGCGTCCGCGTGAAGATCGCCCCGAGGGTGGCGAGCGGTTTGAGCGCAAGCGTGAGGGCTTCGGCCGTCCGCGCTTCGAGCGCGATCAAGAAGAGCGTGCGCCGCGCCGCAATGCCTGGCAGGAACATCCGCGCAGCGAGGGGCGTGGCCGTTCCGACCGCGACGAGCGTCCGCGCCGTGACAATGAAGACGACAGCAAGATTTTCGCCAAGCGTCCGGCTTTCGGGGGGCGCGGCGCCTATCGCGAGCGGCCTGCGGATTCCGACAAGCGCGCACCGCGCGCCGCGCCGAAGAAGGACAAGACCGGCGAGCGGATTGCCAAGGCCGTGGCGCGGGCAGGGTTGTGCTCGCGGCGCGATGCGGAGGAATGGATTACGCAGGGGCGTGTTGCCGTCAACGGCCGCGTGATCAATTCGCCCGCGCTCGATGTCACCGTGCGCGACGTCATCACCATCGACGGCAAGCCGTTGCCGGAGCGCGAGCGCACGCGGCTGTTCCTCTATCACAAGCCGCGCGGGTTGATGACGACGCACGACGACCCCGAAGGCCGCCCGACGGTGTTCGATCATCTGCCGGAAGGCTTGCCACGCCTGATCTCGATCGGCCGGCTCGACTTCAACACCGAAGGCCTGCTGCTGCTTACCAATGATGGCGGGTTGTCGCGTGCGCTCGAACATCCTGACACCGGTTGGCTGCGGCGCTACCGCGTCCGTGCTCATGGTGAGGTGACGCAAGCGCAACTCGATGAGCTGAAGAACGGCGTCGAGGTTGATGGCGTCAAATATGGTTCGATCGATGCGACGCTTGAGCGCGATCAGGGCGCTAACGTCTGGGTGACTTTCGCGATCCGCGAAGGCAAGAACCGCGAGGTGCGTAACGTGATGGCTCATCTCGGACTCGAGGTGAACCGGCTCATTCGCATCTCTTATGGTCCGTTCCAGCTCGGCGAAATCCCGGAAGGGCAGGTCGAGGAGATTAAGAGCCGGGTGCTGCGCGAGCAGCTCGGTGAGAAGATCGCCACGATGTCCGGCGCGCAGTTCGACAAGCCAGTGCGCGATGACGAAGGCCCGAAGGTGGGCCGGGACGGCACGCCGCTTCGCACCAAGGCCGACAACAAGAAGATCAAGCGCTCGAAGATCGAGGATCGCAAAGGCCGTACCGTCGTGGTCCAGCGCAGCGGCAGCGACGAGAAGCGCGCGCGCAACGAAGCCGAGGCCAACGGTTATGGTCCGCCGCGCAAGCCGAAGCGCGGCTATCACGGCAAGCGCGATCTGACGCCGAAGGACTAAGGATGCGCGTCGTCGGCGGAAGGATGCGAGGGCGCAACATCGCCTCGCCTGCGTCGAAGGATATCCGGCCGACGCAGGATCGCCTGCGCGAGTCGGTGTTCAATATCCTGATGCACGCCTACGAGAATCCTGCGGTCGATGCCCGGGTGCTCGACCTGTTTGCAGGCACCGGCGCGCTCGGTATCGAGGCGGTGTCGCGCGGCGCGTCGTTCGCGCTGTTCATCGACAATGGCGCGGAGGCGCGGGCGTTGTTGCGCAACAATGTCGAGGCGTTGGGTCTCGGTGGCGTCACCAAGGTCTATCGCCGCGACGCTACGCAACTCGGGCCTGCACACCCGATGGAGCCATTCACGCTCGCCTTCCTTGATCCACCCTATGGCAAGGGTTTTGCGGAAAAGGCGCTCGTCTCGCTGCGTGAGGGCAAATGGCTCGTGCCGGGCGCACTGGTGGTGGTCGAGGAAACGACGGCGGCGGCATTTGCCGCGCCTGAGGGTTACGAAGAACTTGAGCGCCGCGCTTATGACGATACCGAGTTCGTATTTCTGCGCGCTGTTGATTGATCTAGCGCCGTCCGAACAGCTTCTCGATATCGGCGAGCTTCAATTCCACATAGGTCGGGCGGCCGTGGTTACACTGGCCTGAATTCGGCGTCGTTTCCATCTCGCGCAACAGTGCGTTCATCTCCTCGACCTTGAGGATACGGCCGGAACGCACCGAACCGTGGCAGGCCATCGTTGCCGCCACATGCATCAGTCTTCTTTCGAGAGGAAGCGCCTCGTCCCATTCCGCCATGTGCTCGGCTAAATCGCGCAATAGCGACGCTGCGTTGGTCTTGCCGAGCAGCGACGGCGTCTCGCGTACCGCAACAGCACCAGGACCGAAAGATTCGATAGCTAGGCCGTATTTCTCAAGTTCATCTGTCCGGGCGAGCAGCTTCTCGACCACGGCTTCGTCCATCTCGACGATTTCGGGGATCAGCAGCATCTGGCGCTGCACGCCGTTTCTTTCGAGGGAAGCCTTGAGCCGCTCGTAGACGATGCGCTCGTGCGCCGCGTGCTGGTCGACCAGCACGAGACCGTCATTGGTCTGCGCCACGATGTAGTTCTCGTGAAGTTGGGTGCGCGCGGCGCCAAGCGGCTGGTTGACGGCATCGGCGAGCGGTGTGTCATGGCCACGTGCGTCCGCGCTCGGTGCATAAGCGTCGAAAGTCGCCTGCGGCGCTTCGCCGAACGCCATTGCAGTAGAAGACGGGTGAGAAGCAAAAGGCGCAGCAGGCGATGATCGCCAGTCGTAGCCGCCGCGCGGCAAGTCTTCCCGGCGGAAGGCCGTCGTGATTGCAGTGCCGTTGGTGTTGGCAGCCGTGCGCCGCCCTTCGCGGGCGAGGCCGTCCTTCAGCGCATGAATGATCAGCGCGCGGACGAGGCCTGCATTGCGGAAACGCACTTCGGTCTTGGCCGGGTGAACGTTGGCGTCAACCTCCTGCGGATCGAGCGTGACAAACAGCGCCACGATCGGATGGCGATCGCGTGGCAGATAATCGGAATAGGCGGCGCGCACCGCCCCGAGAATAAGCTTGTCGCGTACCGGGCGGCCGTTGACGAACAGATATTGCCCAAGCGCGTTGGCGCGTGTCAGCGACGGTGCTGCGGCAAAACCTTCGACGGAAACGCCTTCGCGCTCCGCGCGCACCTCGATGGCATGGGTGCGGAAGTCGCTGCCGAGAATGTCGCCGAGCCGCGTCAGCCGCCCCGGCGCGCCGGGCAGTGCCGCCGCCCATGTGACGGGCGCGCGTTCCTCGCCCGCGAGCGTGAAGGCGATGTCAGGCCGCGCCATTGCCAGTCGCCGCACAACCTCGCGGATCGCTTCGGCTTCGGTGCGGTCGGTTTTCAGAAACTTCAGCCGTGCAGGCGTTGCATAGAACAGGTCGTTCACCTCGACGCGGGTGCCGTGGGCGAGCGCAGCGGGTGCGATGCCGGATTTCGTTCCTGCGTCGACTTCGAGCGCCCAGGCGTGCGGCTCGCTGGCGTGGCGTGTGGTGATCGAGAGTTTCGCCACGGAGCCGATCGAGGGCAGGGCTTCGCCACGGAAGCCGAGCGTGCGAATGCGTAAGAGATCCTCGTCGTCGAGTTTCGAGGTAGCGTGGCGTTCGACCGCAAGCGCGAGGTCGCCGCGCGTCATGCCGCTGCCGTCGTCGGTGATGGCGATGCGCCGCCGGCCGCCACCCTCGGTGAAGATGTCGATGCGCGTGCCGCCCGCGTCGATAGCGTTTTCGACGAGCTCCTTCACGGCGCTCGCGGGCCGCTCCACTACCTCACCGGCGGCAATGCGGTTGACGATCTGTTCGGGCAGTTGACGGACGGGCATGGCGCGGATTTTACGGAGGTTTGGTCCAAATAGGGAGGCCGCCTTTGCGCTTGCGCACAAGGTAGGCCGTCGATTCGCTCAGTCGTCGAACCGCGCGCTTCGGCCCGCCTTGATATCGGAGCGGCGTTTCTTGCCATCAAGGCGGCGCTTTTTCGAGCCGAGCGTCGGCCGGGTAGGACGGCGCGTCTTCGGACGCACAGCCGCTTCGCGCAGCAGGATGAGGAGGCGCTCGATAGCGTCGGCACGGTTGCGTTCCTGGGTACGGAAGCGCTGGGCATGCAGTACCAGCACGCCGTCCTTGGTCATGCGCTGGCCTGCGAGCGTCTGCAGGCGAGTCAGCGTATCGGCGGCGAGCTGCAGGCAGCCCACATCGAGGCGCAGTTGCGCCGCGGTGGAGAGCTTGTTGACATTCTGCCCGCCCGGCCCGGAGGCGCGGACGAAGGAGATGTCGATGTCGCTCTCGTCGATGACGATATCGCGTGTGACCCGGATCATGGATCACAGATAGCACAGCCGAGACGGAAACGACCTAGTTCTTGATCGGCTTGGGCGTGGCGGCTTCTGCGGGCGGGCGACCGACGCTGACCGTCAGAAGCTGATGGCTCCAGATTTTCCTGGCGACGCGTTTGGCGTCGTCCAGCGTCACGGCATCGATGATCGCCGGACGGCGGTCGAGATAATCAATGCCGAGCTTGTCGAGCTGGTATTGCAGCAGCGCCCCGGCGAATTTGGTGGACGAATCCAGCGCCACCATCTGCGACTTGGCCTCGTCCAGCTCCTGCTGGGTTGGGCCGTCGTCGGCGATGCGCTTCAGCTCGGCGGCGATCCGATCTGCCGTCTCATTGGCCCGGTCGGCGCGGGTCGCGGTGTTGCCGAGGAAGATCGAGGTTTTGTCCATCCACCACAGCGACGTGGAGACGGAATAGACGAGGCCGCGCTTTTCCCGCACTTCGTGATAGAGCCGCGACGACAGCGAGCCGCCGCCGATAATGTGATTGACGATATAGGCCGCCATGAAATCGGGATCGTCGCGCTTGATTGATGGCCCGCCGAATAGAATGTTGGTCTGTGGCACATCGAGCGGCACGAAAATTCTGTTGTCGCCTGTGGCAATCGTCACATCCGGCACGGGAGCGAGATTGCCTTTCGCGGGCAAGGTGCCGAATGTCTTGTCGAGCAGCTGGCCCAGCGCCTCGGCATCGATGTCGCCGACCACGGCAACGGTCAGCCCGTCCCGTGCGAACACCTTTTCGCGGTAGGCGCGTAGATCGTCGGCGGTGATCGTGGGAATGCTCTCCAGTGTACCGCGCGGCGAATGCGCGTAAGGATGGTTCGGGAATCCGGCGGCAAAGAACTTGTTGCCGGCGATCGAGCCGGGCGTGACCGATTCACGGCGCAGGATCGATATCGTCTGCGCACGGACGCGCTCCAGCGGCTCGGCATCGAAACGCGGCGCGGTCAGTGCGAGGCGCAGCAGGTCGAACGCCTCATCGCGGTTGTCCTTCAGCATCCGCAGTGAGCCGCGGATCTGATCGCGCGTCACGGTGAAGTTCATCTGGATCGCGCGGCGCTCCAGTCGCTCATGATAAGCGTTGGAATCGAGATCGCCCGCGCCTTCGTCGAGATTGTCGGCCATCAATTGGGCGACACCGGGCTTGTCGGCAGGGTCCTGCGCGCTGCCGCCACGAAAGGCGAACTGCATCGCGACCAGCGGCACGGTCGCATCCTGTACGAGCCAGGCCTCAATGCCGCCCGGTGAAACCACGCGCTGGATTTTCGCTGCCGCCTGCGCGGGCACATGGCCGAAAGCGAGCAGCGCCGCGCCGATGGCGAGGGGCCGGATGAGATTTTTCAAAGCGTTTCTCACGAGCGTTTCTCCTCGCGCGAAGGCGCTTCCTTGATGAGATAGCCCGTCGCGGAGCGCTTCTTGTCGAGCCATTTGCGCGCGGCATCGCTCACTTGCTGCGCAGTGACCGCGCGGATGCGGTCCGGCCAGCTTTGTATACTGGCAACTGTGAGGCCGACGGTGATCGCTGCGCCATACCAGCGTGCCATCGTGCTCTGGCTGTCGCGCGCATACACCGATTCCGCGATCAATTGTGTCTTGGCGCGCTCGAGGTCTTCGGCCGGCACCGGCGTTTGTGCAACGGTCGAGATCACTTTGTCGATCGCCTCTTCGATCTTTTCGAAGCTGACACCGGGCTTCGGTGAGGCAGCGATGCCGAACTGCGAGGGATCGAGCGCCGTGCCTTGATACCAGGCATTGGCGCTCACCGCGATTTTCTGGTCGACCGCGAGCGTGCGGAATAGGTAGGCGTTGATGCCGCCGCCCATCAGTTGCGCGAGCACTTCCAGCGCCTCGCTCTCGCCGGCAGCAGCCGTGACCGCCGACGGCACCAGATAAAGCCTGCGCAGGTTCGGTTGCTCGACACGTGGGTCGGCGAGTGTCACGGTGCGTGGACCCGCAGGTGGCGGCTCCTGCGGGCGGATGCGCTTGGCGGGGATCGAAGGCTGCGGCGCGACCTTGCCGTAGGTGGCCTCGACCATCGGCCGCAGATCCTCGGCCGTGATGTCCCCCGCGACCACGAGTGTCGCATTGTTGGGAGCGTAGTGGAGGCGATAGAAGTCGAGCGCTTCCTCGCGGTTGAGTTTCTCGATCTCGGCGCGCCAGCCGATGACAGGACGGCCGTAGGGATGATTGAGATAGAGCGCCGCCATGATCTGTTCAGTCAGCCGCGCATCCGGGCTGTTGGCGACGCGCATGTTGTATTCTTCCAGCACGACGTCGCGTTCGGGCAGAACGTTTTCGTCCTTGAGGATCAGCCCTGTCATGCGGTCGGATTCGAAATCCATCATCAGCGCGAGCTTGTCGCGCGGCACGCTCTGGTAATAGCCGGTGTAATCGAATGAGGTGAAGGCGTTCTCGCTGCCGCCGACGCGCACCACGCTCTGCGAGAATTCTCCGGCTGGATGCTTCGCGGTGCCCTTGAACATCAGGTGTTCGAGAAAATGCGCGAGCCCCGATTTGCCCGGCGTCTCGTCGGCCGAACCGACCTTGTACCAGATCATCTGGGTGACGGTGGGCGTCCGATGGTCGGGAATGACCACAACCTGAAGGCCGTTGGCGATGGTGAAGGTCGACGGCTGGTTCGTCGCCGGTGTCGTATCCGCAAAGGCCGGCCAGGGTGTGGTCAGCGCGGTGGCCGTCAGCGCGATGCCGCGCAGCGCGTCGCGCCGGGAAATGATTTTGAGATCGCGCATGATCCGATATCGACTCCGAAAGAATGCGAAGAACGGCCCTGAGTGGGCCGCCCGGATGGCGGGATCATGGCGCGCGGTGCAAGCTTACGACAAATCAATGTGTAAGCCGGAGCGCCTGCATGGACTACTTGTTATCGAAAATCGGATTGTAGTCCCGCTTGGTCTTGCTCTCCATCGGACCCGTGCCATAGGCGTAACTCGGCGACGGTGTCTGATAGCCAGCGGGTGGCTGGCTCAGCTCGCTACGGTCAGGCTCCTTCACGAACTTGGCGCTTTCGTCCTTCCCGCCGCCGAACAGGTCCGACATCATGCTGTTCTTGAAGCCGAGCTGCGAGGGGCTCAGCAGATTGTAGTTGGAATTGTCCATGCCGGGTCGATCGTCGTTAAGGGCCGTCGCACTTCTCTTGGATGACGGCTTCTTGGCGAGTTCACTCGGCATCAGAGGGCGCTTGGAGGCGTCCCAGTCCGGGGTTGCTCTTTTGCTGGCTTCGATAGCTTCCTTGCGGGCCTGAACGTCCGGATCTTTCGGCCAGTTCGCGACCGCAGGCGCCGATTTCGAGGCAGGCGGTGGCAGATCGAGTTTGGAAGGGATCACCAGCGGCGAGCGCTCGCGATACTCGATGCCCTTGTTGTTATCTTCCATGGTCTGGCCGCCGAGGCCGCGCAGCAGGCCGTCGATCATCTTGTGCTCGAAGCTCATTTCCGGCTGCTGCTCTCCGTCGTCCTCGGCGCGAGCCACGTTGGAAGCGACAACGAGCGTCAGGGCACCGGCCATTCCGGCGACCTTGAACAGGCGCATCAGCGCAGCCTTGGCGGTGAGGGTGTTATCGGGGCGCAGGGAAATCATCGTGATCCGTCCAGCTTTCGACAGGAAATATGGCGACAGCACAGTCACTTAAGCACCATCAGCCGGACCGTATATCGCCGTTTATCGGGGCGTTTTTGCGGCGGTTGGCGCGAAGAGGGAGTCATATAGCAGGGCGGCGACACCGGCAACAATCGCCGCGTCGGCAAGGTTAAATACATACCAGCTATAGGTTTTTCCCGCGATGGCGATGTGGAACAGGGCGAAATCCACCACCGCTCCGTAGGCGATGCGGTCGATGGCGTTGCCGATCGCGCCGCCGATGATGAGGCCGAGCGCGATCACCGCGAGACGGGTTTGCGAGCGTGCCATCCACACCGCAAGCAGGACGACGGCAAGCGCCTTTCCGGCCAGCAGCAGTGTCTGGCCCGTCGTGCCCATGTCCTGCAGCCAGCCGTAGCTGATGCCTGTGTTCCAGGCGAGCACGAGGTCGAAGAACGGCGTGACCTGCACCATGCCGCGGCGGCCGATGTCGAAGACATACAGCAGCCATAGCTTGGAGACCTGATCGGCGATCAGGGCGCCAGCGGCGGCAATCAGCCCGGAGCGCAGCAGGGGAGACATCGGCTAGGCCGTCCTTCCCAGTGCCTTCCATTCGCGCAGCGCCTGCGCATCGCGCGGCGTGACATCCGGATATTCGGAATCGTCGCCGACGGTCGGGAGAATCTTCCACGAGCGCGCGCATTTTTTGCCGGCGGCCTTTTCGACCACGACAGCAACGCCCGGCACGTCACTAAGCGTGAATGCACCGGCGGGCGGAGTCTCGTTTGTCACCATCGCATTCGAGGTAATGCAGATTTCCGCCAGATCGATATCGGCGAGCGTGCCGAGCAGCGCCATGTCCGAGACGTAGACCAGTGGCGAAGCTTCCAGCGAGGAGCCGATGTGCTTGGCTGCGCGCTCGACTTCCAGCGCGCCGGTGACGACGCGGCGTACGTCGCGGATGGTGTTCCATTTCTGCGCCAGTGCATCGTCGCGCCATGCGGCGAGCACCTTCTGGAACGGCTCCAGATGCACGGAGGAGGCATCGGGATAACGCGACAGCCACGCTTCCTCGGCGGTGAACGATAGAATCGGCGCGAACCAGGTCACGATGCTGCGGAAGAGATAGTCGATCACCGTGAGAGAAGCCTTGCGTGCCACCGATGATGGCGGGTCGCAATACAGCGTGTCCTTGCGGATGTCGAAATAGAACGCCGACAGTTCGGTGTTCATGAAATGCGACAATGCGGCGATCACCGTCTTGTAGTCGAACTCGGCATAAGCTTCGCGCACGATGGCATCGATCTCGCTCAGCCGATGCAGCATCAGCCGTTCGAGCTCGGGCATCTCGTCGGCCTTGATGCGATCCTCGTCATGGAAATGCGCGAGGCTTCCCAACATCCAGCGGATGGTGTTGCGCAGCTTGCGATAGGTTTCGATCGTGCCCTTGAGGATTTCAGGCCCGATCCGTAGATCGTCGGAATAATCAGACTGCGCCACCCACAGGCGCAGGATGTCCGCGCCCGATTGCTTGATGACGTCTTGCGGCGCGGTGGTGTTGCCGAGCGACTTCGACATCTTGCGGCCGTGCTCATCGAGCGTGAAGCCGTGGGTGAGAACGATGTCGTAGGGCGCGCGGCCGCGTGTGCCGCAGCTTTCCAGCAGCGAGGAATGAAACCAGCCGCGATGCTGGTCGCTTCCCTCGAGATACATCACGGTATCGTTGCCGCCATCGACCTTGCGTTTGATACCGGCGAGGCCAGGAAACTGCTGCGCGTCCTCCAGCACGAAGGCGTGCGTCGAACCGGAATCGAACCAGACGTCGAGAATGTCGTCGACCTTCTTCCAGGCTTCGTTGGCGTGCGAGCCGAGAAAGCGTTCGCGTGCACCGTCGGCGTACCAGGCGTCGGCGCCCTCATTCATGAAGGCTTCCGCGATCCGCAGATCGACGGTCTCGTCGCGGAGAATCTCCACCGAGCCGTCGCCCTTTTCGCGGACGAATACGGTGATCGGCACGCCCCACGCGCGCTGGCGCGACACCACCCAGTCGGGGCGGCCCGCGATCATGCCGGTGATGCGGTTCTGGCCCTGTTCGGGCACCCATTGCGTGACCTGGATAGCCTGCAACGCGCGGTGGCGCAGCGTGTCACCGGGCTTCGCTTTGCCGCTGTTGAGGATGTCCTTGTCCATCGCAATGAACCATTGCGGCGTGTTGCGATAGATCACCGGCTTCTTCGAGCGCCAGGAATGCGGATATTGATGCTTGAGGCGGCCGCGCGCGAGCAATGCCCCACGCTCGATCAGAGCCTTGATGACGGCGTCGTTGGCGTCACCCCTCTCACCCTTGTCGGTAAGTACGCGCTTGCCGGTGAAGCCGGGAGCCTGCGCGGTCAGCGCGCCGTCGGCATCGACCGTATAGGGAATCGTCGACGAGATGCCGCGGGCTTCCAGCTCGCGCGCATTTGCCATCCAGATGTCGAAGTCTTCGCGGCCATGGCCCGGCGCGGTGTGGACGAAGCCGGTGCCGGTGTCGTCGGTGACGTGATCGCCGTCGAGCAGCGGCACGGTGAATTCGTAGCCACCGTCCAGACCTTTCAGCGGATGGCTGCATTCGAGTGCGTCGAGGATGCCGCTGTCGATGTCCGACACGCGCTCGAAGGAAGTGACGCGCGCCTGCTTGAACACGTCCGGCGCGAGCTTGTCGGCAAGGATCAACAGATCGCCGGTCTTCGCCCAATTGTCGGCAGGCGCATCGGTGACCTTGTAGAGGCCGTAGGCGATCTTGGAGGAGAAGGAGATCGCGCGGTTTCCGGGCAGCGTCCATGGTGTCGTGGTCCAGAT
>Ga0209952_1002868_pt1 | contig 12492 bp, 11 predicted proteins | sample ThiBiot_750_biof_2_FD_183951 | JGI IMG/M metagenome (GOLD analysis project Ga0209952, IMG submission 183951) | Wastewater bioreactor microbial communities from Cape Town, South Africa - Thiocy_cont_750_biof (SPAdes) | ecosystem: Engineered > Bioreactor > Thiocyanate-remediating >...
AAATTCAGCATTCTTCTGTCAATATTTCATTTTTTTTTCTTCTTCGTGTTTTTTTCTCTTGTATTGCTCGAAAGAAGAAAAAGAACCGGCTAGAATGATATTCTTCGTTGCTCGAGAGAAATTAGCTTTTCAAATTTTAATAATATATTATTACATCATTGTTGCTTTTCTTTTATTTAGAAGAAAAAAAAATGGTATATAGATATAATTTAATAAAGTGATGGAATAGGTCGTTTGAGAAATTGTTTCATCATTTGCTTGAGTTCGTCTCGTTTAATTTGGTGTTGTTCTTGTTTCGAACGTAGACAAACGGAAGGTAAAGTTATCGTTGAAGATGAAGGATAATTCTAAACGGAGAAAAACAGAAGAAGAAAAAGATTTACATTTAATTGAAAATCAACATACAGTAAAGGATATTGATGTTGGTCCCTGTACACTACTTTTCGAATCTGTAAGATATTCTTTTTGAATGAAAGATTCATGGCGATCACCGAATATACTAAGCAAACAAACAAAAGTTTGAAATCTTGTTTTGTATATGAAAAAAAAATCATAAGATCACTACGAACGGAGAAAGAAGGAAGAAAAGGAAGGAAGAAAAACATCTATTGGGATGCGGATACAAGTGCACGGACAAGTTGAATTTGACTATCAACAAGTTTACGACAATAACTTACAGTTGGACTTCGAAATAGTGATTTTGTTGCCGATTGCCTAATGAGATTTATTAATAGAAAAAAAAGAGAATCTCTGTGCATGAGTTTTAAAAATAATGTTTTGTATTGTTTTTGTTTTTGAGTTAATAAAAAGAAAATTTCTCAATATGATATAAACAATTGTTTACCTGGTAGAAACGATTGTACCATTCGAATGAGCTTCGAAATTATCTCGAGACGACGAAGAACCTTTGCTATCATCACCGTAGATTCGATTGACATTCTAAATTCGAACTGAATCAATTGAATTTCTAATTGAAATCATTTTACATATCGAGTTAATGGTCGAATTTGTGTTTTCGAATCAGTTCCCATTTGTGCATGCCATTGTTTTAATCGATCTTCGAGTTTGTCAACACGTATATGATCTTTGGCAACGAACTGTACAGTTGCTGAATTTCCAAAAGACGTTTTCTGAGATAGGAACGATGCTGTCTGAAAATTCGTTAAACTATTCGTTGGCAGATTTTTTCCCGTGGAACCAATTCGACGAATTGATTGACCGGGATGATTAAGTCTCAAAAGCCAAGATTTCTTATTCTGATACAATTGTTGTTGTTGTTCATCGGTCAATGGTGGTGCTAATTGTTTTTTCATTAATGTTGTAAATAAAGGCAAATAACTAACACGTTGTGGATATGCTTGTAACGAAAGAAGAATCATCTCTCTCAAACGTTCGCCTAGTCCTTGAGTACCGTGACGTTTTTGTAAACGAACAAAATTATGTTTTAGAATGTAAAATAAATCGCATGGTGCTGTACATCGTGCTGTATTTATATGTGTAGCTAGATCGCAAACGTAACATTCTAAACCGATGATATCACCGGGCCCGAGAAGAGCTAATTGAAGAATTCGTTGTGAACGTTCATATTCAGCTTCAGCAAACGTCATGTGACGTCGTTTAATAACGAAACTTTGCCGATGACCATTGAAATTGGCTAGCGATGGTATATGAACATTCGATGGTAGAGATGGTTGAATCAATGGAGAAAATAAATCCATTGCACGTCTTTCAAACAGATTATTCGACTTGATTTTTAAAGCAAAAAACAAAAAGGAATGTTCATTCGCTTACTGTCGCATGATGTCAGATTGAGGGAGAAGATATGGATACTGTAACCAATGCAACAATGGATCCATACTTAATTTAATTTCGCCACTAAATCAACATATTTATTTGAAAAAGAAATAAAAATGAAGACTACAAAAAATGGGATAATATATTCATTATTTACCTCCAAATAAAATATACGGCATCCGCTTTTGACCCTTGTTTATAAAGAACGTTGTCGTAGGAAAATCGGCCACGTTCTAAGTTCAAACTAACTAAACGTTTGAGTCTTGGTGACCACGATGAAAACAATGGACAATGATTGATAAATTCTGTTTTTTCCTGTAATTCTTTTTCATGTGCTGTTTTAAGAGTTCTATGATTTGTTTATTCACAAACAAATATAATTGAATTCATGTTAAATAAATAGAAATGTCAATTAGGCTGAAAACATACCGACTGAATACTTCTCGATCAACAACTAATAAATCCGTTGGAATGATTGTCATAACGGTTGCACTACGTGGCTCATTAGTAATAAGTGCACGTTCACCGAAATCGAAACCAGACACTAAATATTGAAACGAAAAAAAAAAGAAATTAGAAATGAATAATTAATAAATAATAATTTGAGAAGAAAATCATCAACATGAATCATCTCGAATAGCTTTTTTTATTCTTACGATCTTTATATGCAAGACGGTTTCCTTCTGAAGAAAGTTTTTTTTTTGTTTTATGATGAAAAATATTTCCTATGAAATTTCTCAACTAGACTTTCGACTAACCTAAAGTAACAACATAATTTCCAAATGATTGAGCGATTAATTCTTCGCGTTTATCTGGATCAACATCGAGTCTATTAAATTCTCTAACAGTATCGATTACCAATGGTTCTGGTTTGGGACCATCATCATCAAAACGATAGATATTCACTGAACCTTGCAAGATAATATAAAATCTAAACACAAGATTCTTTTAAATCCCGTAGATCGATCATTTCAATTGACTTACGTATCACCAGGATCTCCTTGATGAATAACAACATCCCATGCTGGACGTCGTTCTAACATAATCGTTTTACAAATATCTTGAATGACATCTGATTAAAAGAAATAGAAATGTTTTCGAGTTTTCTTAAATTTTCATGCTTACCATCGGATATTTTCTGAAAAATACCCTGTTTCTTTTTCAATGATTGTTTAAGCCATGGAAAAATAAAATCATTGATTTCAGTTGTTGTACGTTGTTCCGGTGATTTACTTGCAGCACGTATTAATGTTTCATAATTTAAAGCCATTAGACAAAATTTTCACAACAGAATCAATCTCATCTTCAATTCAAATTCAAATCATACTTCGAACAAGCAAATCGAGAAAATTACGTAAAGATGTTTGTCTGTTTTTCTTATAAAAGTAGAGGCTATGAATGTTTATCAGCACCTGTTCTTCGTTTCTTCTTCTTCTCTTCTCCTTACCTGACAACTTGTCTTTTAATAGTATCGTTGTTTCTCTCTCTGCGTACTTTCATTGCTTGCATCTCAACAGTTTTTCGCAAAGCAATAACGACAAGAAACAGAGGGGGAGAAAGAGAGAATACTATACGTATGTTCTGTCTTTCTCGTTCGAGTACAAGGGCGTTGTAGTGCTTCGGAAGCATAAGGATCAAATAAACGCAATTGTCTCTGCATGCGATTTGAGTATCTACGTGCGAGAAAATATTACTTAAAACACCCGAAGGAAGTTCAATCAATAATATTGAATAAAAAAAAAAGAAAATAGTTTTTTTCTTCTTTTCACAGAACAACATCTAGTCAGTCTATTTTCGTAACATGCTGAGTAATAACAATAACAGCATGTATGCGTGTGTATGTCTATTGTTTTAATTAGTTTTTCTTCTTGAAAAAGAAAGAAGAATGAAACAACACCGATCTATTTCAATATTAGTTTATCTACGATCGATAATAAATTATTGATCTAAAATCATTGTCAATAATTGCATACATATTTTTCTCAAGTTTATTTATTTGTACTTCTTTGAAGACTATCAGTATTTTGTCAGAATTTACCTTGAGTTTAAAAGTAACGAGTTAAATCGATTTTCAGTCGATTTAAAAATAAAATATGACAAATAAGTGCTACTGTTGTTGTTACTGCTGTAAAAAAAAGAAATGCTTTTTTTTTCTTCGTCTTTCTTTTTTATGATTAGTAAAACAAGTTGATGAATTTATTGTTCGATAAAATTTATTTCTCCAAATGACGTACTTCAAAAATGAATAGCTTTCGAAATGAGTTTCTTTTTCTTCTTGAAATCGAAAGAAATACGTCGAATCTTGATTTTAAATATTTGTCGATGGTTAATTATCCAACCGATTGAATTTCTTTCATCAATGTATTTGATTTCTTTTTCTATCATTTGAATAAATAGGAAAATATTCATTTCCTTAATTGAACTTTTCACTCTTTCGTGTTGTTATTATTAGACGACGAAGATCGATAACATTTTTTTTTCTCTTTTAATTTATTTAAGGTAAATGAAAGAAGAAGAGAAAAAATGCGACATACGGTTGAAAAAAGAGAAAGAGAGAGAGAGAGACATGATGCGACTGATAGTAAACTAAAATTTCTTCACAAAAAAAACAAACAAAAATCGAACTAGAATGAGAAAAGAAAAAAAACATATATAATGTTATCTATGTCGCAATAGTGATCTTTTTATGTGAAATTGATAGCTTTGCCAAAGTAAGCTTGGAGATTGGCTTCTTTTAATGACTCGGACCATGTCTAGAAGAAATTGAAAAGAATGCGTTCGTTCGTTTGTTTTCGAAAAATCGAAAGATCTTACTGGATGAGCATGGCAAACACGTGCAACATCTTCGCAGGATGCTCCATATTCCATAGCTAAAGCTGCTTCGTTGATTAATTCACCGGCAACAGAGTTAATCATATGTACGCCGAGTATTCGATCGGTTTTAGCATCGGACAAAACTTTAACGAAACCTTCGGGTTCATTGATTGTTTTTGCTCGACTATTAGCAGCCATAGGAAATCTGCCGACTTTATATTGAATACCTTCTTGTTTCAATTGTTCTTCACTTTTTCCAACCCATGATACTTCGGGAAATGTGTAAATAACACTTGGAACACAGTTATAATCGATATGTGGTTCATGATTGGACACAATACTTTCGACACAGACAATGCCTTCATCTTCAGCTTTATGTGCTAACATTGGTCCTTGAATACAATCACCAATGGCGTAGACACCTTTGCAAGCTGTTTGAAAATTCTTATCGACTTCAATTCGGCCACGTTTGTCTAATTTGACGCCGACATTTTCAAGTCCGAGATTTTGTGTAAACGGTCGTCGGCCAATACAAACAAGTAAAGTATCGCAATCGAGTGTTTCGTTATTTCCACCTTTGGCTCCTTCAACATTAACACGAATGCCTTCACTCGTTTTTTCAGCAGACGTAACTTTAGTGTCGAGTTTGAATTTTAAACCTTGTTTTGTCAAAACTTTTTGAAATGCTTTACTAACTTCCAAATCAATGCCAACACCGCCAATATTCGATAGAAATTCTACACATGTGACATCAGCTCCTAAGCGGCTCCATACAGAACCTAATTCAAGACCGATAACACCAGCACCGATTAAGACCATTTTTTTCGGTACTTGTTTGAGTGAAAGTGCACCGGTAGACGAGACAATACTTTCCTCGTCAATCTATTGTTGAAATTCATTTGATTACTATTAATTTTTTGTCTTTCTTTCAAACGATCGACTTACTTCAACACCTGGAAATGGTGTTACTTCCGAGCCAGTAGCTAGAAGAATATTTTTAGCTTTAAGTATTTCACTTGAACCATCTTCTTTTTTAACTGTTACTTGGCCTGGTGCACTGACACTACCGAAACCGCGAATTCCGGTGACCTAAAAAAAACCAATAGAACATAATCCTTGATTTCTTCATTTCGTGTTTACTTTATTCGATTTAAATAAATAAGCAACACCAGCAGTTAGGCCTTTAACAGCATTTTCTTTTTGTTGTAAAAAGACGGGTAAATTAAGTGAGACACCTTGAACTAGAAATCGAAATAGGAGGAAGTAAAAACTCTTTTTATGTTTGTTTTTTTCCATTTCAACGAACCATCAATGCCTCGTTTTTTGAGTTCGCCATGTTGAGCCATATGATAGAGATGTGAATTGTGTAACATAGCTTTGGATGGAATACAACCAACATTAAGACATGTTCCACCATATGTAGCGTTCTTTTCAACACAAGCTGTCTGAAATTTACAAGTTAAAAAAAAACGAAAACATTCTCAATGACAAGCGTTGTACTTTAAGGCCGAGTTGAGCAGCTTTGATAGCTGCTACATATCCACCGGGTCCGGAACCGATGACAACTAGATCAAATTGTTGTTCTAAATGAAAAAGAATGTTTTTATTTGAACGAGTTATTCATTTTGTTTTTTTTTCTTACCACCTCCGCTGCTTGATGATGAGGCGTTTCGGAGAAGAACAGCACGAGAGCTAAGAAAACATCGACTTGTAACCTTAAAAGACAACTTTTTGCACAATAAACAACGAAAAAGAATTTATTTTACCCGTTGCCAAGGTATTACTTGTGAAAACATCTGAAAAGAAACTTAAATTTAAGAACGACAAATGTTTTAGATAACATAAATTACAATTCTACTACGATTTATGCATGTAGTAGAAACTGAGAAAAGCAAATTCGTATTTTTATTTTCAAAATTTTACTCATCAAAGAATTTCAATGACTAAAAAAAAAGGGGGCTGTGAGTTTTGTTTATATGGAAAGTATTATTTATTCCAATTGAATGATCTAAATCCAAGAAAATAAGATCCAGAGATCTGCTCTTCGCCATTCATAATGTCATCAACAACACAAACCTCTTCCTGCTACTCTATCGAATTAACTAGATGCCACTAGAAGCCATTCGTAGTAAAATATATATTCAGAAAAAAAATGAAACAATATCAATGATAATCTGATATTGCATGTGACCTCATAGTAAATACTGATTCATGTATTTAGAGGAAAATAAAAGATAACTTAACTTTTCTTCTTAGTAATACATGCGATTAATTGAGCATTTGATGATTACGAGTATTGATTCTCCAAGGATTATTTACTCCCAACTAAATATCTATCAGCAAATCATTTGTTTCGATCAATCTAATTATATTCGTTGGTTTCCTGTCTCGTTCATTTTGTTTCTTTGTTTTTTTTGGTGTTCATAAACTGCCTTCGATGATGTCTATATTGATCAATACATTTTCTTGACGATCTGAAAATATTTTATCATATCCTAAATAATCTTCAGCATGGATGATACAAATAAAACTTGTCCATTGACTTTATTATGGAGTAAATCGACACTTGAACAACGACGATTCATATTGTATGTGTGTATTATTGCAACTTTTACTCATTCTTTCTTTTGGCTTCAACTTATTTTCTGTCCGGCTGTTCGAAAAAAATCCATGCAATGGCTCTATGCTTATTTAATCACCGATATTTTACTTCTTTTTCGATATTTCTTTGTCTACATTGTTCATACGACATCGGATGAATGCATACCTAATCCTGCATGGGCTTTATTTGTTTGTTATTTCGAAGCAACAGTCGATAATTATCTAAATACATTAGAAGTCTACATTCTTCTCGCGTTAAATATCTGTCGATATATTCAAATTGTTCATAATAAAAATGCGTATGTAGCTCACTTTCGACTACTCATTTGTGCACATGTGATCATCTATTTTATTCCAATAATTATGTATCTTATGCAAATATCAATTGGTTGGGCTGAAGTTAGTCGTTTTGTTGGCGGTTCATGTGATGTGTCATATAACAATATAGTTATTCAAATTTTAAATCTTATCATTGTATTTGCACTACCGATTGCTTTGAATATTGTTGTTATCGGTTGTAGTATACATCATATTCATTTAACTTCAAGATTGAATCGAGCTCGACTTCATGTATCAGCTCGTGAAAAATATCATCGTTCGTTAGTCATACAATTTTTTATTTTCTACATTGTTTGGCTTTTACTTTGGTCACCAAATTTAATTGTTTATCAATTCACTAGTGGTACATCAAAGTTAACAACAATTGCATCATTATTAAATTTCATTGAAATTGCTGTCGATCCAATTATTATTGCTGCTTTAGATGTTCGCTTTCAGTTGTTATGGAAAAATCTCTGGTTCTATATGATTAATATGCTTGTATCGAATCCTGCAAGTCAAAGACGAATTGTACCCATAACATTAAATCGCAATACTTGGTCAACTATACGAGTACCTCCGTTATCAGTAATTACTCATGGACGCTAGCAAAAAGAGCAGTCGAAATAAATATTATTTGCCTTCTCGTTCAAACTTTACTTTTGTCTAAATATCTGCGTATATCTATAGAACTAAAATGTAAAGACTCTTTATTAGTCGTAGAAGTAAGAAAATTAAAATCCAGGTTATTAAATAATGTGCTTTTATTTCTCTAATTGACAACGACAATCTCATCGAGCCCATTCATTCGGTCTAAATATGTCCACATACGATATCTTTTCCAAGTCCACGTAGAACCAAATCATTGAATTGATTAAAATTCAATCGTTGATTTTCAGTAATTTCTTCTTGATTGATATATCGTAATAACATATCTTTTGTTATATCCGGAGAAATAATTATTAAGAAACTAACAAGTTCATCAAGATCAATCGTATTCGATTGATTTCGATCTAATAAATCAAATGCAATATCTAATTCATGTTCTTTATATGAACCCATCATAATCGGTCGTAAGATTTGCACGAAATCATCGAATAATAATCGATTATTATTATTATTACTATTTGACATATAACTATCAATTAAACGTTCGTATTCATCGCGTTTGATTGTTGCACGATAATGTCGATATTGAATATTTAAATCAGATTTATCCGGATTTTCTTCGTAGTCATAAACTAGTTTAATAATCGATGTTCGTTCGCGATAAATCGTTTCCGTTACACTATATGACAAATGTGTCATGTTTAGCTTCTCAATGAATTAGAAAAAAAAAAACAAGTAAATGTGGTTAACAAAACATATTGTTGGCTTTTATCATTTTAAATAAATAAATGAAGAAGATAAAAAAAGTGACAAAATTTCAGACGTTGTCCTTTAACTCACAGTATAGTTCATTGCAATCAAAAGAACAAAAATATTTATCTATTGACGTCAATATAAAATATTCGTCGATAAATTAATGATATAAATAAGTTCTTCTGGCATTTTCTTTTCCAAAAGTCGTGTTCTTTCGACAGAAAGAGAATAGAAATGAACTCGACTTGTACATTCTCATTACAATGGAATTCAGTTAATAGAACAATTCGAGTTCCAGTTTTATGCGTATGTATTATAGGTACAATAATACATTCCATTTTTTGGTTTCAATTAATTTTTTCTGGTATTATTCGAGAAAAAACAATGCAATGGCTCTACGCTTATTTAATTGTCGACATTCTAGTTCTTTTTCGATTTTTCTTTACATTTATTGTTCGTATGACTTCGACAGAATGTGAGTTGAATCACATTTGGTTTTTCTTTAATTGCTATTTCGAAGCATTTATTGATATATATTTAAATTCAATTGGAGCTTATATTTTACTTGGATTGAATATTTGTCGATATGTTCAAATAGTTCATCGAACGAATTTTAAATCAAATAATCTCATTCATTTGATGATTTATTTGACGCCATTGATTAATTTTTTAATGCAAATTATTCTTCAATGGGCTCGTCTTGACATTCAAATCGGTGTCACATGTCGAATAGAATATATTAATATTTATGTTCGATTATTTAATACTATTATTCTTTTTATTCTACCTGTCTGTCTTAATATTGGCGTGATCTATGCAAGTATTTGTTATATTCATTCAACTGTTCATCTACAACACCGTGCAACAGCTCGTGAAAAATATCATCGTTCATTGGTCTTTCAATTCTTTATCTTCTATATCGTATGGTTTCTTCTTTGGTCACCAAATATAGTTGCTTCACAATTTACTACAGATGTTTATACTATTTTCAGTGTTCGATTGTTAAGTTTTATTGAAATTGCTCTCGATCCATTTATTATCAGTGCGTTAGATGTAAGAATTTGGAATCTATGGCAAAATATCTGGAGAATAATAAGAAATAGATGCATGATACAGCAAAGACAAATTCAGCCTACTCACATGAACCCCCATGTTATTTCGATCCAATCTTAATTATTTAAAAAATAACAAAATCTCTGTATAATAATAAAATGGTGTAGAATAAAACTTTCATATTCATTCAGTTAAAAATAAAATATTTCAAGATTTTAATTTTTCATATAGAGACAATTGTTTTTATTTTGTCTTTTATCTTCTTTTCTAATAAATATAAAGCGAGTAGACAATGCAGTTTGATTTAGTCATGCAAACGAAGGAAATAATGACAAGTAAACGCAAATAAGAATACAATGATGAGCAAAACAGGCGTGCTCACCTATTTTTAACCGTTCATAAAAGATAGAAAATAAACAGACGATATGACACTTTTGGATTGAGTCAATTATTTACTTTTCTTTGGAATTTAACCATCTGATACAAAGATAATGAGAAAACTTATAACTACGTAAAAGATTTCATACTGAGATTTTATAGGAATTATATAAAACTAATCTATTATAAACACAGTTAATTTTAGATAATGAATGTACTTTTTATACATCAGACGACGAACCAAACGCAAATGCTTTCTGCGATATTGAATCAATTTATAATTAATCTTCAACAAGCCAGTTTTTATGTTTGTATCATAGCTGTTATAACTCATTCTCTCTTTTGGCTTCAAGTTATTTGTTATTCATCAGTTCGTCAAAGATCTGTGCAATGGCTCTTTGCCTATTTAATCACCGATATTTTACTTCTTTTTCGATATTTCTTTCTCTGTATTGTTCATACAAATTCACCACATAAATCATCGTTACAATCGACATGGCTTATATTTGTTTGTTATTTCGAAGCAACAGTTGATATTTATTTAAACACATTAGAAGTCTACATTCTTCTCGCTTTAAATATCTGTCGATATATTCAAATCGTTTACAACAAAGACGTATATATCACTCACGTTCGAATACTTATCTGCGCTCATTTACTTATTTATTTCGTTCCGATAATTCTGTATATATTAGAATTAACTACAGAATGGGCACAAGTTAATATGTATTCAGATGGTACATGTGATGTGTCATATAACAATATAATTATTCAAATTTTAAATCTTATCATTGTATTTGCACTACCGATTGCTTTGAATATTGCTGTTATCGGTTGTAGTATACATCATATTCATTTAACTTCAAGATTGAATCGAACTCGACTTCATGTATCAGCTCGTGAAAAATATCATCGTTCGTTAATCATACAATTTTTTATTTTCTACATTGTTTGGCTTTTACTTTGGTCACCAAATTTAATTGTTTATCAATTCACTAGTGGTACATCAAAGTTAACAACAATTGCATCATTATTAAATTTCATTGAAATTGCTGTCGATCCAATTATTATTGCTGCTTTAGATGTTCGCTTTCAGTTGTTATGGAAAAATCTCTGGTTCTATATGATTAATATGCTTGTATCGAATCCTGCAAGTCAAAGACGAATTGTACCCATAACATTAAATCGCAATACTTGGTCAACTATACGAGTACCTCCGTTATCAGTAATTACTCATGGACGCTAGCAAAAAGAGCAGTCGAAATAAATATTATTTGCCTTCTCGTTCAAACTTTACTTTTGTCTAAATATCTGCGTATATCTATAGAACTAAAATGTAAAGACTCTTTATTAGTCGTAGAAGTAAGAAAATTAAAATCCAGGTTATTAAATAATGTGCTTTTATTTCTCTAATTGACAACGACAATCTCATCGAGCCCATTCATTCGGTCTAAATATGTCCACATACGATATCTTTTCCAAGTCCACGTAGAACCAAATCATTGAATTGATTAAAATTCAATCGTTGATTTTCAGTAATTTCTTCTTGATTGATATATCGTAATAACATATCTTTTGTTATATCCGGAGAAATAATTATTAAGAAACTAACAAGTTCATCAAGATCAATCGTATTCGATTGATTTCGATCTAATAAATCAAATGCAATATCTAATTCATGTTCTTTATATGAACCCATCATAATCGGTCGTAAGATTTGCACGAAATCATCGAATAATAATCGATTATTATTATTATTACTATTTGACATATAACTATCAATTAAACGTTCGTATTCATCGCGTTTGATTGTTGCACGATAATGTCGATATTGAATATTTAAATCAGATTTATCCGGATTTTCTTCGTAGTCATAAACTAGTTTAATAATCGATGTTCGTTCGCGATAAATCGTTTCCGTTACACTATATGACAAATGTGTCATGTTTAGCTTCTCAATGAATTAGAAAAAAAAAAACAAGTAAATGTGGTTAACAAAACATATTGTTGGCTTTTATCATTTTAAATAAATAAATGAAGAAGATAAAAAAAGTGACAAAATTTCAGACGTTGTCCTTTAACTCACAGTATAGTTCATTGCAATCAAAAGAACAAAAATATTTATCTATTGACGTCAATATAAAATATTCGTCGATAAATTAATGATATAAA
>Ga0209952_1002878_pt1 | contig 12475 bp, 11 predicted proteins | sample ThiBiot_750_biof_2_FD_183951 | JGI IMG/M metagenome (GOLD analysis project Ga0209952, IMG submission 183951) | Wastewater bioreactor microbial communities from Cape Town, South Africa - Thiocy_cont_750_biof (SPAdes) | ecosystem: Engineered > Bioreactor > Thiocyanate-remediating >...
CTTCTTATATAAATATTGAACGTAAAGAAAAGAAAAGAGAAAAAAAAGAATAGATACTTGAACATAATTTTACTTTATTGGATTGTAACGAGCCGAATCCAACAATCAAGCTGTTACCATCTTATTCAATCACACCTGCTTTATTTATGAACTCAATAAATACTTTTTTTCTCCTATCGATGATTTGATTTAGATATATATATATACATATACACACATATATTCGACTAAAGTGATGATGAGGCCCCTCGACACACGCTCAAGATAGCACGACATTGAGAAAAAGAGAAAAGTGCCAGCCCCTTTTCGACAATTGAGCTCTATTAAGATATCAACAAACTATATACACATGATGAGTTAGAGATAAGGCCACTAATACGTACGCATTTCTCTTTCTCTCTCTTTTCACGGTCAAATAAAGTGTGACCAACAAATGATTTGATTGTCTCTATAATCTTCTCTCTCGAAGAAAGCAATTAACAATAAAAACAATAACATGAATATTTACACATCTCTATACGTATATGATTATCATCAAATATATAATTGAACATTTACAAAAAATGTAATTTCTTCATCGAGTTCTCTTCTTTACGGTCAATAGTTTGGTTGTCATTGAAACAAAAAAGTTAGTTAGTTAGTTCATTTCAGTTTCTGCTCTGTATTTCAATACCATAAACAGGGCGTTGTAAAAATAAGAACAATAGGTATGAAGCGAGAAAGAAGAGAAGAAAAAAAAAACAAGAACACGCACACGAAAAAAAAAGTACACAAAATGATATTATGAACAAAAACAATAGGATGAGAGTAATCTGTTGGCTCTTGACGGGCTGCAAAAAAAAACATAATGCAATTGGTTGAGCGAGTTAAATAAAGAAGACTAGATAAATGTATATATTGTATGAGATGATGAAGTTCATTTGATGACTAAGGTTTGGTTTTTGTTATTGAAAAGCAGCAGCAGTTGCAGCTTCGATTGGACGCGATAGACTATGACCATTTTCTTGTGAAAGATCAGTTGATTTGGTCATTGTAAGTGTTTCATCGATGATACTTTCGGTGAGAATTTGAGAAGATGTCAGACTTGTTTGAATGAGATTATCTGTTGAACGTGTACTACGAGCTTTATTGAGAAGACTTTGAATTAATGGAGATTTGAATCTAAATATTTGAAGAATAGAGAAATCAGAGAAAACAATGTTTATTAGTTATCTACTTGGGTACATCAGTTGTCGATGAAAGAGACGGCGTGACAACGGAATTTGTCAGGAGAAAATTATCTGTAGATGTTGATGTAGGAAAATGATTGTCCGAAATGGAATGAGACATTAAAGATTTTGGCGAAATTGGATTTGGCGTTGTTGTTGTTGTATTATCGTCATTATTGTTATTATTATTATCATTATTATTAATGTTATTATGTCCATTAGAATCCTCTTGTTTGGATGTTGGTGATGTTTGTCGTGTTCGTCTCATAATTAAATCGAGACGTTTCTTTCGTTCGATTCGTTCTTCTTCTTCTTTTCGAGCTTTTTCTTGTCGTTCCCGATTGAGTCGTTCGGTTTCTTCGGCTTGTTTACGTTCGAGTTCTTCGCGTTGTTGTTGCAAACGTAATTCTTCTTGACGTTTGAGTTCGTCTTCACGTTCACGTTCTTCGATCGCACGTTGTAAACGTTCTTGTTCGGCACGACGTTGTTCTTCAACAAGACGAATCTGTTCTTGTTCACGTTCGAATTCTTCGAGTTCTAATTGACGTTGTCGTTCTTCTTCACGTTGTCGTTCAGCTTCCAAACGTTGTTGTGCTTCGCGAATCTTTTGATTTAGTTTACGTTGATATTCTTGTTCATCGAGAATCGGTTGTGTTTTTGATTCTTCAGCAATCGGTGGTGGTGGTGGCGTTTGTTCACGTTCATCGTCAGACTTCGTTTGACGAACAACAGGTTCGATTTCATTTGGTGGTGGCTTAGAATTTGAAATTGGACGACGTTTAATTGAGGACGAAATTGACGAAGATGAATGAGAAGTTGTCATAAGCGAACGTGTCATGACTGGTTTTGAGCGAATCGGTGGTTTTTTTGAAACGGAGGGCACTTTGGTTTCATCGGAAGGCGACGTTCGAGAATGAACTATCGATGTTGGCACAGTTGCTGGACGTGACGATGGTTGCTATACAAATAAAAATAGTTCACAAAGTTTTTTTTTTCTTTTTTTTCTTGAAATTACGCGTCGATTAGTTGTAGTCGACGATGTTGGCATTCGTAATTGATGACTCGATCTTGATACAGGCATCGTTTTAGCTGTTTGTGCACTTGCGTGACTCGATTGAGTCATGGCAAGATTTTTCGGTTTGGCTAATCGACGAATTGTTTCATTGATATGCTGTCGATCACTATTCACAGGTCGACGTTCAATGATTTCATCATGAACTTGAAGAAGAAGAAAAACAAGCAAAAACTTAACTTTTTGTCAATTCAAATTTCGTGATAAATAAACAAACAAAAAAAGTCATCGTCATGCCAAGAACAAAGTCACTCAAGCAAACAAAATCGAAAGCATAGAAAAATGCTGATGATGAGGGAATACCTCGAAAATCTCGTGGACATTGTTCATTCTTATGTTTCTGAGATTTTCGACATTTAGCCGAATATGTCGAACGCATGAAATGTGCATTCGTTGAATCACCGGTACTTAACCAATAGTTAGACGCTGACGATCGTACTACTATATATTCAGTCAAACGATAGAGTATTCAATCACGAAAGGCAGATGAACTGATTGAAAAGAAACGAAGCAAAAACAACTTACCATTGCAATTGTCATCCGACGAGTCATTTCCATAGCGTCGATCTGCATAGAAAAATGCGTGGTTGTTTTAAAAGATGAAGAAGAAATTTACCATGATGAGTCGAGCGTAAACGTGACGCTGAAATCGCGCGTCGACTGGGTGCTACATCGGTTGACATCGTCATCACATTGTCGGGCTTGGCTGCTGCTCGATTATGCTGAACTCTTTGTTCGCGTTCTTTTTCTCGACGGATTAATTCATCGATTTTAGCCTTCAGGAAAAAAAACACAACAAATTAATATTTGCCAAGGAGAAAGAGAAAAAAAAAGAAACTCTACTTTAGCTTCTTCTTCACGTTTTTTTCGTCTTTCTTCGACTTGTGTTCGATGATCAATATCACGATTACGCAATTGTAACCATTTTTTTACTCGTTCTAATTGTTGTTGTTGCCTAAAATCATTTGAATTTCAGCGATCTTTTTTTCTTCTTTTGCTTCTCTTTCATCTCAAATTTACCATTTTTGTTCTTTTTTACGTAATTGTTCTTGAAATTTTTGTAAACGTAAAATTTCGGCTTCTTCTTTTTTCTGTTTAACTAATTTAATATGTTCATCGAGTGCCAACGAACGAAGTGCTGCTGTTCCATTTGTCGTCGATTTCATAGTCGACATTTTACTACTCAATTTCGAATTGTTTATTGTTGATGATGATTGTGGACGTTCGAATTTGTTCTTCGAATTTGTTTCTTCATTTGTCAATGAATCTTGTGACATACTGTCTATAAAAAATCGCAAGCAACATAGTTTTGAGTTTTATGTGTCTGTTTATTTCCGATACTAATCGTGCATATACAAGAGAAGCAAAAAAAAGAAAGAAAAAACGAAGGAACGTATTCTCTAGACGCAATCGACTCGTTCTGAACGATGAAGGTGAGAACAAAAAAAAAGAAAAGGCAATCAAATCCCCCCTTTCCTCTTCTCTCTCTCGCTTTCTCTCTTTCTCAACAACTGCCGCAATCGTGATGTCGATCGTATTTGGTAGTATATTCTGTTTCTTCGTCATAATCGATACTATAAATTGATTTGCCTCCAACATCACCAACAACACCACCACCACTATCGTATATAGATTGTGTTGTATGACAATTAGGATTTCCTGTTTCATCGAGATAGTATTCACTCGATTGATAATCAGGCATTGATGTTGAAGGTCGAGAATGACGATTATCGATTGTACTTGTTGGTGTTTGAATCGATGAAGTCTTTTTCGATGAACAAAACAGCAGTTTACCAGCTTCACAACAGAATATCAACGCAATATGTGTATTCAAACGAATACGTTCGAGACAATCGGGTCGTTTGACTTTTATACAATAGATAATCAGAATGAAACATGTTAATAAAATAATTAATAATAAAATAAAAAGATATGTATTCGATGTAAATGTTATTGACGATTGTGTTTTAGGTATCAACGGTTGATTATTATTAATAAATGTTCGATTATTCATCGAAAACATTTGTTTTGATGATTGTAAATCACTCGTACCTTCGGCAAGTGAGATAATACGTGACCATTCTTCATCATCATCGGACGTAGAGGATGTTGTTGTTGTTGTTTTACTTTTTATCGTATGTTTACGCTTTGCTTTTTTAGTTTTTATTGGTATTGTTGTTGTCGGTAGAATCTCTTCTTCTTCTTCTTCTTCTTCTATTGCCTCTTCCTCTTGATCGACAGTTTCTTCTTCATCAATAATTGTCGTTGTATCTTCGAGATCGATATGATGATCTTGAATTCCTGGTCGATGTCGAATTAAATCCCATCGACTTAATTTGCCTCCATCGTCCATACCAATTGTCGTTCTCTTTCGACTGATTGGTATTGTTGTACTTGGAATCATTGTCGTTGATATTATTGCCGTTGTTGCTTCTGTTGTCGTCGATGTTTGTCGACGTTTCCAATTGCAAATGATTTGTACATTATGATCTTTTCGTACGGGACTCGCTTTCAATTCAAATGCAAAGAATAATTCCGAAAAACGTTCTTTTTTCACGTATGTCAAACTGAAATTATGTGAACCCGAACCAAATAAAGCATTGGTATTCAATGGTATTCGATCCATACATTTACGTTCGAGTCGATCGGTAACAATTTCGAGATAGGTCATTTGTTTACAATCCAAATGCGACATTTTCGAGTCAATAAATGATTCATCATGATTAGCTGGTTCTCTCATACGAAGTAGAACTTGACCATTCGACATTGATGAACGTATTTTACAATGACAATAATTCATTTGTTGTTCATTGGAAAATGTATGACTTAAATGTATAATCGGTCCTTCATCTTTCCAACTATCACAAATATCTTTCGAGTCCGATATACAACCGAAATTAACTTGAACATAATTAAAATCCGGACATGTCGGTACACCATTCGTATTTCGTGCCGTTGCTAAGATTTCATTTTTAGTTAAATGTATCGAACATGTTTGTTTGCCATTGCATGAAAGAATATTTTCACTTGTACCTTCTTGTATACAATCATAGATACTAAATTGACATTCTTGTAAACTATGTATTTGTTTCGTATAACCGTAGATAATACGAATGATTTGTATATGTTCATAGGTTGAACATTGTAGATTTAATTCAAGTCGATTGGTTGTCGATTGTAGACAAGCACTTTCGAAATGTAATGTTTCGAAATTAGCCAATAGATAGGAAAAATTGATGAGACAAAAATAAATGTAGAACAAGTCAATCATAATGTTCGTTTTGTACAATGACTGTTACTTTTATTTGTCATTTAGTCGACTGTCTCGGTATGTTGACAAATAGATGCGCAGTTAAGCTCGTACATAAAGACAATCTTTTCTTTTTTTTTTCGTTGTTCGATTATATAACGCAATGGAATATAGTTCACTCATTGAGAGCGAGGGACAGAAAGAGAAAAATCCAGTGAACGTGTTTGACTTACCATTGAAATCACCTTGCAATTTAATAACGTTCGTGTCGATTAAATTGCCTGAATCGGGTGTCGATTCATTGTCTGAGATTGGATAAGTATCTATGAATGTAGAACGTGCACAAAATGCAAGGATGGATGGATAGATCGATTGATTAATTTACCTCCTTCAATTATTTGTTCGACACGTTCAGTCAATGTTGGAGTACTTAAATGATTTTCTTTGAAAGCAAAAAAAAGAAAGAAAAACATAATTGATGTTTAATTTTTGAAACAAAATTTTGCTTTACCTTGATCCGCCATATTCAACTCACTAGACAAAAGAAAAGCATACTCATAGAGTTCATACTCTCGACCAAGATATCATTACTTTTACTCGTTTTTTTTTCTTTTTTTTTTTATATTATTTTTATGCTTCGCTCGACGTCGTCTGTTAAACAGAATGAAAAGAAAGAATGAATAAAGACCGTTTTGTTGTGCGTCGTTTTACCTATATATAATCTAGAATAAGAAGAAGAAGAAGAAAAAAGAAAGAACGAATGAATAGGAAGCGAACAACACCCTCACACAATGTGCTTCCTCAAAAGAAGAGAAATGTTTCCATTCCAATAGTCCTTACACTCGAGCAGCAATATGTGCAAAGAAAGAAGAAGAAGAAGAAGAAAAAAAAAGAAAAGAACAGACTGTTCGTTGTTCATCGAGGGTCAAATCAAATTCGATAGGCAGTAACCCGTTTAAATTTGTTCATCATCTAAAAAACAACAACGGCAATAACAAATCATTGTGTTTGTTTCTTGAGAAAAGAAAAAAAATAACTGAATCGAAAAAAAACTAATCTTGTTTTTCTTCTCGCGTTATGCTTTCAATTGAAAAACTCGACATAAACCTTGCATATATGCGCAAAGTAGATATCGTTTATCTTTCGTTAATGTCATATCCATTATTTCACAACCTTGTCCACCACCACTCTTCCATTCTTTCAATGGTTCACCATTTCGTATATCTAATAGACGAATATGTCCGTCTAAACAACCGGCATAGAGAAGATAACCTTCATTGAGTAAACATTTAACAATTCCACTTTGAAGATTAAGTGTTGTTCGAAGTAATTTCGTATTTATATCCCAAATGTAAATGTAACCAGCGAGTGTACCACAAATAAGAAGATGACTAACACCGAATGCAACTGTTTCAATGGAAGTAGCGGTTGCTTCATCATCATCATCTTCATCGTCTCCTCCTCCTGCATTCATCGATGATGACGGTTGTACACATGCAAATGTCGAAAGTAATTTCCCATTGATTAAATTCAAAATTCGACAATTGCCATCAGCTGATCCACATGCAACTAATGTCTGTTCATCATTTAAACCCATTGATATACATTTATTATCTGCAGTCGTTTCATCACTATTATCTTCACTCGACGGATCGTACTGCCAGACAATCGATGTAGTTTTTAAATCCCATAATTTCAATTGTCCATTTCCGTAACCACAGATACATTGTTTGCCATTGGCAAGAATTTCTAGTGTTACCAATTCGGTATCACTACCACCGTGCATAACTTTATATTCTCCCGATGGAATTTTAAAGAACCACAATTGTGAATCGTTTGTACCAACGAAAAGAACATGTGCTGTTGGATGAAAACGCATTAATTCAATGTCCGAACCGGTATGAAATGACCAGACTTCAGTTGTTGGTCGACCTTGTGCATCATCGGTCCAACAACGTATTTGTCCGCGCATATCACAGGCACATAAATATTTCCCATCGAAACTCCAACATACTTGATGAACACTATCGTCAAATTTCGGATATTCATGAATTAATTCACCGGTTTCTATTTTCCAAACGAGACATCGATCATCTTCACCGCCTGTGCACACACGTGTTTGACTTTGAGGATCAATGGCAAGAGTAAAAATCGATTGTCCTGATTGATGATTTGATATGGTTAATAATGAGTCATCGTCTTCTTCTTCTTCTTCGTCATCGTCATCGTGTTGTTGTTCATCAAGATCAGCATCGTCCATTTGACTGGTAACGATATCTTCAGCTGTTGGATCGACATCGATTATTTCGAATGCATCATTAGTATCGATATGAATGTGATCATCGTCATCGGAATCATTTTGATTGTAACGTTCGGGAGAATTCTTATCGAACATACTGTTTTTTTTTCGTATTTACTTCTGTCTGTTGTATATCGAGTAAAAGATATAGAGAGGGAGAAAGAGAGGAGGAGAAAAAGAAAAAAACAAAAACTATGCGTGATTGGTCGAATGTATTTAACTAATAGAAAAACAAGATTACGTACAAAAACAAAACGTACATACATTGATAATGGCCGATGAATAAAAATAATCATTAAATGTATTTTCTTCTTGTATTAAGTTTATGTTTATTTCTAACATCCGGTTCACCACCGGTTGTTCTTTGGCATGGCATGGGCGATAGTTGTTGTAATCCATTGAGTATGGGAAATTTTGTTAAATTACTCAAACGACAACTACCAGGTCCATACATTCTTTCGCTTCGAATCGGTTCGAATATCGTCGAAGATACATCGAACGGATTTTTTATGAATGCAAATCATCAAATCGATTATGTTTGTCGTATTCTTAAAGCCGATCAGAATCTTTCTCAAGGTTATCATGCAATTGGGTAGATATTCTTTGTCTTTTTCTAATCAAGAATATTTATCTATTTATTGTCAAAATAGTTTTTCTCAAGGCGGACAGTTCTTTCGTGCCATTGCGCAACGTTGTCCCGATCCACCGATGTTGAATTTAATTTCCATCGGCGGACAACATCAAGGTGTGTTCGGTTTTCCACGATGTCCTGGTGATAATCAAACGATTTGCAATTATATTCGAAATTTATTACGTTTTGGTGCTTATGAATCATTCGTTCAAAATCATCTTGTTCAAGCAGAATATTGGCATGATCGTATATAAATTCATCGTAGTTTTTCGAAAGATTTTCTTTTCTTTTTGTTTTTAGCACATAAAGAAGCACTCTATCGACAGGCAAGTATATTCTTAGCTGATATCAATCAAGAACAAACTTACAATGATTCGTATAAAACAAATCTACTCAAAATACGAAATTTAATTCTCGTTAAATTTCTTCGTGATACGATGGTTACACCACATGAAAGTGAACATTTCGGGTTCTATGAAGAAAATGATACATCAAAAATAGTTCCATTACGTGAAAGTTCGATTTATACCAAAGATTTATTAGGTTTGAAAATTCTCGATGAACAATCGAGAATAAAATTTTTCGAATCAGATACGGACCATTTGCAGTTTACTGACCAATGGTTTATTGATAATCTCATTCCTTATCTCAAAGATTAAGTTTTTTCTCTTCTTCTTCTTATCTTTCATAAATCATATAATCCGACAATACAAACGTGTGAATTAAAATCTTCTTTGCAACGATAAACAAACAGCTTAGACAAGCTGCAAAATAATCAATTGAATTATTCGTGATACGACTGACTTTATAACTGAATTGTACAGTGTTCTTTTTTTGTCGTAAGATAAACAACGATCTAAAATAAATTCTCGTTTTTTTTTAACAAAGCCAGTCGAATAACTAATTAACAAAATAATCATTTATAATCTTTGTTGATTAAAATGTCAATGTCAAACATAGAAGAGACTAATGATATGATTATTTCTGTGTAAGAGAATCCTTGTATTTGATTTTTGAAAACAAAGAAGCAAAAAAAAATATATATGAGATTGTTTATTGATCATCTTCATCATCATCATCATCATCGGAATTATTTTCGTCTTCATTACCTTGCGGAAAGAGACTATTGACATATTGTTCAGTTGGATCGACTTGATCTGCTCGATTTCTTGGAGCTTTTTTTGGTTGATTTCGAACAACTTGAACTTTAGCATATTCTAATGCCTTAATAAAAGCAAAAAATGCAATAAGTAAGAAAAGAAACGATCTATTCGGTCTACTCGTTCTCGTTTGGATAATTTATCAGGATCATGTGCCTCGCCTTGATTGAAATGCCATGGTTTATGGTGTGGTACATCTCTTGGTGTTGTCTTTTGTTGTGTATCTCCAGGTTGCCGTTCGATATGTGCTGCATATTCTTGACGTTTTCTCGCACGTTCTTTCTAAATGAAAACAATTCTCGTGAAATATGAATCCTATTTAATTGTCAATGATATCTACGCGATCGAGTGTCGGTTCTTGAACGGGTGCAAATGGATTATGTTGAGCTTCGTGCTTTTGTAAATCTTTGTAATCTTTGAGTGTATATCGTTTGTATGGAAAATAATAACCTTGTGTGTCACGTAATGCACGACGTCGTTGATTTTCAACATAACTATCTAGAAAAACGAAGAAGAAGAGTCGAAAATGTTACAATGAATATGACTTTTTTTGTAACCTGATTTCATAAATTGTTGAGAATAGAGAACATCATGAACAGTTGGCTTGTATTTTTTCTTTAGATAATCGTTTCGTTCTTGTCGCCAAAGTTCTAACATATCCGAGCCATTATAATATGCATCACCATAATATTTTTCCTCCCATTTTCGACGTGAATTTTCATCGTTTTCATTCTCATCATTATTATTATTATTATTATTTTGTTTTGATGTTTTTGATGTTTTCGACGTTTTCGTTTTACGTGATTTTGTTTCATGTTCAGTTTCATTTCCTGATTCACCATCTTGATCTTCTCGATCAGTGACATGATCTTTTTTATCTTTATCTTTATGTTTTTTGCTTTTTGATTTCCGTTTTTCATAATCAAAAAATCCGTCATAGGTCTCAGGATGACCGGGAATGTATGGAGGTACATCATAAACATCTTCGTATGGATTATAACGACGACGTGGATCGTATCGACCTGCATGATAGGGATACGGTGGATAGAACGGATAAGCATCGTAATATGGATGTCGACCACGAAAACCAGGCGGCGGTGGAGGATAATCAAAAGCAGGATCGTAAACGGGTGGACCTCGTCCACGTCGAATAGGAGGTAAAGGTGGATAACGGTCTTGGTGAGAATCGGAATTGGCCGTGCGTTTTTTCGATTTACTTCGATGATGTTTTTGGTCTTCGACCGAACTGTTAGATGACGATGTTCGCTGTTGTTCACGACGACTTTTGTGTTGTTTTGGAATGGAATTCAATGGTTTTTTCGTTTGTTTTTGTTGTTTTACACTGTCTTCATCGGATTTTGGTGATATGGTTTTCTTGGGATTTGCTGGAAAATTACCGTTCTTTCGTTTTTGTTCTTGTTCTTCTTCTTTTTGTTTAATTGCAGCAGCTCGCATTTTTGCTGCTTTTGTTGTTTTTGAGTCAGTAGCTGGCGATTTTGTCGTTTTTGTTGCTGTCGTTGCTGAGGGTGGCGAACGTTGTCGAGTTGGTTGTGTTGATTTCGAATTTTGTCCATCGGATCGAACGACGGCTTTCGTGGGCGGTGGAGGTTGTGATTGATGACGTTGTCTATCAACAGCGGGTGGTTGTTGAACTGGTGGACTTTCTTCGGATTGAACACGTGTCTGTTGTTGTTGTTGTTGTTGTTGTTGAGGTGGTACAATCTGATAAGGAAAGTATTCATTGTCTAATAACATCTTAGCAACTGAATTTTGTTATTTTCTCAATTGATTTCTCAAGATACATTTTAGAAAATGGTTTGCCTAATGTCTTCCGTTGTTAGATTCAATCTCCTGTTATTGAAAGAAAAAAAGAATACTTTTCTTCTTCTTCTCTCTACTCTCTACTCTAATAAAGAATAACATAAAATTGAAATCTTTCAAGAACACTCGTATATTAAACATCGGTAAGAAATACAAAAACGGCAGACCTCTTGTTGATTTGTCGTATTATCGGGATATGCATGTTGATTTGTGTAATCTGTAAAAGGTAAATCCTGTTTATTTGTCGTCGTCGTCATCGGTTCAGCATAATGATTATTTGAATAAGCTGCATGAGCGTGCGTCGATTGAAGAAAATCATTTGCATAGGACGTTGGTTGTTGTTGATAATTTCGATATTCATAAGGATGCGTTGTTAACGAACCAAAACCAGCGTCATAATTGCCTAGCAACAGAAATTGAATTCAAATAATCTTAAAAAACAAACAAACATTTCGAACTGTTACCATAGTTAACCGAATTATAGAGATCACCTTGCGAGCCGAGACCAAGATATGAACTCGATGGTAATGTCGTATACGATGTTCCAGCCATTAGTATGTAAATAAAGTAGAAATGTATAATAACGGCATTTTAAGAAGAAGAAAAAAAAGATTGATCGTTTTTTTGTTCGTAAAAAAAGGTGTTTAAACAAACAAAACGATGAAGGAGAAACGAGAAAAAAAACGAGAGAACGTTTGAATGTAAAATAACAAAGAAAAACTATTTCATCTGTTTGACCATGAAATCAACGACAATAGACAGAGCAATCGAGAAAATGAAAACATTGAATAATCTAATAGTTTTTCTTTTCGTTGTTGATTTAAAGAAAAATGCAGAGAATAACAGAGAAAACTGCATTTGAATACGTTCTCTAATGAAACAGATTGGCATTATCTAGGTTTCTCTTGAGATTTATTACTTTCAGTTAAGACATTGACTAACGATTTCGAAAATTAATTCAGAACACTTCATATTTGTTTTCCACAATCGGAAAAAGGAGAGAGAATTTTTTTTATTTTTTTAATAAAAAACAC
>Ga0209952_1002883_pt1 | contig 12447 bp, 12 predicted proteins | sample ThiBiot_750_biof_2_FD_183951 | JGI IMG/M metagenome (GOLD analysis project Ga0209952, IMG submission 183951) | Wastewater bioreactor microbial communities from Cape Town, South Africa - Thiocy_cont_750_biof (SPAdes) | ecosystem: Engineered > Bioreactor > Thiocyanate-remediating >...
GCCTGAGCAACCGGAGCAAAGTTGTCGTTTGCAACTATTGCATAGCCCGATAACGGCGGAACCATACCGAGAAAAAACACGCCCTTTACGCCCTCGTCGATCCTGTTTCGCCCCCGCCGAAGCTCCGTGTTCCGATCCGGAAGGGAGCTTGGGTGGAGGCGCCGGGTGCTGCCCCCGGGTCCGAATGGTTTATTGCGACGGCCATTTATTTCCATAGCCGGCGAACCGGCCTGCCCAATATAGGGGGCCAGGCGATCCGGCGAAAGCCCCGCGTCGGTTTGCCCGTCAGGCGGGGCGTGCGCGTAGCCGCTCCGCGCGCAGCGCAGGCGGGGCCGCCGAAAACGCAGCTTGGTGGCGATGCGCGAAGGCTTAAAGTTTGCGCCGATGCCGTCCGATTCTCCCGCCGCCGGGCTCCCGCTCGAACCGCCGACGCCGGCCTTGCCGGGAAGGTTCGCGTTGTTCGTGGCGTTCGCCAAGATGTCGCTGGCCGGCTTCGGCGGGGTGCTGGTGTTCGCGCGGCGCGCCATCGTCGACAAGCACCGCTGGATGACGGCGGACGAGTTCAACGAAACCTTCGCGCTCTGCCATTTCCTGCCCGGCCCCAACATCGTCAACCTGTCGGTGGTGTTCGGTGCCCAGATTCGCGGCCTCACTGGGAGCATCGCCGCCTTTCTCGGACTGCTGGCGCCGCCGTTCCTGATCGTGACAACGCTAGCCGTGCTCTACGCGCATTTCGGCGACGTCCCGGCGTTGCGGCGGGTGCTGAACGGCGTGTCCTGCGCGGCGGTCGGGCTGCTGCTGGCGGTGACGTGGCGGATGATGCTGCCGCTGCTGAAACGGCGCGATCCGATTGCGCTCGTCATGCTGGTCGTGGTCTTCGCCGCGGTCGGCGTCCTGCGATGGCCGTTGCCGCAGGTGCTGCTGGCGACGATCCCGCTCAGCATCGGCGTGACCTGGCTGGCGCGGCGGAGGCGCGCGACATGACAAGTATCGGCGCCCTGGTCAGCATCGCGCTCGCGTTCGGTTGGCTGTCGTTGTTCGCGGTTGGCGGCGCGGCCGCCGCCATCCCCGAAATCCACCGTATCGCCGTCGATCTCAACCACTGGATGACCGACACGCAGTTCGCCGACGCTTTCGCGATCGCGCAACTGTCGCCCGGGCCCAACGTGCTGATTGTCTCGCTGGTCGGCTATCAGGTGGCCGGGATCGCCGGCGCCCTAGTGGCGACCTTGGCGATGTGCGTGCCGACGGCGGCCTTGGCCTACACTGTCAGCCGGCTGCTCACCCGGGCCGGCGATTCGCCCTGGCCGGCGCTGGTGCAGGCGGCCCTGGTTCCGCTCTCGATCGGGCTGATGGCCGCGAGCGGTCTGGTCCTGGCTTTCGCCGCCGATGGTTCCATCGCCGCCGTGGTCTTAACCCTGGCGGCGGCGGTATTGGCGGCCGCGACCTCGCTCAACCCGGTGTGGCTTCTGGTGGCCGGCGGCATCCTCGGGCTGCTGGGGTGGATCTGAGGGGAGTTGATCGATTACCTGACCAACCACATTTCCCCAGCAATATTCCCGTGGCCGGTCGTGTCGTCCGGCGCAGAGCGCTAAAACAGGGTGGAACGAGATAGACCCTCATGCACCAATATCACGACCTGCTCGAACGCATTCTCGCCGATGGCGTGGAAAAGCACGACCGAACCGGCACCGGCACGCTGTCGGTGTTCGGCCATCAGACGCGCCACAATTTGGCCGCAGGATTCCCGCTGCTCACGACCAAGAAGCTATCCCTCAAATCGATCATTCACGAACTGCTCTGGTTCCTGAAGGGCGACACCAACATCAAGTATCTCAAGGACCACGGCGTCTCGATCTGGGACGAGTGGGCGGATGAGAATGGCGACCTCGGTCCGGTCTATGGTTCTCAGTGGCGCTCATGGCCGGCGCCGGATGGACGCAGCATCGATCAGATCGCCAATGTCGTCGACATGATCCGACGCAATCCGGATTCGCGGCGGCTGATCGTCTCGGCATGGAATCCGGCCGAGGTCGACAAGATGGCATTGCCGCCGTGCCATTGCCTGTTTCAGTTCTATGTCGCCAATGGCAAATTGTCGTGCCAGCTCTATCAACGTTCGGCTGATGTGTTTCTCGGCGTGCCGTTCAACATCGCATCCTACGCGTTGCTGACGATGATGGTCGCGCAAGTCACCGGCCTGAAAGCCGGCGAATTCATTCACACGCTTGGCGACGCGCATCTCTATTCCAATCATCTGGAGCAGGCGCGCTTGCAATTGACGCGCGCGCCGCGCGCGTTGCCGACGATGACGCTCAATCCTGACGTGAAGGATATCTTCGCCTTCCGCTACGAGGATTTCACGCTGACGAATTACGATCCGCATCCGCACATCAAGGCCGAGGTCGCGGTGTGAGCGGAGCCACATCGACGCAACTTGAAATCGTGCTGCTCGTTGCGATGGCCGAGAACGGCGTGATCGGTCGCGACAACACTATTCCATGGCGCTTGAAGACCGATCAGCAACGCCTCAAGCAGATGACGCTCGGCAAACCGATCGTGATGGGCCGCAAGACGTTCGTTTCGTTGCGTCGCCCGTTGCCCGGACGCACCAACATTGTGATTACGCGCGACCCTGCATTCCGGGCGGCAGGTGCGGTGGTGACGGACTCGTTGGCGCACGCGCTCGAGGTCGCACGCGGCGATACGCTGCGGCGTTTCGCCACTGAGATTGCGGTGATTGGTGGCGCCGAGATTTACGCGCAGGCGATGCCGTTCGCGGATCGGCTCGAAGTTACGGAAGTTCACGCATCGCCCGAGGGCGATACCCGATTTGCCGTCATCGATCCGGCGATATGGCAGGAAACGGCGCGCGAGCGTCACAGTGCTTCGGCCGACGACAGCGTCGATTTCTCTTATGTGAGCTATCGGCGGCGTACGCGCCATTAACCGACCCGAGGCCTTTCGCATTGACAATCGCGGTTCGGCGCTTAGTTCCAATCTGGCGCGCATTTCGCTGGAAATGCGATTCCGGGGTATTTCTGGCCGTACGTGCAACGCGTTAACACGCCGCAACAAGCTGCGTTGTAAGGGCCGGGGGCGTCCCCTATAAAGCCGTGCAGGTTATTCGCTGGGCCGGAAGTTCTCGTCCGGCCAGCGCCGAGGAGGTTGTCGATGCCGTGGAAGAATCAAGGCGGAGGTCCGTGGGGCTCGGGTCCGAAAGGGCCGTGGGGTTCCGGCCCTCAATCTACGGGTCCGAAACCGCCTGATCTCGAAGACCTGCTGCGGCGTGGTCAGGATCGCCTGCAATCGATTTTGCCCGGCGGCCATATGAGCACGATGGGCGTTCTTCTCCTCATCGTTGCGGGCTTGGCCATCTGGGGCCTGTCCGGCTTCTTCCGGGTGCAGCCCAACGAACTAGGCGTGGTATTGCGCTTCGGCAAACATGTGCGCACCGTACAGCCCGGTCTGAATTATCATTTGCCATATCCGATCGAGACGGTGTTGCTGCCGAAGGCGCTCCGCGTCTCCACCCTCAATATCGGCATGACGATGTCGCAGGATCCGGCGCGGCGCGGTGCCGTGATGCGCGACGTTCCGGAAGAGAGCCTGATGCTGACCGGCGACGAGAACATCGTCGACGTCGATTTCACCGTGCTGTGGCGGATCAAGCCGGACGGCGTCGGTAATTTCCTGTTCAACATCCAGAATGCCGAAGGCACCGTGAAGGCCGTCGCCGAAAGCGCGATGCGCGAACTGATCGGGCGCTCTGAAATCCAGGCGATTCTCACCGGCGCGCGAACCAATATCGAAAATTCGGTTCAGGACCTGATGCAGCGCACGCTGGACAAATACGGCGCCGGCGTTCTGATCCAGCAGGTGCAGATGCAGAAGGTCGATCCGCCGCAACAGGTGATCGATTCATTCCGCGACGTTCAGGCGGCGCGCGCCGACCTCGAGCGGTTGCAGAACGAAGCACAGACCTACGCTAATCGGGTCATCCCCGACGCGCGCGGCCGTGCAGCGCAGATCGTGCAGAATGCCGAAGGCTACAAGGAGCAGGCCATCGCCGAGGCCAAAGGCCAAAGCTCGCGCTTCCTGCAAGTCTATCAGGCTTACAAGCTCGCGCCCGACGTGACGCGTGAGCGAATTTATCTGGAAACCATGGAGCGTGTGCTCGGCGGAGCCGACAAGCTGATCTACGATCCCGGAGCATCCGGGGCGCAGGGCATCGTGCCTTATCTGCCGCTCAACGAATTGTCGTCGCGGCGGGCCGCGCCGCCCCCGGCGGCCACTCAGCCCAACAAGCCGAACGGGAGCGCACGATGAGAGCCGGAGTTTCAGGGATCGTTGCGCTGCTGTTGCTGCTCGTCGTGTTGGTGATCGGCTATAGCTCGCTGTTCACGGTACGCGAAACCGAGCAGGTGCTGCTGGTGCGGTTAGGCGAACCGGTGCGCGTCGTCACGGAGCCGGGCCTGCATTTCAAGGCTCCGTTCGTCGATACGGTCATCAGCATCGACAAGCGGATTCTCGATCTGGAGAACCCGTCGCAGGAAGTCATCGCCTCGGACCAGAAGCGCCTCGTGGTCGATGCGTTCGCACGCTATCGCATCAAGGATGCGCTGCGCTTCTATCAGAGCGTCGGGACGATTCAGGCGGCCAATCTTCAGTTGACGGCGCTGCTCAACGCATCGCTGCGCCGTGTGCTCGGTGAAGCCACCTTCATTCAGGTGGTGAAGGACGAGCGCGAGACATTGATGGCGCGGATTCGCGAACAGCTCGACAAGGAGGCCGGCGGTTACGGCATTTCCGTTGTCGACGTCCGCATCCGCCGCGCCGACCTGCCGGACCAGAACAGCCAGGCGGTCTATCAGCGGATGCAGACCGAGCGTCAGCGCGAAGCGGCTGAGTTCCGCGCGCAGGGCGGCCAGAAGGCGCAGGAAATTCGCTCCAAGGCGGATCGCGAGGCGACGGTGATCGTGGCCGACGCCAATTCGCAGGCCGAACAAATTCGCGGTCAGGGTGACGGCGAGCGCAACCGGTTGTTCGCCGATGCCTACAACCAGGATCCGGGGTTCTTCGCGTTCTATCGCTCGATGTCGGCCTATGAGACCGGCCTCAAGCATAACGACACCCGCTTCCTGTTGCGGCCGGATTCGGATTTCTTCCGCTTCTTCGGCAACCCGTCGGGCAAAACGTCGAACGGTGGACCGCGTGCGCAAGGGACTGCCGACTCCAAGTAGTCGGCATTTCCGGTGGAAACGGGCGGATTAGCAAGAATGCCGAGTTCGGCGTCGCCTTACGGCGGTGCCGGCATCGGTCATGATGGCCGTGCTCGGTATTGCCGATCGATGGACGCTTGCCGCGTGTCCCTTCCTTGAACGAAGTCAATCAGTAAAAAGCCGGTGCCCCGGCGGTCCGATCGTGCTCTAATCGCAGTGAGGAACGCGATTCACTGGCGGACGAACCGCGAGAAGCGTGGAGCGAGGGAGGTTGCCATCCGATGAGGTCTATAGCGTTTGCCGACTTCCTCATCGGCGTGGGAATGCTGCTCGTGATCGAAGGCCTGCTCTTTGCTGCCGCCCCGGGCTGGATGCGCCGGGCGATGGAGAGCGTGCTGCACACCCCCGATATCATCCTCCGGTTGTCCGGCATCGGGACGGCGGTTCTTGGCTTGATCGTGATCTGGCTGATCCGGTGGTAGACGTGCGGCGCGTGCCGATTGCATCGTGAACGACGGCGCCCGTCAATTTGCCGCAATCCCTGCCGCTGATAGCGGTAATATAACAACGGCTTGATTTCCGGGCGCTTGCGCCGGCTCTGCTTTCAGGCACAGTGCGGCTCGTGATGCCGATTCAAGCCATCCACCTCGTTGCAGGAGATATCTCGAATATGACCGAAGCAGTTCCGACTCTGGGTGGCCGACTGCGGCAAGGGCTGATGGCGATCTGTCTTGGTACCAGTCTTGGCATGGCGAGCTTCGGGACGGCGGGCATACTGCTGCCGACGCCGGCGCAGGCGCGCGGGCCGGAAGGCATTGCCGATGTCGCCGAGAAAGTGATCGACGCCGTCGTCAACATCTCGACGACGCAGAACGTCGAAGCCAAGGGTGGCGGCGATAAGCGCGTCGTGCCGCAACTACCGCCGGGATCGCCGTTCGAGGAGTTCTTTGACGACTTCTTCAAGAACCGGCGCGGACCGGGCGGCGACAAGGGCGGCAATGGTCCCCGTGCGCACAAGGTCAATTCGCTCGGCTCCGGCTTCATCATCAGCACCGATGGTTACGTCGTCACCAATAATCACGTCATCGCTGATGCCGACGAGATCAACGTCATCCTCAACGACGGCACCAAGGCGCGCGCGGACCTGGTCGGCGTCGACAAGAAGACCGACCTTGCGCTGCTGAAATTCAAGCCGGAGAAACCCTTGACCGCGGTGAAGTTCGGCGACTCCGATGCGTTACGGCTTGGCGAATGGGTGATCGCCATCGGCAACCCGTTCAGCCTTGGCGGCACGGTGACGGCGGGCATCGTCTCGGCGCGTAACCGCGACATCAATTCGGGGCCTTACGACAGCTACATTCAGACTGACGCGGCGATCAATCGCGGCAATTCGGGCGGCCCGCTGTTCAATCTCAATGGCGAAGTGGTGGGCGTCAACACGGCGATCATCTCGCCGTCGGGCGGTTCGATCGGCATCGGCTTCGCTGTGCCGTCGAAGACCGTCTCGCGCGTGATTGAGCAACTGCGCGAGTTCAAGGAAGTGCGGCGTGGTTGGCTGGGCGTGCGTATCCAGCAGGTCACCGACGAGATCGCCGAAAGCCTCAACATCAAGCCGGCGCGTGGCGCGCTGGTCGCCGGCATCGACGACAAGGGACCGGCGAAGCCCGCGGGCATCGAGCCGGGCGACGTCATCGTCAAGTTCGACGGCAAGGACATCAAGGAGCCGAAGGATCTGTCGCGCGTGGTGGCGGATACGCCGACCGGCAAGGAGGTGGATGTCCTCATCATCCGCAAGGGCGCGGAGCAGACCAAGCAGGTGACGATCGGGCGCCTCGATGATGCGCCGACGCCGGTGCGTGTCTCGACGAAATCGAACGGCGACACCGTCGAGAAGACGGTGACGCAGAAGGCACTCGGTCTCGACCTCGCCAACATCAGCAAGGATCTGCGCGGGCGCTACAAGATCAAGGACTCGGTGAAAGGCGTCATCATCACTGGCGTCGACGACGGCTCCGACGCCGCGGAGAAGCGGCTCAGCGCCGGCGACGTGATCGTCGAGGTGGCGCAGGAGGCGGTTGCCAATGCCGCTGATGTCAAGAAACGCGTCGATCAGTTGAAGAAGGACGGCAAGAAGTCGGTGCTGTTGCTGGTCTCGAACGGCGAGGGCGAGTTGCGCTTCGTCGCGGTGAGCCTGAAATAGCGAGCCTGAATTAGCCTCGCTGACTTTTCTCGTCATTACGAGGAGCAAAGCGACGAAGCAATCCAGTTCCATAGTTGGCTTCTGGGTTACTTCGCGTTGTTCGTAGTGGCGATTGCCGTCGAATTATCGTGGCAACAGGTCCAGCACGCGTTCGGGCGGTCGGCAAAGTCGCACGCCCTTCGGCGTTACGACCAGCGGCCGCTCGATCAGCACCGGATGCGCGGCCATTGCATTGAGCAAGGCATCGTCATCGGCGGTGTCGAGTTTCAACTCGTGATAAATTGCTTCCTTGGCGCGGATCGCCTGTCGTGGCGTCAGTCCGGCGCGGCTCAGGAGGTCTTTGAGTTCGGCGCGGTCCGGCGGCGTTGCCAGATATTCGATGATGGTCGGCGCAATGCCGGCGGCGCGGATCAACTCCAGTGCGCCGCGTGAATTGCTGCATTTCGGGTTGTGGTAGATGGTGACGTCGCGCTCGGTCATGGTTCAGACGCTCGCGAACTCGGTGCGCGTGTAACCCTGCGCGTAGAGCAGCGCGGTGAGATCGCCATGATCGATCCGCGCATGAGCCGCCGCCGCAACCGCCGGCTTGGCATGATAGGCGACGCCGAGGCCTGCGTCCTGAACCATGCCGAGGTCGTTGGCGCCGTCGCCGACCGCCAGCGTTTCGATGCCGTCAATGTCGAAGGCCTCGCGCAATTCGCGCAGCGTCGCGAGTTTCGCTTCCCGCCCCAGGATCGGCTCAGCCACGGTGCCGGTGAGCTTGTCGTCCTCGACCAACAATTTGTTGGCGCGGTTTTCCTGAAAACCGACCATTTCCGCGACCTTCGCGGTAAAGGCGGTGAAGCCGCCGGACACCAGGCAGGTGTACGCGCCGTTCGCGCGCATGGTGCCGACCAGTTCGCGCCCGCCGGGCGTGAGGGTGATGCGTTGCTTCAATACTTCATTGATAACGCTGACCGGCAAGCCCTTGAGCAGCGCGACGCGCTCGCGCAGCGCCGGCTCGAACGCAATCTCGCCCCGCATGGCGCGCTCGGTGATGGCTGCGACATGGGCTTTCAGTCCGGCGAAGTCCGCCAGTTCGTCGATGCACTCCTGGCCGATCATGGTGGAGTCCATGTCGGCGAGAAAAAGTTTCTTGCGCCGGTTGGCCTGAGGCTGCACGACAACGTCGATCGGTAGATCGACGCGCGCCTCGCGCAGCCGGTCGGCGATGGCGTTGAGGTCCTCCGTACTGGTGAACGGGATATCGACCGCGACCTCGTCGAACAGCCAGTGCGCGTGGCCTGCCGAGGGCAGGATGGCGCGCGCGCCATCGACGATGGTGGAATCGAGCGCCGGATTGGCGGGATTGCAGATGAGCGTGGCGACGAGGGACATCGTGGATTCGCGGAAAATGAGCACCAAGGCTGTGCTTATCGCAGGGCCGACCGCGAGCGGCAAGTCGGCGCTGGCGCTCGAACTGGCGCGGGCGCATCACGGCGTCGTCATCAACACCGATTCCATGCAGGTCTATCGCGATCTCCGGGTGATCACCGCGCGGCCGACGCCGGAGGAGGAAGCACAGGTTCCGCATCGGCTTTACGGCCATGTCGATGCCACGGTGAATTGCTCCGCCGGCATGTGGGTGTCCGATGCGGAGCATGTGCTCACGGAGGCGCGGGCCGAGGGACGCTTGCCGATCTTCGTCGGCGGTTCCGGGCTTTACTTCAAGGCATTGACGCGCGGGTTGTCGGCGGTGCCGCCCATTCCACCCGAGGTGCGCGAAGCGGTGCGGGCACGGCTCGACCGCGAGGGTCCCGAGATGCTGCACGAGGCGTTGCGAACGCGCGATCCGATTTCGGCAGAACGGCTGAAACCGCGCGACCGCAGCCGCATCGCCCGCGCGCTGGAAGTGGTCGAGGCCACCGGCCGCTCACTGACCGACTGGCACCGTGAGGGGGTGCCACCGCTGTTGCCGCCGGATCAAGTCACGGCGATCTTTCTCGCTCCGGAGCGCGACGAGCTTTACAGCCGCATCGACGCCCGCTTCGGAACGATGCTGGCGAATGGTGCGCTGGACGAGGTGCGGCGGTTGGCAAGCCGTGATCTCGATCCGTTGTTGCCGGCCATGAAAGCCCACGGCGTCCCGGCGCTGATCCGGCATCTGGCGGGCGAACTGTCATTGGAGGAGGCCGCTGCCATCGGTCAACTCGATACCCGCCGCTACGCCAAGCGGCAGTTCACCTGGTTTCGGCACCAGCTTCCGGAATTCGCGTGGGTCGCCCCGGCGGACGCCGCCGCATGGTTGACCCGCGCAATTTTATTCTAGCGGAACCGCCGCCGGAGGCGTAGTTTTGCGCCATAGCGGTGTTGACCTGAGGATTTCAGGCTTCTATAACCGCGCAACCTTTGAGAAGTTACGGCGATCCATGCGCAATAAAGTTACCAGCTTCCTTATTATCGTCGTACCCTGGCACACCGCCGGGGGTGGCTGACGTCACCCCGAATTCGGGCGGTGTGTGCGGGGCCTCTTGGGCCCCTTTTTATTTTGGACTTCTCGAAACTGGACTTCCGACTTCAAGCCGCGCCAGCCGGCGCATCCGGAGAGAGCTATGAGCGACAGCAAGAGCCACGATGCCAATCAGATGACCGGTGCGGCGATGATCGTCCGCGCCATGGTCGATCACGGCGTCAAACACATCTTCGGCTATCCGGGCGGCGCGGTACTTCCGATTTACGACGAGATTTTCCAGCAGAGCGACGTCGAGCACATTCTGGTCCGGCACGAGCAGGGCGCGGGTCACGCCGCGGAAGGCTATGCACGCTCCACCGGCAAGTCGGGCGTCGTGCTGGTGACCTCCGGTCCCGGCGCCACCAACATGGTGACGCCGCTCGCCGACGCACTGATGGATTCGATCCCGCTGGTGTGCATCACCGGGCAGGTGCCGACGCATCTGATCGGCAACGACGCCTTCCAGGAATGCGACACCGTCGGCATCACGCGGCCCTGTACCAAGCACAACTGGCTGGTCCGTGACATCAAGGATTTGGCGAAGGTGCTGCACGAGGCGTTCTACGTCGCGACCACCGGCCGTCCGGGTCCGGTCGTCGTCGACGTGCCGAAGGACGTGCAATTTGCGACCGGCACCTACACGCCGCCGCGCAAGTCCGACGTGCATGTGTCTTACAAGCCGCAGACCAAGGGCGATCCTGGCCAGATCCGCAAGGCGGTCGCGTTGATGGCCAATGCCAAGCGGCCGGTGATCTACACCGGTGGCGGCGTCATCAATGCCGGCGGCAATGCCTCGCAGACGCTGCGTGCGCTGGTCGAGGCGACAGGGTTTCCGATCACCTCGACCTTGATGGGACTTGGGGCGTATCCGGCATCGGGCAAGAACTGGCTCGGCATGTTGGGGATGCACGGCACCTACGAGGCCAACATGGCGATGCACGATTGTGACGTCATGCTGTGCATCGGCGCGCGTTTCGACGACCGCATCACCGGTCGCACTGATGCGTTTTCGCCCGGTTCGAAGAAGATTCACATCGATATCGACCCGTCGTCGATCAACAAGAACATCCGTGTCGATGTTCCGATCATCGGTGACGCCGGCAGCGTGATGGAAGACCTTTTGAAAGCCTTCAAGGCGGAAGGCAAGAAGCCGAAGATCGACCCGTGGTGGTTCGAGATCGGTCGCTGGCGCGCGCGCAATTCGCTGGCCTACAAGAAGAGCGACGACATCATCCTGCCGCAGTACGCGATCCAGCGGCTGTTTGAGGCGACGCGTGGCCACGACACTTACATCACCACCGAAGTCGGCCAGCATCAGATGTGGGCGGCGCAGTTCTTTGGTTTCGAGGAGCCGCACCGCTGGATGACATCGGGCGGCCTCGGCACCATGGGCTATGGCTTGCCGGCGGCGCTTGGCGTGCAGGTGGCGCATCGCGACAGCCTCGTCGTCGACATCGCGGGCGATGCCTCGGTGCAGATGACGATGCAGGAAATGTCGTGCGCGGTGCAGCACAATTTGCCGATCAAGATATTCATCCTCAACAATCAGTACATGGGTATGGTGCGCCAGTGGCAGCAACTGCTCCATGGTAATAGGTTGTCGCATTCCTACACCGAAGCGATGCCGGACTTTGTCAAGCTGGCGGAAGCCTATGGCGGCGTCGGGATGCAGGTGATCAAGCCGGGTGATCTCGACGGCGCGCTGCATGAGATGATCAAGGTGAAGAAGCCGGTGCTGTTCGACTGTCGCGTCGCGGCGCTGGAGAACTGCTTCCCGATGATCCCGTCCGGCAAGGCGCATAACGAGATGCTGTTGCCGGCCGAAGCCAACGACGACGCCACCGCCAAGGCGTTCGCCGGCGGCAAGGCGCTGGTGTGAGCAAAAAGGAAGCCGTCATGGCCGGGCATAGCCGTTCGAAGAACGGCGTTCTGAAAACGCCTATGTCCCGGCCATCCACGTCTTCACAAAAGATCAACACGCAAAGACGTGGATGCCCGGCACAAGGCCGGGCGTGACGAATGAGAGATTGACAGGATTTGAAGATGAACCAGCCTGCCTCCGCCTATTTCATGGAAGAGCGCCACGACCCTAACGAGACCCACACCTTGTCGGTGCTGGTCGCCAACGAGCCCGGCGTTCTCGCGCGGGTGATCGGTCTGTTCTCCGGCCGCGGTTACAACATCGAAAGTCTCACGGTGTCGGAGACCGAGAGCCAGAAACACGTCTCGCGCATCACTATCGTCACCACCGGCACGCCGATGGTGATCACCCAGATCAAGCACCAGCTCGATCGCATGATTCCGGTCTATCAGGTCGTCGACATGACGCTGACCGGCCGTTCCATCGAGCGCGAGCTGGCGATGGTCAAGGTGAAGGGCTCCGGCGATCAGCGTATCGAGGCGATGCGGCTTGCCGAGGTGTTCCGTGCCCGCGTGGTTGACGCCACCAACGAGAGCTTTGTATTCGAGATCACCGGCGCGACCTCCAAGATCGATCAGTTCGTCAACCTGATGCGTCCGATCGGTCTGGTCGA